>Ga0172377_10006953_pt1 | contig 11657 bp, 10 predicted proteins | sample Pumphouse3metaG_FD_119749 | JGI IMG/M metagenome (GOLD analysis project Ga0172377, IMG submission 119749) | Leachate microbial communities from a municipal landfill in Southern Ontario, Canada - Pumphouse #3 metaG | ecosystem: Engineered > Solid waste > Landfill > Unclassified | place: Canada... | reverse complement strand
GAAAAATCCCTTTTTCTGTAACATCTGCTGAGGAGCAGGAATAATATTAATTCCTTCATTGTATGATTTCAACGTGACTCTATCCTGAGAACAGCCCATGAATATAATGGCTATAAAAACATATAAAAAACTTTTCATTGGTTTGGTTTGGTTTGGTTTGGTTTATTCTCGAAATAATTCGTAATAAAATATAGTAAAATTTTCATTCATAATCAATTAATACCCGATACATAAAAAGAACAGAATTTTATGTTTTTAATACTTTCTAAAATCTCAGAATATTGTAAAAATTATCCGGCATCTCTATATTGAAAAATAGGAAATATTACCTCTTATATTTATTTTTTTTACGGGAACATATAAATACCCACATCCCCGGGGTCCAGTTCCATAGATGGCTCATAAGCACCAGCCGGTACAACGGTACCGTCTTTAAGAACTCTTTTTAGAGACTCATCCCCGTAAATTGTATATTTCATACTATTTAAAAAGTCCTTGTTAACGATTACAAGAAAAGATTTTTCACCATTCTGAAGTACAGAAACCAGGGCAGGAGACCCGTGTGTATCCAAAACCTTTACCGGGTCAGGAAGACTCGTAAGACGAATAGTCCCTGCGGGGATCATGTCTGTTCCGGTGTGTCGTACGCTTATGACTCTGGCCCCTGAAAAAACCCAGGAAAGATCCTTGATTTCCTGACTCAATTGTTTCACCCGGTCGTATAATATACTTCTTTTACCTGTGGCACTTATAGGCGCCCCTCTTTGATCTTCTCCAGATGGAGTATTAACGGAAGTAGCCGACCAGTAGGTAAAGTATTCGATTCCCTGAGCACCGTAAGCTAAATTAGTGTATGCCTGAAGTCGCATAGCCGGCAAACTCTGAGGTGTAAGATGATTATTATCGTAATTAGTGGTAAGAACAAAAGCCCAGAAAGGTTTACCGGCTTTCATGGATTGAGCTGAAACTACTTCCAGATTTTTATACCATTCCTCTATAACCTTATTTTTTAAAATAGGATAAAAATCAAAAGAACCGAAACTGACCGGAATCTGCCTGTAATATTCAGCAACATATTCTTCGTAGCTTTCAGCTTTCAATTGTTCCGGAGTAGCATAATTTGGAAACATATTCACATAACAAAAATGCTTTTTGTCTATTGACTGTATCTTTTTTGCACAAACTGAAAGTTCAGAAAAATGTTCCATGTTAGGTTCATCCTTCAAATGATAACCTGCAAGTGCAGGATATTTCATTAATTGTTTTACTGTCCCTTCAGGATCTTTATTCAACTGCGGACAAGAAATCATCAATTTAACGTCTGCCTGCTCCGCCGCCTCCAAAGCCTTTTTGACTTCTTCCAAATTTGGAAAAGAAGAAAAAGAATACGTTATACCATCCTCTCTCAATTCTTTGTAACGTTCCACAGATGTCTGCGATGACGGAATACTGTACCATGCCAGTATCGGAATATGTTCATCTGCATTAATTCCTGGCTGCAAAGACTTCGTCATATCTGTGTTCCCGTGATAATTGATAAAATTATTTTCTGCACTACCATATAAAAAGGCAAAGAGCATAATAAAAAGTACAAAATGTTTTTTCATAAATTTATTTTTTTATTAAAATATTATGGAACTCATTCCCATTATTCTATAACTGGTACTCTATATTTCTAAATTTATATAGTTAAGCCCACTCTTAAAAGTAGGTTTTTAAAAATTGATTATAAATAACGACATACAACCTATTTATTAATAAGTAAATACCTTAAAATTTAAAGCAACTATTTTAACTAAAACTTATAAATATTTGCATATCCAACTTTTCGGAGTGGACTCATAGTGTAATATTAATCTGACATATAGAAAACCAAACACATAGTAAGATTATTAAAAAAAGCTATCTGCTGAAAAATAATTTTAGTAAAAAAAACCTCATGGATTTCAATATATCTACTTACTGCAGCATCATAGTAGTTCACATTTTCTGAGAACCTTACGAGGTATCCCATTATGGACATTTATCATGTTCTCCTTCTCTTAACCCTATCCTGCAAAAAGCCGCTGACTATCATAACCATAAATATATAGAAAAAATTTCATTATTTTGTTTTTTCGAAATAAAAATAGATTTCACAAAAAGTTTGTTACATAAATACTTATCCTGGATAATCAAAAAGCATACTGTACAATGAAATTTATTCACCGGCTTTTGAGATAAAAAGAACTACATGAAATGCCATTGCCACCGTAATTTATTATTTATCTGTTAATTAATTTGATCTACACATAAATTTTTAAAATTCCTAAATTCATCAGGGAAGTTTCGTAATGAGCATTCAAATAACAATAAACCAGGAAGTAACCCGATTGAAGCATAGCTATGATGATTTAGGATTACTTAGCATAACGACTGATTTGAAGTTAGTTGGATGCGTAATAGATAATTCCTTGCAGATTTTAGGAAATATAACAATGTGAATAACAAAAAAACAAAAACTAAGAAACTTTAATTCACAATTACTGACATGCCGTCAATAATTATTGTATTTTTATATCTGAATATATTTATTTCTTTTTATGTATATAAAAATCAAAAATATTTTTATTCTGTTCTTACTGACTACAAGCTTTTTTCTCATTGGATCACAACAATTAACAGCTCAGGAAGATACAGTAAACAAAGCGGAGAAACTATTTGAAAATAATAGTTACGAAAAAGCTCTACCTTTATACAGAAATCTTGTAAAACTAGATCCCCTTAACGAACAGCTAAATTACCGTTACGGAGTCTGTCTTACTGAAACCGGGAATTTCTCTGAGGAAACAAAAAAATCACTTGAAAAGGCTAAATTAAAATTTCCAAATGCCAGTCTTTACCTTGGCAAATATTATCAGTATAACTCTCAATGGGGAAAAGCACTGGAATATTATAATCGTTTTAAAAATTCCTCAAAAAGAAAAGAAATCAACAAATCGCATGTAAAGGATCTGATTATTGAATGTCAGGATAAAGCGAATAAACCTGCCATTGATTCTTCTCAAAAAACAAAAATCATAGAAGAATCTTCTCCACAATTTTTCGATATTCATTCTGATTCAACTTATTTGCAAAATAACATGAAAAACCCGAAAGGGATCTCCGACTCAATCATTAATTTTTCTGTTAATGACAGAATTACTTATTTTAAAATTTCACAATTTAAATTTGATTCTTCAAAAAAAGTATTCATAAAAGGTTGGCAGATTGAACAAAACATTAAAAACAAATTAAAACAGCTACAAAACTTAAGGGATAATTACAATAATTCCACAGATCAGGAAAAAGAAAAAAATGGTACACGTATCCAGGAACTGGAAAAAGAAACCTATCAAATGAATCAGGAGGTTCAGAAAAATTATCTGGAAGCTAATATAAAAGAATCATCCTACTGGGAGCAGGCAAAAGAAGAGGAAATAAGCAATCTACACAAAAAAAATCGATTAATTGAGGATAGTCTTCAATTAGCTTATCAAAAAACTAAATCCAATATTAATATTCAGGTTGATACAATATTTCAGAAAATTATTACAGAAAAAGAGGCTGCGGCTATAGCGCAAAAAGAAATTAAAGACGCGTCTGAAAAAGTTATTTACAAAATACAGATAGGCAATTATAAAAATACGCCCCCTCAATGGGTTCTAAAATTATACAAAAGATTGTCAATGCTCAGACGTATAGATAAACATGTTGACGAAAAAGGTATAACGGTTTACAGTGTCGGAGAGTTAAGTACTTATAAAGATGCCCTTCAGATGCAGAAACAAATTAAAATAGAAGGGATAAAACATGCCATAGTTTCTGCATACAAAGATGGCAAACTAATTTCTATAGAAGAAGCTAAAACACTTACAGAAAAATGAAAGCGTTGGAAAATACAAGAAAAAAATCTAAAATGTCTAAAGACTCAAGTTTACCTAAAGTATATTTTCTTGTTCTTTATAATGATAATGAACATTCTATTGATTATGTTGTAAATTCGTTAATGGCTATTTGCGGACATAATCCCGATCAAGCCCTCCAGTGTACACTAATTATTCATAACATGGGAAGTTATGAAGTAAAGAAAGGGAGTCTTAATTTTTTGACGCCTATGAAGAAGGCTCTGTCTGCAAAAAGATTAAAAGCAACTATTAAATAATAAGGTTATGGAAATTTTACTCATTATTTTTTTAATTTTAGTGGGATTTTTACTTCTCCTTCTGGAATTTGTAGTCATACCGGGAACAACTATAGCCGGAATTGGTGGTATATTATTTTTTATCGCAGGAGTTTACCTGACCTTTCAAACCTACGGAATTCTCGCAGGAATTATATCATCATTAGTCATAGTAATTCTTGTTCCATTACTTTTTTACAAAGCATTTAAGAGCAAAACAGGCAAAAAAATGATTTTGGATTCAAAAATCACAGGGAAAGCAAATACAATTGACACTTCCGATCTGCATGTCGGAGACGAAGGACTCGCAGTAACCCGACTGGCTTCCTTCGGTAGAATAAAAATTAACGGACAAACAATGGAAGCCCGTACTATAACAGACTTTATCGACGCTAAAACTCGTATAAAAATAACAGATATATCAAGTGATGGAATTATTGTTGAACCTTTAAAATAAAAATAAAATGGATTACGTAGGTACTTTTGGTTTAATCGTAGGGATTATTGTACTTATCCTTATTGTTACTTATTACATTCCGGTAGGGCTATGGTTTTCAGCTCTGGTTTCCGGTGTTAATATTTCACTATTACAACTATTTCTGATGAGATTCAGAAAAGTTCCCCCCTCTATTATAGTAAGGGCTTTAATTGAAGGAACAAAAGCAGGTATAAAACTGGACAGAAATGGTCTGGAAGCCCATTATCTCGCCGGCGGACATGTCAGTAAAGTAGTCCATTCACTGGTTTCAGCAGAAAAGGCAAATATTGATCTCTCTTTTAATATGGCCACAGCTATTGATTTGGCAGGACGTGACGTTTTTGAAGCAGTTCAGATGTCAGTTAACCCTAAAGTTATTGATACGCCTCCCGTTACTGCAGTTGCAAAAAACGGAATACAGCTTATTGCAAAAGCAAGAGTAACAGTTCGTGCCAACATCAAACAACTTGTAGGTGGTGCAGGAGAAGAAACCGTTCTTGCCCGTGTTGGTGAAGGAATTGTTTCTTCAATTGGATCTGCAGAGACCCATCTGGCCGTACTGGAAAATCCTGATTCTATATCAAAAGTAGTTCTGCATAAAGGATTGGACGCAGGAACTGCCTTTGAAATTCTTTCTATTGATATTGCAGATATTGACATAGGTAAAAATATTGGTGCCAGTTTGCAAATGGATCAGGCAGAAGCCGATAAAAATATTGCTCAGGCAAAAGCTGAGGAAAGAAGAGCCATGGCTGTAGCTCTGGAACAGGAAATGCGTGCAAAAACACAGGAAGCTCGTGCTAAAGTTGTTGAAGCAGAAGCTGAGGTTCCTCTGGCTATTGCAGAAGCTTTCCGTAACGGGAACCTGGGAATTATGGACTATATGAAATATAAAAACATAGGAGCCGATACCACAATGAGAGAGTCCATTGGGGGAGAGGAAACAATTCAAAATACTAAAAAATAATTGAATAAGTCAGACTATAATTAAAAAATTGTATCTCATAAAAAAGCGCAGGAAACTGCGCTTTTTTATGGTTTGCCAAATATTTCATTATCAGAATATTTCACAGGATTAAAATAAAATAAAGGTTTGTGCAAAAGAAAAGAAAAATCATCTATGTTAAATTTAATGTTATATAACATATTTCTTAGAACTTTTATTAATGCTAATATTATCCGGAAGGCTATATTTGCAGAATAGTTTTATTTCATAAGTTTAGGTTTGATTAGTTTTATTGGTTTAGTTAGGTAGAAAAGGGTAGATATTCATCTATCCTTTTTGTTTTTTATACACATTATTTATCTGATCATTTATCTCTTTATATCTGTAACAATAAGTATAATGATCATTTACCATTCCTATGGCCTGCATCATAGCATAAATAATAGTCGGCCCTACAAATTTAAATCCACGCTTTTTCAACTCTTTTGAAAGTTTTTCTGCAAGCGGTGTAGTAACAGGCATATCTTTAAAACTTTTAATTTTATGAACTATAGTTTTATTATTTACAAAAGACCATATATACTTATCAAAACTTCCAAATTCCTTTTGAATTGCCTTAAAACAAACAGCATTTTTTATTGAAGAATTAATTTTTAATCTGTTCCGGATCAATTTTTTATTTTCAAGTATTTCATCAATCTCTTTCTGACCAAAATCAGCTACAACATCAGGATCAAAATTTTTATAGGATATACAATAATCTTTTCTTTTTTTAAGGACAGTCAGCCATGATAATCCGGCCTGGGCTCCCTCTAATATTAAAAACTCAAATAATTTATGATCATCATGAACCGGAACACCCCACTCTTTATCGTGATATTCCAAATATAAAGGATCATTAAGACACCATTCACATCTTTGCATAAAAATATTTTTCAAAAAAACAGGTTCTATCTTTCAAATAATTATTATAGTAAAGATTATACTATGAAAATAAAGAATTCTATAATATTACTTCTTATTGTATATCTGGCATACGATAAGCTATATATTAACAAATACGCCTGTAGTACATCAGTATTAAATATGTTTATTATATGAACTTCTTATTCTATCCGGAGGAATGATGCCACCATGTTTTTTAATTAAAGACTTTATTTCCGGTACAGAAACCAGAATAGGTGTAGAATGATGCTTTACCGACAGGACAGCGCAACTTGCAACAGCCTGTCCCATTGCCATACATGATGACTGAACGCGAAGTGCCGAGTTAGCCAACCTATCGCTGCTTATGCAACGGCCTGCTGCCAAAAAATTTCGGCTGTTCCTGGGTATCAGCGCTCTTATTGGGATTGTTGCTACGATTCCTTCCTGTAAATGTTTAGGAGCCACTCCGTTTTTATCATGAACATCTATAGGATAAAATGAATAACAAACAGAATCATCAAAAATTCTTCCTGTAACATAATCTTCATGAGTTATCTGATATTCACCGTTTATTCTGTATGTTTCACGAACAGCAGTTTCTGTCTGCATACTAATCAATTCTGTTTTTTCACAACCAGGAAGTGTACGAAGAAATTTTAAATGCTTCCTTAATGATGATCTTCCTTTTATATTTGTAAGTGTTTGCATCTCTGAAGTAGTTGAATCAGCACCTGCAATATGTTGAACATTATCTCCATGACTTCGCAACAAAGAAAGGATATTCCGGAATTCATCTCTTGACAGTTCCCCTCTTGCTACCGCTTTTTCATATTCCCGGTTAATAAAATTTAAGTCGAGGTTATTCATGTCGTATCCTCCGATTTTAAACATCAGCGATCCTGGCTGCGTTTCTTTTTCCCGTAAAACATTAAAGCCTGCTAGAGAGGTTAAAGCAGCATTGCCGGTACAGTCTATTAACTGATCACAAATAATTTTTGTATGTATTCCTTTACCTACAGTCTCTACAATCCATTTATTACCGTCAAACACGGCACTATACGGAGATTCATAATAACGTAGCTGAACTCCTGCCTGTAAACATTTTTCTTCTGCTAATAGTGTATAAATAAACGGATTTATATGAACCTGATGTTTCCAGTGTTGTTTACCAGTCGGAATTGAAAAATCAGGCAATTTTTCATCGCTCATTTTAACAGTCTCAGTAACTAACTCCCAGCCAATCCCTTTTATTATTTGTTTTCCCCATGCATGAAATAGTCCCGGAAAAGAAACTCCGCCTGTTGTAGTTGTCCCCCCCAGCTGACTGCCACTTTCAACCAAAACGGTCGAACACCCTGCACGTCCAGACTGTATTGCAGCAATTACACCTGCTGTACCGCCACCTATAATCAGAATTTCAGTATTGATTATTTTCTTATATGCAGGCTTTGAACTAACAGTATTTGATGCTTTTCCAAACACAGGAAGTGCACTTCCTAACGAAATACCTCCTATTGTTTTTAGCACAGTCCGTCTGTTTATTTTTTTCATGTTGATAATAATTTTAATAATTGCACCTATTATTATAATAATTGTATTTTCCTGAGCCCAGCAATATAAATTCACTATTACCACCACTATTAAATGGATGATTTTTTATAAAGGTCCTTCCGCTGATTCCATTTATTTTTATCGATTTAAGTTCCTCCTCAGATACGTAAAGCCTTGCTTTTGTATTAAAAGGAACAGATAAATTCATTGTAAATTTCCCGTCTTTTACTTTCCAGCAATTATTAATATTACCATAGGGAGTATTTACACTTACTTCTGCATTATTTACTTCAGCCTGAGGAATCGGATTTACTATAAATTCTTTATATCCCGGCTTATCAAAAGATGATTTAATACCACCCAGTGATTCATAAAAATAAGCAGAGAATCCACTATGCATGGGATGATTTAAGGAACGAGTCAGTTCGGGCATATCATCCCAGTAAAATTGACGTTCAGGCCATGTTGTAAACCCATAATTCATAATATAGGTCTGACTTGGAAAAGTAGGTGTTGTTAGTATTTTGTGCACTAAATCTGTTTTACCGTATTTACTCAGAACTGTATATATATATCGCTCACCATGTATCCCTGTAGCATGATGAGTCCCTTTTACAGCTATAATATTATAAGTCAGTCCGTTTACAACCTTTTCTATTTTGTCTTCAGGCACCATTCCAAACTGTAGAGCCAAAACAGTAGCCGTCTGACTGCCATACCAGAGGTAGTCAACCAATGGTACAGGTTTTAGGTATTCAGCATTAAATGCATCACACAATTCGTTTTTCTCTTTTTGTACTTTTGCCTTAAAATCCGGATCGTTATTCATATCAGCGAATACTTCCATAATACCAAGCACATCATAAAAATAAGCATTTGCCGAAATTATGGGATTGCAGTCCATAGCATCAGGATTCCCTTTTCTATCCCATAATGGCGGGCACCAGTCCCCCAGTCCATTATCAATTATTCCTTTTTCATTTTTAAACGACAGGTAATAAGTGATAAGATCCTTCATATCTTTATAATAATCTATAACAATAGAAGAATCACCATAATAGATATAATTGTACCATGGAACATATATTTCAGTAACACCCCAGTCAAGTATTGCCATAGAGCAAGCACGTTTTCCCGGAGTAACCATTGTCGGAATAAAAAAAATATCAGAAGAATTATTATGTCCTTTTACCGAACGCAATTGTGTATGTATATCTTCCATATATTTTTTATAAAAGTTAGCCATATCATAATTATAAAGAACGTATTCACAGTCAGCATTTACATCTCCTAACCATCCACATTTTTCACGGTGCGGACAATCTTCTGGTATTCCATGTAAATTATCTGCTACCGTCCATTTACTAACAGAGTTCATCTTATTCAATAAAGAATCGGAACAACTAAAATGACCTGTCTGTTTAACATCGGTAGCTACAAGAATTGCACTAATTGTATTAACATCTGGTTTCATTGATATACCTGAAATTTCAGCATAACGAAATCCGTGATAAGAAAATTTAGGCTCCCATGTTTCCGGTCCGCCGCCTTTACAAATATATTCCAGTAATTGTTTCATACCATTGTCATGTCCTCCTGTGGCACCCGGAAATATATCTTTTCCATCCTTAGTCAAAGTCTCCGTAGTAATGATTTTAATTACCTGACCTTCTTTTTCATTAACGGTAATTTTAATCCATCCTGCAATATTTTGTCCGAAATCAACTATCCATTTCCCCGTTACCGGTGATTTAAATATACGTTTAGGTTTAAGTTCTTTTAATTTCTTTACAGGAGGCATTTCCTGTGAACTTACTTTAGTTATTTCAGGAGTTATTACTTTTACATTATTCCATTTTTTATCATTAAAATCAGTAGTACACCATCCCGGAATTTCAAAACGTGCATCGTAGGTATCCCCACCGTAAACATTATCGAATACGACAGGTCCTGTTGAAGCTTTCCAGCTTTCGTTACTATAAAACTTTTCAACAGAATTATCAGTATATACAATTTTGATTAAAATACGTGCAGCAGGAACACCATATGACATATCTTTTTCAGATTTAGGATTATTTTTCCAGCATATAGTCTGTCCGTAAAAACCATTTCCCATGATAATTCCAAAAGCGTTTTTTCCGGATTTCAGCTGATTTGTTACATCATAATTAACATAATAGGCTTGTTTGTCATAATTAGAAGGAGCAGGATCCAGAACATGATCTCCTGTTTTTTTGCCATTAATATACAATTCGTAATAACCGAGTCCACAAATATATGCACGTGCACTTTTGATTTGTTTATTTGTTGTGATTTCGTTCCTGAAGTATCCTACTGGCTGACTGGTTACCATTACAGGTTTCTTCATGTTATCTGTTTTATATTCACGAAAACGATATTTTGAAATACGGGTATCTTTATTTAGACTTATCCATTTTGATTTTTCCCAGTCAGATTCATTTGTCAGGCCAATTTCAAAACTATTCACAGGAGACCATTCAGATATTTTTCCTTTTTCATCACGGATTCTAACTTTCCACCAATATTCCTGTGAGGAAGATAATTTTTTTCCCTGATATTTTACAAGCACCGACTGTGCACTTTTTATCTCACCTGAATTCCACAAATCAGCATTTTTAATGTTCAGCAAATCCGGTTTTGAGGCCACCAGAATCTGATACGTAGTTTGCGATCTGTCAAATCCATCTGCACTGACAACCCATGAGAAACGAGGTTGTTTACTATCTATAGCTATTGGGTTCTTTTGTGAATTACATGTCAGATTCTCAAATTTCAGAGATTGCCCAAATAAGGTATTTCCCCAAAACAATATCACTAATAATCCTATAAGTTTTTTCATATAGTATCCTATGTAAATTTTGTATTTTATAAAACTTAAATACAATCTGTTTTTCAAAAATACAATAAAATATTAATGTAATAAAACGCCAGAAACCTGACTAATACATCAGCAACAAATTTACCCTACTTAGGCGTATTCTAACAACGTAATAAATAATTATTAACGCATATGACTAATTTACCGGGAATAAACCATAAAACCATATATTACATGAAAACATGTAATATATGGTTTTACATTTTGTTGAAAATTTAGTTTTATTCCTCTAAATGGGAAAATCTATAATAAATTTAAACTCTCATAAAATAACATATACTTTACTGATTATTTATTCAAAGTAGGACTTTGTACAACACCCTTACCCTTGTTAAAATCCCAATAGTTAATTGCGTGTACTTTATTATTTATATCAAAATGCCATTTGCTCAGATAATAACCACGTGGTTTAAAATCATCACCTGCTTTTGCTAAAGCCTGGTCAAGTTTTGCATCAAGGTTCTTCTGCAAATCTGCATATTTGGGATCATTAACCATATTGTTCATCTGATAGGGATCTTTCCAGTCATCGAATAATTTATCAGCTCCACTGGGAGTACGTGCATAAGTATATTGTTTTGTCCTTATGGCACGATATTCAGGATATTTATACTCTGTATCAAAAGGACAAAGATTCATAACCAGTGCTACTCTG
>Ga0172377_10006952_pt1 | contig 11658 bp, 10 predicted proteins | sample Pumphouse3metaG_FD_119749 | JGI IMG/M metagenome (GOLD analysis project Ga0172377, IMG submission 119749) | Leachate microbial communities from a municipal landfill in Southern Ontario, Canada - Pumphouse #3 metaG | ecosystem: Engineered > Solid waste > Landfill > Unclassified | place: Canada... | reverse complement strand
CGTCCTAGCGACTTAGCCGACTTCATAGGGATTCTAATTATTTGTCCATTCTGAGAAGCTATTATTAAATCTTTCCTTATATCATCTGTAATGATAGCTTCTACCACTTTCCCTGTTTTGGCTGTACTCTTTGATGCTATTACGCCATATCCGCTTCTTTTTTGTATCGGGAAGCTTTTTAATATTTGAGTTCTTTTTCCGTACCCGTTTTCCAATACCGTCAAGAGTTCAAACAGAGAAGCTTTCTCGGGATCTTGGGCAAATGCTCTCATAGAGATTACCTCATCTGCTTCTTTGAGTCTTATTCCGATTACTCCCGAAGCGCTTCTGCCCATTGGTCTAACATCTTTTTCGGTAAAAAGTATTCCTTTGCCATTTTTTGCAACCATCATTATATAGTCGTTGCCTGATGAAGTACTGATAAATTTTAATCTGTCCTTACCTTTTAATTTAATAGCTATTAAACCGCTTTTCCTGATGTTTTTATAAGCACTAATAGCGGTTCTTTTAATAACTCCGTTTTGAGTTGCCATAACGAAATACTTATCTTGAATTTTTTCTTCTTTGGGGATAATAAGCATAGTTGTTACTTTTTCTTCAGGTGATATTTGGATTTGGTTAACAATAGCATGTCCTCTGGATTGTCTAGAGGAAGGAGGGATCTCGAATACTTTTGAAGAAAAAACTCGACCCTGATCGGTAAAGAAATAAATAGTGTCATGGGTATTGGCTATCTCCATCTGGATAACTTGATCTTCTTCTTTTGGTGTAATGCCAATAATTCCCTTGCCACCCCTGCCTTGTTTGCGATATGAGTCTATACCAACTCTCTTGATATAATTTCCTTCGGTTAATGTTGCTACTACGGTTTCGTTTGGTATTAAATCCTCTACTTGGAAAGAACCTATCTCCTGTTTTAATATTTTGGTTTTTCTTGCTCTTCCATATTTATCCTTGATTTCTTCAAGTTCTTGTTTGACAATAGAGAAAAGCTTTTTCTCGTCTTGTAATATAGATTCTAATTTTTTGATTAATTCTAGTTTTTCCTGAAGTTCATCCTCGACTTTTTTTCTCTCGAGAGCAGCTAGAGCCGAAAGTCGCATGTCTAGAATGGCGTTTGCTTGGATCTCAGAAAATGAATATCTAGATATGAGTTTCTTGAGAGCGTCATCCCTGCTTTCTGATTTTTTAATGAGATCTATAATTTCATCGATATGGTCTAGTGCCTTTTTGAGACCTTCTAGTACATGGGCTCTTTCTTTAGCTCGGGCCAAGTCAAACTCTGTTCTTCTTCTGACGACTTCTTTTCGATGTTTTATAAACTCATTGAGACAACCGCGTAGATTTAAAACCCGGGGCTGAATTCTATCCACTAGGGCTAGAATGTTAATATGATAAGCTGTTTGCAAGGTTGTTAGATCATAGAGTTTGTTTAAAGTTTTCTTGGGGTAAGCGCTTGACTTTAGTTCTATCACAATACGAACGCTTTTTATTCTGTCTGATTCATCTCTAATATCAGATATTCCATCAATTTTTTTCTCTTTTACGAGGGTTGCAATTTTTGAAATAAGATCTGCTTTATTAACCTGAAAGGGGATAGAGCTGATGATGATTGTATGTCCTTTCTTTTCCTCTATGATTTCTGCTTCTCCCCGAACAATAATTTTTCCTTTGCCTGTAGCATAAGCGTTCTTTATACCCTCTATTCCGTGGATGGTACCGCCGGTGGGAAAGTCCGGTCCTTTGATTTGTTCCATTAGTTCTTCTACAGTTAGTTCGGGATTGTCAATCAGATTGATCGTTGCTTCACATAGTTCTATGAGATTATGTGGGGGAATATTCGTAGCCATACCAACAGCAATACCAACTGTTCCGTTTAAAAGGAGATTGGGAACTCTTGTCGGTAGGACGGTTGGTTCCATGAGGGTGTTGTCGTAATTGGGAGTAAAGTCTACAGTATTTTTCTCTATGTCCTGTAATGTCTCTTCAGCGATTTTGGTTAGTTTTGCTTCGGTATATCGTTGAGCAGCAGGAGGGTCTCCATCCATTGAGCCGAAGTTTCCCTGACCATCTACCAGAGTATGATTTATTTTAAACCATTGTGCCATTCCAACCATTGTGTCGTAAACGGCCATATCTCCGTGAGGGTGGTAACTCTTTAAAACTTCCCCGACGACCGCTGCCGATTTTCTGTATTTAGAGCTTGACTTTAAACCCGTATCCCACATAGCATACAAAACTCGACGATGGACCGGCTTTAGACCGTCTCTAGCATCGGGAAGAGCGCGAGCGATGATGACGCTCATGGCATAATCTAAATAAGATTGTTCTACTTCTTGGACAATTGATCTGTCTGTTAAATTTCTGTCTGCTATAGGCTCGTTATTTTTTTCGCTCATTTTATATGTCTAAGTTAACAACTTCCTTGGCTCTGCTTTGAATAAATCTCTTCCGTGGGGGTACTTCATCTCCCATTAAGATAGAAAAGGTTTCATCTGCTTTTTCTGCGTCTTCTATTTTAACTTGAAGCATTTTTCTTTTTTCCGGATCCATTGTTGTTTCCCAAAGCTGAGTCGGATTCATTTCTCCTAAACCTTTATATCTTTGAATATTTATTTTTTGCGTGCCATCTTTTACATTTTTGACTGTAGTATCCTTTTGTTCTTCAGTATAGGCATAATCTTTTCTTTTTCCTATTTGAATCATAAAAAGTGGCGGTTGGGCAATATAGATATAACCTTTTTCGATCAACTCCTTGAAGTGTCTGAAAAAGAAAGTTAAAAGCAAGGTTCTTATGTGGGAACCGTCAACATCGGCGTCGGTCATTATGATAATCTTCTTATATCTGGCCTTTGTTATGTCTAGCTCCTCTCCTATGCCTGCCCCGATTGCAATTATGAGAGCCTTGATCTCATCCGATGATAAAATTCTATCCAATCTAGCTCTTTCTACGTTTAATATTTTTCCCCTTAAGGGTAAAATTGCTTGGAAGCGACGATCCCTTCCTTGCTTTGCCGAACCTCCAGCTGAATCTCCCTCAACAATATAAAGCTCGCTCTTTCCAGGATCTTTCTCGCTACAGTCGGCTAATTTTCCCGGAAGAGTCATACCTTCTAAAACTCCTTTTCTAATAACCGTATCACGGGCAGCTCTGGCGGCCATTCTTGCTCTGGCCGACAAGGCAACTTTTTCAACTAAGCGCTTAGCTTCATTCGGGTGTTCTTCAAAGTATTGCGAGAGGCCTGAATTTACTACTGACTCAACTATTCCTTTCATTTCTGGATTACCCAACTTGGCTTTAGTTTGGCCTTCGAATTGGGGGTTGGGAAGCTTGACGGAGATTATAGCAGTCAATCCTTCGCGAACATCGTCTCCAGTTAGTGTTCCGTCCATTCCTTTTAATAACTCATTCTTTCTGGCGTAATCATTTATCGACTTAGTTAGAGCTGTTTTAAATCCAGTCAGGTGGGTTCCTCCCTCTATAGTGGCAATGTTGTTGGCAAAACTATAGACATGTTCGTTGTAGTCAACCGTATATGAAATAGAAACCTCGACGGAGTTGCCATTTTCTTCTTTGGAAACATATATGGGAGGTTCTACTAAAGAGGTTTTGTTTTTATTTAAATGTTTTACAAAAGCATTAATCCCACCTTCGAAATAAAAAGTTTGTTTCTCTATTTGCTTCTCGGATCTTTTGTCTATTACGGAGATCTTTATTCCGCGGGTGAGATAAGCTTGTTGTCTTGCTCTCTCACATATTCTTTTAAATGAAAAATCTGTTTCTTCAAAAATTTCCCGATCGGGTTCGAAAATAATAACTGTTCCTTTTTCGTTTGTCTCTCCCTGCTTTTGCAATTTATTTATTGCTTTTCCTCTACAAAAAGATTGGGAATATTGCTGACCGTCTCGGTATACTTTGGCTTCCAGAAAACTGGATAATGCATTTACTACGGAGACACCTACGCCATGGAGCCCTCCGGAAACTTTATAAGAGCCTTGCTCGAATTTTCCTCCGGCATGTAAAGTAGTTAGAACCGTCTCTAAAGCAGATTTTTTGGTTTGAGGGTGAATATCAACCGGAATTCCGCGCCCGTTATCACTGACTGAAATTTTGTTTTGAGCATCTATCTCTACGACTACCTTGTTGGCATAACCGGCCAAAGCTTCATCTATGGAGTTATCCAATACTTCCCATACAAGATGATGGAGTCCCTCAATGCCGGTTCCTCCGATATACATTCCTGGTCTTTTTCTTACAGGATCAAGACCCTCTAGAACAGAGATGTCTTTAGCTGTATAGGATTTTTTAGATTGTTCTATTTTTTCCATAAAATTTTGCAAATAAAAACCAGCTCCTTATAGGTCATTTCCTTATTATTTTAGCAGATTTGAGCTCTAAATTCCAGTTTTTAGTGGTTTAGAAACTGTCTAGACGATTCTTTGAACTCCCCAGCAAATAAAACCTTATCATGTATTTTAATATTTATCCAATCAGGGTTAGTACCGGGTTGCTTTTGATAGGTAAGATCCCAATTATTAACAATGTTGCTCTGGGATGGTATCCGATATTTTATCTCGGCTGTTTTTTGCTGACCGGGATCGGTATTAAACCAAAATCCAAGAACTGTCCTGCCCTGATCTTGCTCTATCAGAATATCTCCGGTTATATCTTCGTTACCTAACTTTGCACTCTCTAGGGTTGATCCAATCGGAATAAAAACTCGTGTGTAATTGGTATTTTGATGGTTGGGCCACATATTGCTATGGCTTCTGGTTATCTTTAGTAAAGAAGATGCTCCCTTCTGACTATTTACTAGTGAATAGTCTATGATTTGATTTACATTTAAACTGGTTTTATTTCCACTGATATTTGCATTATTGATCATCAAATAATCTGTTTTATACGGCCTAAGTTCTCCATCGATTCTAAGTTTTTCTGATCCTTTTTGGAACTGGTTATCGTTAAAATAGGCAAGAATTCTACCTTGTTTGATTTGCTTTATAAAAAAATTATACAAAGTGAGTTTAGGCAGAGCCTTAGCTCTTTGAAGTACCAGTGGGAAGAGTTCCTTGATTAAGGTCTTTGGCTCATTAATCGTTTTATTTTCTTCACTTTGCCAATACTCACTATCTATTTTTTCTGACATTACTCTTGTGAAGTTGCTAGAATTTATCGCGGTTTTGTCAGAAATGCTGATTTCACCCGTTAGCTCAAGCAGGTCGATAAGTGTTAGTGACGAGACTGCAAAAACACCTGACAGATTTTTTTCGCCCCATCCCTGTCCGAAATACCACTGAAGCGTTTTTGCTGATTGGGGAAAGCTAGCTGACCAATTAGCGTTGACGAAACTTTGGGGCTTATCTGACCACTGTTCGCGCATAGGCTCGGGAAGTTTTGTTTGGGAGGTTTCCAGCAGCTTGTTATCTTGCTTGTATGGGTTTGTGTCAAAAGAAAGAGTACTGTCGAGGATGCTTTTATTTATATCCCAAACGGCAAAAGATCCCCAGAATCCGCCGGTTGGTCTCAATTCGGCTGAATTTTGAAAACCGACTAAGATCGATTGCTTTTTTATTTTACTTACTAAGATAAGTAGCTGATAGGGATAGGTTTGTGACAAGCAAGCAAAGAGGAGAAAGATAGAAAAAGAGATCAGTAAATAAGGAATAATCTTAGCGAGCTTATTACGCTTGTTGGGGAGATTTATTTTAATGCGATCGAATGACTTTTTATAGGAAGCGGTTAACCTATTTATCCTAGAACGTTTTATCGAATCTATATTCTTCATCCATTATTTTATTCTGATTGCTTCTCTGATTGAGATAGTACCTATTGCAGCAAGTATACCTATGAATGTAGCGATGACGACGTTAAGTATTTCCATTTTGGGCGCAACAACCGTTACTGGTTCGCTGTATTGCGCGGAAAACATTTTTTGATCCGAAGATTTATTGTATGCTTCAACTTTTTCTTTTAAAATCTCGGTTGCTGTCGAAACCATATCTTCAGCTTGCTTTTTATCTTTCGATGAATAGGATATTGAGACTATGGCTGATGTTCCAACGGTTTTAGTCGCTGTAAAGGTTTTGGATAGATCTTTTATGTTGGCGCTGGGTATCTGATAACCTGCTTTGTTATATACCTGTGCAACTGTCGCGGCCGATTCGATCCAACCTATCAAGTTATCAGAGGCTGCTGAAGCTGCCTGGTAGGAGTAGTAATTATCATATTGGAAATAAGGTGTTTCGCTTTGGGGTTTTGTCTCTAATTTAATTACTTCGAGGGAAGCGGATGACTGATAAGTGTTTGGTTGGGCGATGGTTATCAGATAAGTTATTAAGGCAAAGGTTAACGTTATAATAATAACCGCTATGTAGTTTTTCGATAGAAACCTAATATAATCCTTGACTTCCATTCTATCTCCTTATGTTATGTTTTTGATTAATTCTCTAAAACCTTTTTCAAAATGTATTTTATCAAATTTCTTTGCAGATTGCTCTAGGTATGTTTTGTCAAATTTCATTTTTTCTAATTTTTTGATTCCATCTACTAGTGATTTAACCGTTTGCTTGTTAAATAAAATGCCTGTTTTGTCTTTCTCTATAATTTCCAAAATGCCACCCTTTCCATAGGCGATAACCGGTGTGCCACAGGATAGCGATTCGACAGGAACGATTCCGAAGTCTTCATTAGCGCAAAATATAGTAGCCTTAGCTTGCTTGTAATGTTTTACTTTTTGGGAAAAGTCAATTTGTCCTAAAAAAGTGGTATTTTTACCGGCAATAGTTCTTAGTTTTTTTTCTTCGGGGCCAGATCCAGCAATAAGTAATTTCCTGTTTAATTGTTCGCAGGCCCTAATGGCTAGGTTGATTTTTTTGTATGAGACAAGGCGACTTATAGTAAAATAATAATCCTTTTTAGGACAATTTTCCGCTTTCAGGGAAGAGTTAATATCAACTGGTGGGTAGAGTATCTGCGCATCTCTTCCGTAAAACTTCTTTATTTTTGAAGCTGTATTTTTAGAATTAGCTAAAAACAAATCAACTCCCTTATTTGATTTCAAATCCCACTTCTTAAGCATTTTTTTTATCGAGCTGTTAAAAGGTATTTTTGATAAACGGCGGTCGCGATTGGGTTCCCAGACCCATCTCATTGGTGTGTGGCAATAGCATATATGAAAAGCGTCCTTATCTTTCTTGATTCCTTTGCCAAAAGCCGAAGAGCTTGAGATGACAAGGTCGTATCCTGATAAGTCAAGAGATTCGATTGCTTTAGGTAGGAGCGGGAAGGCTAACTGGTGTTTCTTGTTAATAATGGGAATTTTTTGTAAAAAACTGGTTGTGATCTTCTTTCCTTTTAATTCTGGAAAGAGGCGAGAGTTAAAAATGGTTGTAAAGATGTCAGCTTGCGGAAAAATTTTAGTTAATTCAAAAACAACGTTTTCGGCACCACCTCTTGATGTTAACCATTCGGCAATAATTGCAATTTTTTTGGGTTCCATTTTTGTCTAATAAGTTCCTTTTCCTCCAAAAGCTGCACCGAATGTTTTAAGTATGATATAAGCATCTAACCAAAACGACCAGTTTTCAATGTAATAAATATCGAGGTTTGCTTCTTCGTCGAAAGTTAAGTCACTTCTTCCGGATATTTGAGCCAATCCTGTAATTCCCGGTTTTACAAATAAAGTTTTTCTTTGTTCTCTAGTGTAGTTTATTACTTCACGAGGCTGGTGAGGTCTTGGACCGACCAAGCTCATATTGCCAAGCAAGACATTGTAAAATTGAGGAAGTTCATCTAAACTCTTTTTTCTTAGAAATTTACCGATAGGGGTAACTCGAGGGTCGTTAGCGATCTTATAAACCGCACTTCCTTTTTTGATATTCTGTTTTTCTATGAGTTCTTTTTCTAATCTCTCGGCTCGATTTCCGCCATATTCGCTACCGGTACAATGCTCGGCGAACATAGTTCTAAATTTATAAGTGATAAATTCTTTGCCCTTGCCGACTCGTATATTTTTATATATGACAGGTCCTTTAGATGTTGCCTTTATAATAATCGATATGGTTAAGATTACAGGAGAGAGGATGATAAGGGCGACAATTGATCCGACGAGATCCGTGATTCTTTTTAGAAGAAACCCCCAGCCTCCCAAGGGTGTTCCCTTGAACTCAATAATAGGAATTCCAGCGAAAGTATCGAATTCTAATGTTCTTGTTCCAACTTGAGCGTGTGCCGGCACTGCCTTGAATGTTATTTCTTTTTCTTGGCAAGCGAGTAGAAATTCATAAATTTTTTCGTTTGGGTAAGAAGTGTCTGTCAAGACAACCTCGTCTACATTATTTTTTTCTAATATTTGCTGAAAATCTTCAGGTTTGCCTAAGAACTTTGCTTCTATGTTTTTTATTTCAGATGGAGCAATAATTCCTTCCACGGAATATTCGTTGTTTTTTTGGGTCATTATTTCTCTGACGATGTGGGCGGTAACTGGATTATTGTTGCCTATAATAATTGTTTTTTTCTTATAATCACCACTTCTATATATGCTAAGGTGTATTCCTGCTAAAATTGCTCTTCCTCCAAAGATAAAAATAATAGCCAGTATCCAAATATAAAAGACTATTAGGCGAGAAAAAAAATCGCTTCTAAAAATAAAAACCCATAGAACAACTGCCATTGAACCTAAGGATGATCCGGCTATTACCTGAGGTAGTTCCCAGAAACTGGGCTTTCTCTTTGAATACGTTCCGGCGACAAATAAAGCAATGATCCAAATCGGAAGCATTACTAGGGCGAAAATAACATATTGATCAAAAGGCCATATGTAAATTACCGAAAAAGGAATGGCGTTGGCTCTTATCCAATACGAGACTAAAAAAGCCGCAAAAACCATCAAAAGATCTACTGGCAGAACTAGATAATTAAATATTTGATCTATTTTTTTCATAGCTTGAAAATGTTCTCGCGAGAGTTAGCCCTAATGGAAATATTATCAGAGTAGAGGCATGATTTCAACCTATAAGATGATCGATAAAATGAAAAGCCCATCTATCACGAAGGGCTTTTCATATACTATTAAGGTTATTTATGCTTTTTTGAGCATAGGAAGACCTGTTTTGGGGTTTTCCATTACCTGATATCCGTCGGGCATATCACATGCATTCTCTTTCTCTTGTTTTGCAAAGTAGTAGATTTTCTGTTGTCTGCCACCTCTTAGGGTGACATCTTTGCTGTGCAAGTAGTAAGTCTCGCCAGTCTTTTTAGACTCTACGCTATGTGCCATATCTTTTCCACCTCCCTCCTAAGTAAGATTAGGTTTTGATTTCTTACCTGATTATATGGTTACTATCTGGTTTGTCAAGAGGGGATTGTTTTTTTGTTCTAGATAATGCCTTTTTAATGCCGTAATTAATGTAATCTGCTAAAACAGGGACTAGTAGAAGTAGGCCGTAGTAAATGTAAGTGTAATAGCTTTTGTACATGGAGAAATCCATTTTTTTCAAGAGCAGAACTACTAACAAAAAATCTAGAATGGCGAAAGTTAGAGAGTAAATTATTCCCTGGGCTAATCTTTGCTTGAGCGCCTTGCCGTAATACCTATCTTTTAGAAAATAGGAAATAGTTAAGATTACGATAATGTTAAAGATAATGAGATAGGTATTTTGCTCTGACTTTCCTCCTGAAATTAAGATTTCGTTTAAGGTGAAAAAAACAAGATAAGCCAGCAGTATTTTAGATGCTTGCTTGGCTAGGTTGATAACTTTTTTCATTTTTCTCCTTTTTATTTGTTCTATAAAAATTTAAAACTGTTTGATGGTTATTGTCAATTGCAATAAAATTTTTACGGTGAAGCGGAGACGGTCCTGTATCTTGTATTGTCTCTAAATGTTTTCTTGTTCCGTATCCAAAGTTTCTGTCAAAACCAAAACGAGCAAAACTATCTTCTGACGATAAGTGTATCATAAGTTCGTCTCTATGGACTTTAGCTATGATGGAAGCAGCGGAGATCGATACGGAAATTCTATCTCCTTTTGTAATTGGTCGTTGAGGTATTTTTTGCGATGGTATTCTATAGTGATCGACTAAAAGAAAGTCAGGGCTGTTTTTTAATGAGTTTATGGCTCGCTCAAAAGCCATATAAGAACAGGACTGAATTCCGAACCTGTCGATCTCGGGAACCGTTGAAATTCCGACAGCCCAATCCAAGGCTTGACTTTTTATTTTTTCTGAAAGCAATTTTCTTTTGGATGAAGCGATTAACTTTGAATCGTTTAGGTTGTAAATTTTTCTGTCTGTCGAAAGAATTACGCAAGCGACTACTAATGGACCTGCTAGAGCTCCTCGTCCAGCTTCATCCAGTCCTGCCACAAAATTAAAACCTAGACCTTTTAGTTCGTTTTCTATCTTATAGTTTGGTTTTGTTTTGTTCACTAACGAGTTGGTTCCGGCGGGACAGGTGGGCTCATAACCCCGCTTGAGCCAGTAGAGTCTATCAGACCACTGTCTGCATTATCAGTGTTGTTTGACCCGATCGTACATCCGGTCAGAGCTATCGCGACAGAAACCGCAAACATTAGGATTACTATTTTTTTCATTTTCCCTCCAATTTCATTTTAGCAAATTATTGACACTGTCTGCAACATTACCGTCTAGCATATTTAAAAACCAAGAGAGTTTCTAGGAATGTGATTATTATTAAGATGGTAAGATTTAGAATAAACATTTTTAGAAGCTTTATCTGTCTTGATTCTATGTCGTTTAGCTTTTGCCCGGCACTTTCTAATCTTTCTTTATTTTGTTGCAAGGATATTTTTATTTCCGACAACGTTTCTTCGGTATTGATCTGTGTGTTTTGTTCTGGCTCCGACACGGTTGACTCTTGTACTTCTGAAGGGTTGGGGATATATGGTTCAGAGGAGGTGAGGGTAGGCGAATTGCTCCAACTATTGCTTGAGATAGACTCTGTCTCCCCGTTTGAAGTAGCGAAGGAATTAGCAAGGCCAGACTGAGCTTCTGCATAACTTTGAGCCGAGACATTTTGGTTACCAGCTTTTGCCTCTGCTTGGGCTTCGGCCAAAGCTGATCGTGCCTTAGGGATACAGACCACAAAGACACTGGCTGTTGCAACGGTTAAAAGGAGGAACAGACTGGTAATTTTGTTCATGAAAGCTAATGTAACACTGGGATGGTGTTTGTCAAGACAAGGAATAGATAACGGCTATAACACTAAGTGCAATATAGCCCATCAAAAGCTTTTCAGTGGTTCTGGGAGTTGGCTGAAGATAAAAAAGACCATCCATTACTAGACCGATAATCATAAACCAATAAAAAGTATTTCCTGTTATAAGAAAATAAGCTATCCAGATCGCTAGGTAAATACCCAATAATTTTTGCCAGAACAAAAAACTTTCACTTGAAAAGATTTTTTTGAGTTTTTTACCTCTGGCTAGATTTGAGGCTCTTGAGTAAATAGCTAAAGATAAAATTATTGATATTAATTCTAAAGTCATTTGTTTACTATTATAGCAAGAAAGAGCCGATCAAAACGTCTCTTTCTTGGCCAGTGTGAAATTTATTCAGTTTTTTCTTCTTCGGGTTCTTCTTCTGTGTCTTCTTCTTCTTCACCTTCTATTCCGGGTGTTTCTTCTTCTATTTCTTCATCT
>Ga0172377_10006951_pt1 | contig 11658 bp, 11 predicted proteins | sample Pumphouse3metaG_FD_119749 | JGI IMG/M metagenome (GOLD analysis project Ga0172377, IMG submission 119749) | Leachate microbial communities from a municipal landfill in Southern Ontario, Canada - Pumphouse #3 metaG | ecosystem: Engineered > Solid waste > Landfill > Unclassified | place: Canada... | reverse complement strand
TCAAGTTCACTTCCGCCTAGAGCTTTCTTCTTCTTAGTTCCGAAAGATCCGAGGTTCTTAATATAGAATAATTTAGCGGAAAGCAGACCTAACCCCAGAGCTCCCGCAGCAATAAGAATCTGGTACAGCATAAATAGATAACCCTGACCATCTGAAGAAGATAGGATAGTCCCTGGTATAAAGCCTATCCAGTTCATCCATCTGGTGACCTGGTAACGCCCCTCAATACTGGAAACAACTATTTCCGCTGGCGTATTACCCTCAGTCAGATCGATTCCTAAAAAAGACAATAGATACAAAGAGGCAATAGCGATAAGCGAGAAAATCACTGTAAAAACAACCGCGACCCACTTATGGGCACGCATATTAAACAATTTACCTAGCGTATTCATCAAGAAGAATGAGATAGAAACAGCGATGATAGGCACTGTAATAAAGACTACAATCGAGCCGAGAATCTTAGAAAAAGAAGGCTGGTATAAAATAGAGAAAACCAATGACTCTCCGAATATCAGAAGCGAGAAAGACAAAGAGAAAATCATCGCTAAAACAAATCTTGCTAAAAACAACATCCAAGGTTTGACAGGCAGCGCTAAGAAACTATCATCACTCTTCGAATAGAAAAAAGCAGAAGTAACATAAGTACACGAATACCCTAAGACCGCAATAAATGATGATGAAAAAGTCAGCGCTATGTATTTATTATTCAATTCCGGCGTCAGATACATCGCCATAGCCTGATAATTAGTGTAGATTGAAATGCCGAATGACAGCATAATGATCAGTCCGACCAAGGCCTGAGTCATAATTAAAGATGAGAGGGCGGACTTATTCCTCCTTCTCCCTTTTTTCATAATCGCATTATTTGATAGAGAACCTGATACCGCCTTCAATAAGAGCCCAAAATTTTTCATTTTACTAATTCCAAGAATAAATCTTCCAGGGAAGAATTATTCTCCTGCCTCTTTGCTCTAAGTTCATCGATGGTTCCTACGAATATGAGCTTGCCCTTAGAGATGATTCCGATCCGATCGACAATTTTCTCGGCTACGTCAAGGACATGGGTCGAAAATAAAACAGTCTTGTTTTCACTGATGTGTTTCTTCATCATATCCTTTACGGCAAAGGCTGCTTCCGGATCAAGTCCGGTCAAAGGTTCATCTAGTATCCAGTTGTTAGGAGAATGCATCAAAGCCCCGATGATAACGATCTTCTGTCTCATACCATGAGAATAATTACCGATAATATCATTCAAAGATGAAGTGATTTCAAACTGTTTTGCAAATTCTAAGGCCTTTTTATTTGCTTCCTCAGGATTCATCCGATATATAGAACCTATGAAAGCTAAATAGTCGTAGCCTTTCATTCCCAAAAACATATCCGGAGAATCAGGAACAAATCCGATTCTTCTCTTCGCCTCTAAATTGTCCTGGATAATAGAGTGCCCATCGATAAGAATATCTCCCGAAGTAGGAGGCAAAACACCTGTCATCATTTTCAGCGTAGTAGATTTCCCGGCCCCGTTAGGCCCTAATAAGCCAAATATCTCGCCATCATTGATGGTAAGTGACAAATCATCTACGGCTTTAAAATCCCCGTAATTCTTGGAAACGCTTTTAATTTCTATCATACTTTCTCCTTAAATTTAGATCTATATCTAAAATTCTTTTTGCTTTATAACAGGATTCTTAGGCTCGTCATCAGTTACTTCGACCTTTTCAATAACAACGTCCTGAACAGGCATATCGTTAGCATCAGTCTTAACTGAAGCAATCTTATCGAGAACATCGAATCCTTCAGCCATGGTACCAAAAGCAGCGTAATTGCCATCCAGATAAGAAGCATCCTTATGCATAATGAAGAATTGAGTAGAGGCCGAATCATTAACCATAGTTCTCGCCATAGAAATAACTCCCCTCTTATGCTTCAAAGGATTTTTGATTCCGTTAGATGCAAATTCACCTTTGATAGTGTAGTCGACAAATTTTCCTTGGAATTCTCCATCTCCACCCTGAATCATGAATCCGCTGATAATGCGGTGGAAGGTGAGTCCGTCATAGAAACCGGAATTAGCGAGCTGAACAAAATTGCTGGCCGTATTCTTGGCCGCTTCATAATCCATATTGAAACTCATCATCCCATAGCCTTTAACAAAAATCTTTACCATATCTTCTATTTCCTTTCTTTATTCGGAGATGTCACATCGTCTTTTTTACATTTCGGCACAGAGGAAGATATATTCTTATTACCCATTCTCCTCACTAAATAAAATTGTACTTGATAAATAGAGACAAAAACAGCACAACCGATAAAAGCGTTCAGGATTCCCTGAATCGTATTAAAAGCCAAATCGATGAATACCGGTAGATAATTAGCTCCGTTCGGATCGGCAATAGCCGTCTGCACATAAGTAACATAATCCGGAATCATATATAGAAGAGCCATAACCAAGCCCCCGATAATAAAAGCAACTCCCGATTTCCAGATATTCTGTATTTTCGATTCCTTCCCAATCTTCTTCAGGCCTTTAAAAATAAACCCTGCTACCACACCTTCAGCAAACTTAATCACTAAGGTATAAGGAGCGAAAATACCATACCCTAAAGACAGGTCAGAAAGGCATCCTGAAACTCCTCCGACAAAGCCGCCGGCCCAAGGTCCGATCAAAGCGGAAACTACAAAAATTATAACGTCAGAGAAATTAAAATAACCTGAACCTATACCCGAAAGTTTAATAGGAATCGCCACAAAATAAGTTATGACAAAATCCAAAGCGGTAAAAACCGCTATCAAGCACATCTGATAAATCAGCCTGCTATTCTTATTGTTCATTATTTGAGCAAAGTGCCTTCAAAACCATGCGTCCCATTATTAAAATCCTGGCTCCCCATCATTTTCTTGCCAGGCTTCTGTAGAAGCTTCAGATTAACCGTGCCGCCGGTAACTTGAATTATGATATCCTTTTTTGCGGCTTTAATTACTGTTCCTACTTCCCCGGAAATAGTCGAATCGTTTACTTCTGCAGCGTAGATCTTTAAAATCTCTTCTCCCCATATAAGATAGCCGCCTGGAGTCAGAGCCAGAGCTCTGACATAATTGACAAACTCTTCAGGGCTAAGACTTAAGGGAATATGCTCTTCTTCTTTTTTTATCGAAGGGCAGAATGTAACTTGGCTTTCATCCTGCTTTTCACCTACCAGCTTGTTTTCAAAGTAAAGGGGAAGATTCTTAATAGCGACATCTAAGGCTGCTCTCTGCATCTTCTCGCACAGAGATGTGTAATTGTCTATTTTAGAAATATCAAACTTCTCAACCGCATAAACATCTCCGGCATCCATGGCCTTCACCATTTCCATCAAAGAAACGCCAGATTCTGTTTCGCCATTTTTTAAAGCGTACTGAATAGGAGCGGCTCCTCTGTATTTCGGTAGAATCGAGCCGTGAAGATTCAGAGGTTTATATTTTGAATAGCTTAAAACAGTCTCCGAGATAATCTGACCATAAGCGAAAGTCAGCAGAAGATCGGGCTTAAGATCATCTAAAAAAGAGTATTCTTTGTTGAGCCTATGTGGCTTAAAACAAGGAATATGCAAATTATCGGCCATCTCTCCTACTTTAGAGGCCTTCATCTCCATTTTTCTCCCCTGGGGTTTATCTTCCCTGGTGATGACCCCGACTATATTAAAGCCGGCATTTACAAGTCCCTGAAGGACAAACGCTGACATACCTGGTGTTCCTAAAAAAACAATTCTCTTTTTATCCATAGCTAGGCCCTCTTTTATACACTATGGATTATAAGGCTAATATACGCAGTTATCAAACAATGAATTAGCGATAAAAGATAAATCTATTTGACGCTTTTCAGAAACAGTCAAAGAATGATCTGCACATTTACGGTAAGCATCATGTAAGAAAGTTATGCTTGTATTAAGCATTTACATTATAGAAAAAGTATTCTCAAATAGTTTTTGATCAGATTGCTGAAAAAAACCCTTCTATTTTAAATATATAGGAGGCTGACATAATGTATAATAAAAAGGTTTAAGAGAGGAGACACCGCTATGGCAGAAATGAAATGGACTTTGAAAAATGTAACTCAGGAAACCAATCATCCCTTTTTGAACTTCTTCACGTTAACTTATGACGTTGAGAAGACTGATGGCCATCACACTTACTCTTACTATATGGCTTCAAGAAGAGCCAAAGATCAGTTAGTCTGTGTAACTCACACTTTGACAAAGCCTGATGGAGTTCTGATCCCACTTTATTTAAAAGATCCGAGAACTGATAAGCTTTCTTTAATAATCACCCGCCAGTTCCGTCCGCCTCTTAATAATTATGTCCACTCCTTTCCGGCTGGCTTAATTGATGGTAACGAAGATTTAAAAATAGCCGCCGTCAGAGAAGCCAAAGAAGAAGTCGGGGCAGATATAACCGATATTGAGGTTCTCGCTCCCGCATCTCCGACTTCATCAGGTATGTCTGATGAGATGAATGCTGTCGTCTTAGCAAAAGTTATCGGCTTCGAGAATAAAAATCTGGAAGAATTCGAAGATATAGGTTACGACATCGTTGCTTTGGACAATATGGAAGAATACCTTAATACTCACTTCTTCGCTCTTCAGATCAGAATGATAATTAAGTTTATTCTCGAAAGATTCAAAGATCAGTATTAAGCCTTGATGAACTGAGAATTATATAGATCACTATAGAAACCGCCCTGAGCTATAAGTTCATCGTGATTCCCTTTTTCAATCAGCCTACCATCCTTCATAACTAAAATTAAATCAGCGTTAACGATAGTAGAAAGTCTGTGTGCGATAATTAAAGAAGTCTTACCTTTCATCATCTCATCAAAGGCTTTATTGATCAAAAGCTCAGAGCGGGTATCGACATTGGAAGTAGCCTCATCAAGTATGAGCATCTTAGGTTTTTTAAGCATAACCCTGGCGATGCATAAAAGCTGTTTCTGCCCTTCCGAGAGAGATTCGTCGCCATCAATAAAAGTATCATATCCATCTTTCATCTGCCTGATAAAGAAATCAGCATTGGCTTTTATTGCGGCGCTTTTCACCTCTTCATCGCTGGCCTGAGAATCACCGTATTTGATGTTCTCTTTTATAGTGCCTTTGAAAATCCAAGTATCCTGCAGCACCATGCCGATCTGATTCCTTAGGCTGGATCTAGTGATTAAAGATGAGTCTTTATTAGAAAATGTTATCCTTCCCGCATCGACATCATAAAACCGCATCAATAGATTAATGAGTGTCGTCTTCCCGCAGCCAGTCGGTCCGACTACAGCTACGTGCATACCGGGTTTGATCGTAACGTCTACATCCTGAATAAGAGGCCTTTTTTTATCATAGGCAAAATATACGTGGCTGAAACCAACCGAACCATCTGAGCTGATAAGTTCTTCTTTATCTTCGTCAGACGAAACCTGCTCAGCATCTAATAATTCCATCAGCCTTCTGGCAGAAGCAAAAGAATTCTGCAGCTGAGAGATAACTTCCGAGACAGCATTAAACGGCTGAGTATAATTGTTAGTAAACATCAGAGAGGTCATTAGTCCGCCAGCTGTTAAAGAAAGCTGGCCGGTAACAATAAAATATGCTCCAAAAGCGGCTACAGCTCCATAGATAATGGCATTGATGCACCTTGTAGTAGGATTAATAAAAGCACCGTAGAACTCAGTCCAGAAATCAAGTTTATGAAGAGTAGTCGATATTTCATAAAATCTCTTCTCGGCTTCTTTCGCATATGAATTAGATAATACCGTCTTCTGGCCCTCAAAGCACTCAACATCAAGAGCATTAAGCTTACCTCTCCAATCCGTCTGCTTTTTAAATGTCTTTGCGGTCCCCTTTGCGATGAGGCTGGCCGCTACTACAGATATAGGAGTCAGAAGCAATATCAATAAAGCTAAAGGCCAGCAGATGATAAACATCATTACTAATGTTCCGATAATGGTGAAAAAGCCTGTGAATAGCTGCAGGAAAGTCTGAATCAGACCATCAGAAATAGTATCGACATCACTGATCAAAGTAGAGATAATATCTCCTTGGCTCTTCTGATCGATATATGAGATCTTGGCTTTTAAAAGCTTCTCCATAGCTTTATTACGCATATCCCTGACCATCTTATAAGCCGCCGAAGATGCCAGATAGTTTACTAAATAATAGAAAACAGCATTTCCAACCATAAGGCCCAAGATCTGATAGATACAGATATATACTTTATCAATAGATGACGTATCGTTCATATAATCTAAGGCGTTACCTGAAAGAATAGGTATCAATAAAGCGCAGATAACGTATCCTAAAGAGAAAACAAAAGCCAGAATCAATTCAAGCTTATAGCTATAAGCAAACGATAGGATAAACTTCAAAGGTGATTTATTGCTTTTTTTCATCTGCCGTTCACCTTTTCTAGCTGGGAATCAGCGATCTCTTTAAAAACCTGACAGGAAGAATAAAGTTCATTCTTTTTGCCGAATCCGACCATTTTTCCTTTATCTAAGACCATTATTCTATCAGCCGAAGCGATTGAAGAAATTCTTTGCGAGATGATAAATACGGTCATCTTCCCCTCCATCTTTTTGATGGATTTTCTCAATTCATAATCAGTCTTAAAATCCAAAGCAGAAGAAGAGTCGTCAAGAATTAAAATCTGAGGCTTCTTCGCCAGCGCCCTAGCAATCGATATTCTCTGTTTCTGCCCGCCAGAGAAGTTCTTACCGCCTTGAACGACCTGAGCCTTAAGGCCCTTACTTCTAGACCTTACAATATCTTTAGCCTGTGCGACTTTCAAGGCAGCATCAATATCTTCATCAGAAGCCCCGATATTGCCCATCTTTACATTTGATTCCAGATCACCGGAAAAAAGAACTGATCTTTGGTTGACATAACCAATCCTGTTTCTGAGATAAGGAATATTCCACTCTCTAACATCTACTCCATTTATCAATACTTCGCCATCTGTAGGATCGTAAAATCTATCGATAAGATCAGCCAGAGTAGTTTTTCCTGAACCGGTTCCACCGATTATTCCGATAGTCTCTCCACCTTTGACTTTGAAAGAAATGTTCTCCAAAGCCGGAGAAGAAGAACTGTTGTAATTGAAAGTTACCTTTTTGAATTCAACGGCCACCAGGCTCGAAACCGGTTCTTTTTCTCCTGATTTCAGATAAGGTTCTTTATCTAAAACCTGAAGTATTCTTTTTGAAGATACTGAAGATTTTGTGAAGGCTACCACAAGGTTGGCGATAACAAGAATAGCAGCGGCAATCTGATTCATATAATTGACCAAGGCCACGACATCTCCCTGGCTTATTCCATTAGGGAGAGATATTTCTTTAGCGCCAAAGAATAAAATAACAACTATCCCGGCGTTGACAATAAACGAATTCAACGGCGAAAGAAAAGAGGATACTTTAGCTAATGAATTTGATATTCTCTCCAGTTCTCTATTTGCCGCAAAGACTTTATTCTTTTCTTCCTCTTCTTTATTAAAGGCTCTTATGGCTCTCATGCCAGAAAGATCATCCTGGCTTAAGGATGAGACTTTATCGAGTCCTTTTTGAAGCTTAACTGAATATGGAAGGGAAAACTTCGAAACAAGAAAAATAACAAGTCCCAATAAAAATCCCGTAACGATAAATATCCAGCCATAGCTAGGAGCCAAGAAAAATGAAAGTATTATAGCGCCGACGACCAAAAACGGCGCCCTGATCGCCAGTCTCAATAAAAGTGTCAGGCCTTTCTGAGTAATAATTACATCAGCAGACAATCTTGTCTCTAAAGACGATGAAGTGAATTCATTCATCTCCTTTAGAGAAAACAATGATATATGCCTGAACATATCGTTTCTAACTCTGTATCCATACCCAGAAGAAGTCCTGACCGCCAGGACCTGACATACCATAGTCATACAAAAACCGACGACCGCCAAGCCAAGAAGAATCAGCCCTTGATTAACTATATAATCGGTTCCGCCGTCTCCATTAATTCCGACATCGATTATCTTTTTAACTACAAGCGGAACAAGAAGAGCAAAAACCGCTTCAAACATTTTAAAAATCGGAGCGAATATTGTTTCCAGCTTATAGTATCTGACGTATCTTTTAAATAGTTTAAACATGTTGTTGAGCCACAGAACAATAATACCCCATGATGAGGTTTTCTTCAACCTGTAAAAAGTAAGTAAAATATCTAGGTTTTAAGGCAGAAAATGTCCAGTAGAAGTGTATAATCTATACCATTCAGCCTTAGTTAGATTTACTTTTACTCCTTCTAAAGTTTCTTTGATATGATTAATATTCATCGAGCCGGTAATAACCTGAGTTTCTTTAGTCAAGCTAAGTAAGAAAGCTGTGGCTATTCCACATTTTGAAACTGAATATTTCTGTGATAGTTCCTCCATTATGTCGTTAGTCTTCTTCATCCGAGGATCAGTAAAGATATTTCCCTGGAAAAACCCTATCAGATAAGGAGACCAGCACTGGAGGACGATTTTATGCTCTTTCATATAATAAAAGACCCCGTTATCTCTATCAATGCCTTCTTCATTATTCATATTAGTATTCATCTGAGATGAGAATATATCCATATGGCCTAGACCAGCCTGTAATTGATTAACTTCAATTTTCACATCCTTCATCTCTGATTGAAGATAGCTCATTGCTGATGATGAGAAATTTGAAACCCCGAAGTGTTTTATCTTTCCTTCTTTAAAAAGTTCCTCTACTGCTTTTGCCGCTTCTTCAGAATCGATAAAGATATCTGGTCTATGAAATAAATACGAATCCACGTAAGTGGTCTGAAGTCTTTGCAAAGAAGCATCGCAGGCCTTTTTTATGTAAGAATATGAAAGATCATAGCCTTCAACTTTACCTTCATTATTTTTAACAATCCCGCCTTTAGTCTGGATAATCATCTTCTCTCTTAGACCGGGGTTCCTTTTTAAAACTTCACCTAGCTTTCTCTCGGATTCTCCGTTGCAGTAAATATCTGAGACATCAAAAAAACTGATACCTAGGATCAGGCATTGCTTAATAAGTCTCTCAAGTTCATCGATTGAAACATTCTCTAAACGCATAAGACCTAAGCCGATACGATTAGCGCCGAAAACATTATCCATATGGACACCTTCTTTCTTTTATCTATATTATACAGGCATAATTACATGTCAGGATTATTATCGTCTTAACTGACTAATAATATCTTATGTGTAATAATAATCTTCGGAGGTTTGTTTTACATGATTTACAACTCAATACTAGAACTTATCGGAAATACACCTTTAGTCAGATTAAGTAAAATCGAGCAATCCTATAACATCGATAATCAATTATATGGGAAACTAGAAAAGCAGAATCCAGCCGGTTCCATCAAAGATAGAGCCGTCTACCAGATGTTGAGCGATTATCAGCAAAAAGGCCTTTTAAAAAAAGGCTCGACTATAATTGAGCCTACTTCTGGAAATACCGGAATAGCTCTATGTGCCCTAGGCAATTATTTTGATTACTCAGTAATAATTGTCATGCCTAAAAGCATGTCTATCCAGCGACAGCAGCTGATGCAGGCTTATAATGGTCAGCTTGTCTTAGTAGATGGCGGCATGAAGGAAGCTGTCGCTAAGGCCGAAGAATTAAAAGAAAAGATTCCCGGCTCTTTAATCCTCGGTCAGTTTAATAATCCTTCTAACCCTAAGGCCCACTATCTTACTACCGGAAGAGAAATTCTTAATGATGTCCCTGACTTAGATTATCTTTTTGCCGGCATAGGAACAGGAGGGACTATTTCAGGCCTTGGAAAATTCTTCAAAGAAAATCATCCTGATACTAAAATAATAGGGATTGAACCCTTCTCCTCGCCTCTAATCACCAAAGGACACGCTGGGCCTCATAAAATTCAGGGCATAGGAGCAAACTTCATTCCAGATAATTATCATAGAAAATATGTTGACCAAGTTATAGAAGTCAAAGATGAAGATGCTATCTCTACTGCCAAGGATCTCGTCAAGAAAGAGGGTTTATTAGTAGGTATTTCTTCAGGAGCCGCTCTGATAGGTGCTATCAACTACATCAAAAAGAATAATATCTCGGATAAAAAAATTGTCACTATTCTACCAGATACAGGAGAAAGATATTCATGGAATTAAAATTAGATTATTCAAAATTCCCTAACAAAAAAGGAATAACCAGCTTCTTAGAGAGCCTGAAATGCCTTATTTTCCCTGATTTTTTTTGCCATGGCTGTACATCCTGCAACACTTTGGAAAAAGCTAAAAAAGAATTCTCTGATTACATATCCATAAAAAAAGACGACAGTGACATATTCTTTTCAGAGCTTCTGATCAAGAAGAATATTTTTTTCGAAGATCTAGCTTTCTGCTTTGAATCAGATCCAGCCTGCGATTCATATGAAGAGATCATTGCTTCTTATCCTGGCTACACCGCCATTTTTTATCATCGTATTGCTCATCTAATATATAAATTAAGCTACAAAGTAACTGCGAGACTTATATCCGAGAACGCTCATTTCCTTACTGGAATCGATATTCATCCAGGTGCCACGATAGGTCACCCGTTCTTTATCGACCATGGAACAGGAATAGTCATCGGCGAAACAACAATAATCGGTGACTACGTTAAGATATATCAAGGAGTTACCTTAGGGGCCTTATCTTTAGCTAAAGGCCAGTCCTTGAAAGGAACAAAAAGACATCCGACCATCGGTAACCGCGTTACGATATATTCAGGAGCCTCTATCTTGGGTGGTGATGTAACTATCGGTGATAATGTTGTTATAGGATCAAATGTTTTTTTAGTAGGGGAATCAGTCCCAGCTAATAGAAAAGTTATAATGGACAAGCCTAAGTTAGTTGTCATCAAAGATGATAAAGGCATCTAATATTGAACATTGACTTATTATTAGTCTTTTTTGATAAATACCGGTAGCATAAAAAAGTTAAATATAAAATGTATTTTAGGCTTTTTAATATAGTTGATTAATTTTGAACATTACGCTAAAATTATTAGGAAGTTGGACATGATGTCCAATATTGGGAGATACATAATGTCAACATATTATCGCAATGTTACCAGATCTAAGAACGCTATAAAAAAAGCCCTTATTACCCTTTTGGCTGAAAATAAGGATTATTTATCCATTACAGTAACTGATCTTGTAAAAGAGGCTGATGTTAATCGCGGCACTTTCTACAATCATTATTCCGGCATCAACGATGTCGTCAATGAAATTGAATCAGACATGATGGAAAAGCTATCAAAAACATTGAAGGATTCTAAAGATGATAAGGATCCTTTGAGTAGTTTCACAAATGATGTCACTGAATACCTTAAAGAAAACGATAGTTTATATAGATCTTTGGTAAAAACAGTTCCGACATTTATCTTTGATAATTTAAAGACTAAATTGATTCAAGGAATCAAGGCAAATATTTTCCCCCTCAAAAAGATCCCTGTGAACGAAGAAACTGAGATAGCTTTACATATGGTTGCCAACAGTTTAGTAGGAAGCTATATTGATTATCTCACCGGATTGCTGGATGTTTCTTTAGACGATTTAATTCAATTCAGCTTAAAAATGCTTAAAAAAGAGCTGCTGAATTAAGACGATAATTCATTAAAAAATC
>Ga0172377_10006950_pt1 | contig 11660 bp, 9 predicted proteins | sample Pumphouse3metaG_FD_119749 | JGI IMG/M metagenome (GOLD analysis project Ga0172377, IMG submission 119749) | Leachate microbial communities from a municipal landfill in Southern Ontario, Canada - Pumphouse #3 metaG | ecosystem: Engineered > Solid waste > Landfill > Unclassified | place: Canada... | reverse complement strand
CGTGGAGTTCCACAAATTGAAGTTACATTTGATATTGATGCCAATGGTATTTTGAATGTTTCGGCCAAAGATAAAGCAACCGGTAAAGAACAGCGTATCCGAATTGAAGCTTCTTCCGGATTGAGCGAAGAAGAAATTAAACGCATGAAAGATGAAGCTGCTGCCAATGCGGAGTCAGACAAAAAAGAAAAGGAGAGGATTGATAAACTGAACCAAGCTGACTCATTGATTTTCCAAACGGAAAAACAATTGAAAGATTTGGGGGATAAACTTCCTGCAGATAAAAAAGCTCCTATCGAAGCTGCTTTAGAAAAACTAAAAGAAGCTCACAAATCGCAAAATATTGAGGGTATTGACGCTGCTACAGCAGAATTAAATACAGTTTTCCAGGCAGCATCGCAAGAGATGTACAATGCGCAAGGCGGTCAAGCCGAAGGAGCACAAGGTGCACCAGGTGAAGGTCAGCCCGGACAAGATCAGAGTAAATCTGATGATGATGTAACTGATGTAGACTTCGAAGAAGTGTAAACGACAAATTATCATAATCAAAAATTTAAAAAAACCGCTGAGATTAAAATCTTTAGCGGTTTTTTTGTTGAAGCTACTCTGGGTGCAACTTCGAGTCGCACCCAGAGTTGAAGGTTAAATATAAACCACTTATTTTGTCATAATATACATTGATTTTGTATATTTGCCTTGTATGAAGATGTTGGGATGCATTAAAATAATACGAAATTGACCATGGAAAATATCTGTAAACTTTGCTGTCAAAATGAAGCAACACAAAAGAATTCTCATATATTTCCGCGCTTTTTCAAGAAAAACTATTTAAAAACAAATAAAGGTTTTCATTATTACGACATATCCAAGCAGAAATCTGAAAAAGTTGTACAGGATTTACCAAAAGAAGATTATATTTTTTGTCCAGATTGCGAAAGAAGATTTCAAACTTTAGAGCATTATGCAAGTTTATATTTAAATAACTCATTTAAGAAGAGTAAAGAATATTCTATTTCTAAAAATCATAGCGATTGCCAATTAGCTCTAAATTGCAATCCTAAAATTTTAACATTATTTGTTTATTCATTAATATGGAGAGCACATATTTCAACAGATAAAGTTTTTAAAGATTTTATTTTACCAGATAATTGCGAGAAAAATTTACGTGAAACTTTATTTGAAATTGTTCCTCCAAAAATAACTGAATTGCCAAATCGTCTATACTTATTGAAAAATCAAAGATGGAATTACATATTCTTAAAACCTACAAATAAAAAAGGAATATATCACGTAATAAACTACAATGATAATATAAAAAAGAAAGGTTTAGCTTTTATGCATACGTTTGAATATGCAATTATTTTTATTTTAAATCGAAAAGCTATACCTGAAAAGTTTGATGATTATGTAAACAAGAAATTTGAAACAATAAAATTTTTGATGATGAAGAAAGAAAGATGGAATTCGACGATATTAAATATTACTCAACTAATGATTGAAAATTATAAATAAATTAGTTATCTAGAAAATATAGTTCACGCTTTTAATTCAAACATTGATTAGGAATGTAAGTACAATAAAAAAAAACTATCACTTTAACTCCACGCTTCCAAGGAAGTTGTAATTTAAATGAGGCTCTGCATAGAACTCCATTCCTACAATTTCTATACCGACTAAACTGCTTCTGTATTTATCTTCAAGTTCTTTTTCCGTCTCAAATTTATTAGTACTTTTAATCTTTAGCTGGCGCAAGTCTCCTGACTTGTGCCTTCTAAAAACAGTCCCTTCACTGGCGCATGGCCTCGCCCAATAAATGACAAATTACAAATAGCACAGGTCAGAGACCTGCGCTAGCGGAGAGCGTGTTCATTTTTTTTTGACACGCTCTCTGTTATTCCTCCTCTTCTTTCAACTCCTTTATCTCGTCCAAACTTTTTTGGATGGAGTAGATGTTTTTTTGATAAATTCTTTTATAACTCCAATAAGTCACAAATGCTCCTAAAATCAATCCGCAACTCATAAACACCCAAAACGGAAGGGGCACCTTTTCTTCTATATAAGTAAGGATTATAAGTATAGTTAAAGGTATTCCTACGAAATAGGTTATTGCAATCTTTTCTCGCTTTATTTGAATAGTATATCTGTTGATATAATATATATTTTTACCAACACTTTGATTAATATCAACTTTCATCAATCCATGTATTTTAATAAAATACCATACTACTCCAATTATGCAAAAGAAAGCTGCAGAAATCGCCGTTATATCCCAAAACATTTTTTGCCCGCCATATAGACTAAACCCATAAACTATAAAAGGAATTAATACAAATAAACCCACGATTGAGAAAATATCCCAAAAGAGCAACTTGCTTAACGACTTATTTGCCTTTTTGTCTATCATCTCTTTGATAATTCGTTCATTCAACGACTTGTTTTCTTTTAGCTGGTTGTCTAAAGTAGACCACGTGTTTTTTAATTCTTCAATTTCCATCTTTTTTTTCAATTTAAACGTTTGACATTTTTCTTAATTTCTCTTTTATCCGTTTCAGTTTTGTAGCTACATTACTGAGAGTTAAGCCCGTTATTTCAGCAATTTCTTTATACGGTTTTTCTTCTAAATAAAGCAAGATAATCGTTTTTTCTATCGTTTTCAGTTGATTAATCAATCGATACATCTCCTTTATATCTTCCGTCAGTGGCTCAGGTGCTGGTAGCTTATCTGAGATGGATGTAAGTGCTATACTACTACTTTGAAGGTATGTTTTTTCTTTCCTAATCGTCGTAACACAAGTATTAATAGCCACGCGATATATCCAAGTACTAATAGAGCTCTCATTTCTAAACTTTGGATATCCTACCCAAAGATTGTGCACCACCTCTTGATACAAATCTGCCATTGGTAATAATCCCGACACATATATTGAACAGACTTTATAAATAACTCGCTCGTATTCTTGAATAATCTTGATAAAATCTTTCTCTACTCTTTTCATACTTCATTACTCTTTTATACTATTAGACGCAAAATTATCGAAAAAATGACGAAATCATTAAGATATCTTTTTCAACTGCTGGTTTTTAACACAAACACTGCTCTCTCGTTGGAGCAAGTTCTCCAAACATGTGCTTCTTCGCTGGCGCATTTCTCCGCCTTGTGCCAATTAAAGAGAAATTATTTACAAATAGCACAGATCAAAGACCTGCGATAGTGGAGTCGCACCTATAGTTGAAGGCTTCAATCGCACACAAATTTAGAAAAAGTAATTTACTCCAATTGTTAAACCATCTTATCAATATTCGGTCTTAAGAGTAAACAGAAACGATAAACCCTTTAAAAACTACAGATATGAAAACGCTAAAAAAACTCAGCATCGTACTAATATTAGCAGCACTAACATCCTGCTATAGCGAAAGAGCGCTGGTGAATGCGCAGAACAATGTTCAAATTTCATTTCAAACGTTTTACAATGAATTGTCTCCTTACGGAGATTGGGTAGAAGATTATGACTACGGGTATTTGTGGGTTCCGCACGTACACCGCAATTTTCATCCCTACGCAACCGATGGTTATTGGACAATGACCAACTACGGAAACACATGGGTTTCTAATTACTCATGGGGCTGGGCACCTTTCCATTACGGAAGATGGCTGTATGACGACTACTTAGGTTGGGCATGGGTTCCCGGATACGAGTGGGCACCGGCATGGGTATCTTGGCGAAGTGGTGGAGGATATTATGGCTGGGCGCCAATGGGTCCCAGAATGCAAATTAGTCTTTTTGTGGATATACCTTATTCTTACTGGGTATTTTTACCTCAGAACCGTATGTACGGACCTTCAATGCACAGATATTACAGCAACAGAGGTAGAAACGTAAATATATATCATCAAACGAATATAATAAACAACACCTACGTTTATAATAACAACAGATTTTACAGTGGTCCCAGCAGACGAGACATCGAGCGCGAAACAGGAAGAAGAGTAAGCGAAAGAAGTGTGACAAATTCGGGAAGAGCTGGCAGAGCTACAGTTGACAATAGAACGGTAAGTATATACAGACCCGAAGTAAACAGAAGCTCAGGAAGAAGTGAACGCCCATCTGCTGTAACAAATCGTTCAAGCGTAAACAGAACAACCAGTAATTCTAGCTCAGGAAGAGTAACAACTACACCTGACAGAAGCACGAATGTAGACCGCAATACGAACACTACAACTACTCCACAAACACGGAGAAATAGTACAGTGAACCGTTCAACGGAATCACAGTCGACATCAACGCGCAATAGCAACAGAGAAGCGGTAAATCGTTCTACGACACAAGAGCCTACTCGAAATAGCAGCGAAGCTGTAAGTCGTTCAACACAAAAACAACCTGTGAGAAATAGCAGTGAAGCTGTGAACAGAAGCCAAAACAGCTCTAATTCAACACAAAGAAGTAGTGGAAATGTAAACACTCAAAGAGCGACGAATCAAAATACCCGTAGCACTACCAGCAGATCAGCTGTAAACACTACAGCTCCTGTACGTTCCACAAGCGCAGCTTCTTCAAGTAGTAGAAATACAAGTGTAAGTTCAGCTCCAACAAGAAGCACTTCAACGAGGAGTTCCTCGGCTAACAGATCAGGAAGCACCGAACAAGCAAGCAGTTCACGCTCATCGTCTACACGAACAAGCAGAACCAGATAGAATGTGATACAAAATATCACGCTAACAAAAGAGGTTGTCTGTATAAAACAAACAACCTCTTTTTTTTATTGTCAAAATTAGCAACAAGCTAATCCTTTTTACTTTTCAAATATTCCTGATACTCTTCTACCCTATTTAGCAAAACTAACCGCACGCGTCTCGCGTATAACAGTTACTTTCACCTGTCCGGGGTAAGTCATTTCTGTTTGAATTTTATGGGCAATTTCGTTTGATAATCTTTCTGTCGCATTATCATCAATTTTATCGGCTCCCACAATTACTCTTAGTTCACGACCTGCTTGAATAGCATAAGTTTTAAGCACTCCCGGATATGAAAGAGCAAGCTGTTCCAAATTGTTGAGACGCTTTATGTAAGCTTCCACAATTTCTCTACGAGCACCTGGCCGTGCACCCGAAATAGCATCGCACACCTGAACAATGGGAGCAAGCAAAGTTGTCATTTCCACCTCATCATGGTGAGAACCAATTGCATTACAAATATCCGGTTTCTCTTTATACCTTTCGGCAAGCTTCATACCTAATATTGCGTGTGGCAATTCGGGTTCATCGTCCGGAACTTTCCCTATATCGTGAAGTAGTCCGGCACGTTTGGCTTTTTTTGGATTCAAACCTAATTCAGCAGCCATTATTGCACACAAATTAGCTGTTTCTTTGGAGTGTTGCAAAAGGTTTTGACCATAGGAAGAACGATATTTCATTTTCCCAACCATACGAATCAGTTCCGGATGCAATCCGTGAATACCTAAATCTATGGCAGTACGTTTTCCTGTTTCAATAATTTCGTCATCAATTTGCTTTTTCACTTTCGACACCACCTCTTCAATCCTTGCAGGATGGATGCGTCCGTCGGCAACTAATTGGTGCAACGATAAACGCGCAATTTCACGCCTCACCGGGTCAAATGCTGAAAGAACAATAGCTTCGGGTGTATCGTCCACAATTATTTCAACTCCCGTTGCCGCTTCCAGAGCACGAATATTTCGTCCTTCACGTCCAATAATTCTACCTTTTATCTCATCCGAATCAATGTGAAAAACCGTTATGGCATTTTCGATGGCAGTTTCTGTAGCAACGCGTTGTATGGATTGAATAACAATACGTTTTGCTTCTTTATTAGCCGTAAGCTTTGCTTCATCAATAATATCGTTGATGTAGGATTGTGCATTGATTTTTGCTTCCTCTTTCAACGAATCTAATAATTGCTCTTTTGCTTCATCAGCAGAAAGCCCTGACACAGTTTCTAATTTCTCTACGGCCGCACGATGCGTTTTCTCTAATTCTAAAATGCGCTTATCAACTAATAAAAGTTGATTATCCAGAGTTGCTCTGATAGCATCATTTTCCAATCTTTTCTTATTAACTTCCTGTTGTCGCTGATTTAAAGTAATCTCTCTCTGCTTAAGCTTGTTTTCATTTGCTTGAAGCTGACTGTTTTTATTGTTTATCTGCTTCTCGGCCTCAGAGATTTGTTTTTCGGCTTCTGATACTTTTCTCTCAGCATCTGATTTCATTTGAAGAATTTGTTCTTTTACTTCCAAAAGTTTGTTCTTCATGACTACTTCGGCATCTTTTTCCGCATCACTCACAATCCGTTTGTATCGTGAGTTAGCAGAATATCCGGCAAAGTACCACATAATTGCGGCACCTATTAGTAATCCGACAATTCCTATTACTATTTCCATATTTTATTTTTTAATAATTAATTGAGAGCTCCTTGTCTTTACAAAGAGCTGATATCTTTATATAGTCTTTGCAAGAAAACAATCATAAAGAAGCATTTTCTTGTAGACATTATGTGCAATCTATACGAATAGATCAACGCTTTAAAATAAAAAAAGCACACGCTTGCATTTTCTCTAAAATGCATCACGGGTGCGTTTGTAGCGTATTCTCAACTGAACGAAAAACTATCTCAATCTATTCTTTTCCCAAGTATTGATCTAACTCCATTATAAGCGAACTTATTTTATCTTCGTAAGGCTGCGTATAATTATTTTTACCTAACGTAAAATTCTCAACCAACACCTGTATGGCTGTCATAGCCATAAAATCCTGCGAAATCAAACCGGAAGAATCACCGTATGTGACCCTGTACTGGTTTATTTTATTATTTATTTTTTTGGCGGCGTCACGAAAAGCTTCCTCTTCCGATCTACGGATCTTTATGGGATATTTTCGGCCATCAATAGTCAATGTTAATAAAAATCGTTCTTCGTTTTTCATAGTTTATCCATTAGTTATTTATTCAACAAACCAATGCATTTATCTACTTCTCGCACCAATTTTGATAGTTTACTTTGAGCTGTTTCTACATCCACACTTGCTGCTGTGATGGTTCGAACAGTTTTCAAATTATCATATTTTTTGTTCATCAAACCAAGTTCCTTCTTTGCCTTAATTAATTCCTCTTTTTTTACAACAAGTTCGTTTTCAAGCCGATTATTCTCTTGCTTTAGTTTGTTGCACAAGAGCATAACCTGCTTAACCCGCACTTCTAAATTGATCAGCAATTTGGTTCGATCTTCAATCATATTGAAACAAAAATTCACGCAAATATACTCATAGAAAACGGTTCATCAAAATTATTAATGCTAAATTTTAGGTCAAATAAATTAATTATTTACTTTATATTTTATACCTTTATTCTTTAGAAATGAATAAAATAATGATTTATTAAAAATGATCTCTATCTCCATTAACCCATTAATCTACAATGCATGTCCTCAATTTGTATCGGCTCAGCTTGAGTGTAGTGTAAAAAACAGCGAATTTAACAAAGACCTATGGACTGACATTGAGATCTTTATCAAAGAATTTAGGCAAAAAAGTAAAATAAAAGATATCAATAAATTTCCTCCAATTTTGGCAACGCGAAACACTTATAAAAAATTAGGAAAAGACCCAAATCGATATCGTCCGGCTGGCGAAGCATTGCGCAGAAGAGTTATAAAAGGTGCGGAACTTTACAAAATAAACACCCTTGTAGATGCCATAAACTTAATATCTCTAAAAACAGGCTATTCCATTGGTGGATTTGATGCTAACCTTGTGCAAGGAAGTTTGGAGTTGGGAGTGGGACAAAAGGATGAAAAGTTTGAAGCAATAGCACGCGGGTTTTTGAACATTGAGGGTCTTCCGGTTTATCGTGATTCTGTGGGCGGAATTGGTACACCCACCAGCGACGAAGAGCGCACAAAAATTAGTTTGGAAACCAAAAGACTTTTAATGCTTATGAATGCTTATTCGGGAAAAGAGGGATTAGAAGAGGCGATAGAATATGCGATACAGATATTAAAGAAATATGCGGGGGCGGAGGATATTGAGGTAAGGATTATTGAGCGGTAGGGACATATTGCGATACGCCATAATAAACATACCAATTAATCCTCAAACAATTCACCCATAATCCACAATTCAGATACACTTTCTTATCTCCTATTCATTTCTTTTTGTATTTTAGTGGAAATATTCTCTGAATACAACTATTTTCGTTGATTATTTATTGAAAGCGAACTTGAAGCTGACTGAAGTGTTATATAAGGTCAGTCTGAAATGAATTGCAGTATAAAAGAAAATGAATAACAAAAATTGTTGCAGCTTAAAATTTAATACAAAATATGGACGATTTTTCATTTGTTGGTAACAGCGATATAGCATCCATTGAAGAGCTTTATCGAAAATACTTAGAGAATCCGGAATCTGTGGATGCGAGTTTTACTCACTTCTTCAAAGGGTTCGATTTTGCCATGAAAAATTTTCAGCCGGTGGCCGGACAAGTCATCAGCAAAGAATTTAACGTAATTAACCTTATCCATGGCTATCGACAGCGAGGTCATTTTTTCACAAAAACAAATCCGGTACGTGCCCGCAGACAATATACTCCTACTTTGGATATTGAAAACTTTGAACTGGAGAAAAACGACCTCGATACAGTGTTTGAAGCAGGCACTCAAATTGGTATTGGTCCCGCAAAACTAAAAGATATAATTGCTCATTTAGATGAGACTTATTGTCAATCAATAGGTGTGGAATATCTGTATGTTCGTCGTCCTGAAGTGGTAGAATGGTTGAAAGAGAGAATGGAAACCACTCGCAACCAACCCAATTACGATGACCATCAAAAAAAGAACTTTTTTCATCAATTAAAACGAGCCGTAAGCTTCGAAGATTTCATTCATAAAAAGTTTGTAGGTCAAAAACGTTTTTCTCTGGAAGGAGGCGAATCATTGATAACAGGATTGTATTCTTTCATTCGCAAAGGAGCCTCGATGGGTGTCGAGGAGTTTATAATTGGAATGGCACACCGGGGCAGACTCAATGTGCTTACCAATGTATTGGAAAAACCTTATCGCAATGTCTTCAAAGAATTTGTGGCACAAGAATATGACGCAAGCGTTACGCTGGGCGATGTGAAATATCATCTTGGGTTCAGCAAAAGAGTAAAACTCGAAAATGAGAAAGAAGTCAATCTCGCTCTACTACCCAATCCATCGCATTTAGAAGCTGTTACACCTGTAGCAATAGGACTTACGCGCTCACGTATTGAGCATGCCTACGACAATGATTACGATAAAGTTGTACCCATTATTATCCATGGCGATGCAGCCATCGCCTCGCAAGGAGTGATGTATGAAGTGGTGCAAATGGCTAAACTCGATGGATACAAGACAGGTGGAACTATACATGTTGTAGTAAATAATCAGGTAGGTTTCACCACCAATTACATTGAAGCTCGCTCAAGCACCTATTGCACCGATATTGCAAAAGTTACACGCAACCCTGTGTTTCACGTCAATGGCGATGATACAGAAGCTGTTGCCTATGTGTTTGAACTGGCTATGGAATATCGACAGAAGTTCAACACTGATGTGTTTATCGACATTCTTGGCTACCGCAAATATGGTCATAACGAGGGCGACGAACCCCGATTTACACAACCACTACTCTATAAAACAATAGCCAAACATCCTACTCCGTTAGAGATATATGCTGCTCAGTTGCAAAAAGAAAAAGTGCTTTCGTCAAAAGAAGCTCGCAAACACATTGATGAATTTACTGATCATTTGGAAGAGGAGCTGACAGCATCCAAGGAAATAGACAAAGTAACTATTCCTCGATTTATGCCCGAATTGTGGTCATCATTCCCATTTCCCGAAGATGATGATTTCAAGCATACTCTTGCAACGGGAGTTGACAAAGATACAATTGACCGATTGTGGTCTCATATGAATTATGTGCCCGAAAATAAGTTGTTCTTCTCTAAAGTGCACAAGATATTGAACGATCGCCAAAAAATGTATGAAAGTGGTAAAATTGATTGGGCTATGGGGGAATTACTCGGTTATGCCACTTTAATTAACGATGGACATCCCGTTCGATTAAGTGGACAGGACAGTGAGCGAGGCACTTTTGCTCATCGACATGCCAGTTTTGCACAAGAAGATGTGCGCGAAAGATATATGCCACTACGCGACTCTGCCGAGTTTAAAGCTCCTTTCACTGCCTACAACTCTCCTTTGTCTGAGTATGGAGTATTGGGCTTTGAATATGGTTATGCACTGGGTGTTCCCAATGGTCTCACCATCTGGGAAGCACAGTTTGGTGATTTCCACAACGTTGCACAAGTAATAATTGATCAATACATTAGTTCGGCTGAAGAAAAGTGGGGTATTCTAAACGGATTGGTACTGTATCTTCCTCACGGATATGAGGGGCAAGGTCCTGAACACTCCAGTGGTCGAATTGAACGATTCTTAACCATGTCGGCGCGCAACAACATGCAAGTTATGAATTTAACAACACCCGCCAACTTGTTTCATGCATTGCGTCAGCAATTGATGCGCAATATCAGATTGCCGATGGTGGTATTTACACCCAAAAGCTTGTTGCGCCATCCCAAATGTATTTCAACCATATCAGATTTGGCAGATGGACAATTCCAGGAAGTAATTGATGACAATGATGTAAATATAGATAGCGTAACAAGACTGGTATTTTGCACAGGCAAAATATATTACGATTTATTGGAACGCAAAGAAGAACTGCAAGCCCGGAATGTAGCTATAATTCGCATTGAACAGCTATATCCTTTTCCTGAAGAGAAAGTTGCAGCCATTGCCAAGAAATATTCTTCGGCACTAATAACACTTTGGGTACAAGAAGAACCTGAAAACATGGGAGCATGGACATACATTCACAACAAGATGTCTGACTACAACATAGTGCCCATAGCACGTCTGGCAAGTGCAAGCCCGGCAACCGGCTTAGCAAAACTGCATACGGTGGGTCAAAACGAGATTATCAATAAAGTATTCAAAGGTTGTCATTGCAACAAAAAGTTGCCCTATTGCAACTTAGACTGTGTGGAAGGCAAGAGCCGTGAAGAAATATTGAAACAACATTATTACTTTAGTAATCCGCCACGATTTTCAATATAATTAGCCTTTTTTTAGATGAAAATATTTTAATCAGTTAACATAAACAATATGATGATAGAAGTAAAAGTTCCTTCTCCTGGAGAATCAATAAACGAAGTTGAATTAGCTACATGGTTAGTTAAATCCGGCGATTTGGTACACAAAAATCAGGAGTTGGCTATGATAGAATCTGATAAAGCCACTCTCTCCTTGATAGCTCCCGAGTCCGGCAAAATAGAAATATTGGTGCAAGAAGGCGAAACCGTGAAAGTGGAAACAGTTGCTTGTCAAATAGACACATCTGTTGAAGTGCCCGATGAAGACGATGAAGATCTAATTGATGCCGATGAGATGGACGAAAAAATTGAAAGAGGAAAAGAGGAAACTGAGAAGAAAGAAGATAAAGCCGACGCAAAAGAGAGCAAAAAAGAATCGACAGGTGCCGATAGCGAATTGGAAGAGAAAAGTGTAACCAAAGAACCGACTACTCGCTCCGACCAATCCAAACCATCCGAAGATTTGTCAAAAGT
>Ga0172377_10006948_pt1 | contig 11661 bp, 20 predicted proteins | sample Pumphouse3metaG_FD_119749 | JGI IMG/M metagenome (GOLD analysis project Ga0172377, IMG submission 119749) | Leachate microbial communities from a municipal landfill in Southern Ontario, Canada - Pumphouse #3 metaG | ecosystem: Engineered > Solid waste > Landfill > Unclassified | place: Canada... | reverse complement strand
CCCCCCGCCGCGCCATATGCGGGCAACGACAGACACTTACAAATCGCCCAGCAGGTCGCGGACCTGTTCCATGACACCCACCGCAGGTGCCGCGGGCTGCTGTACGGGCTGCTGTACGGGCTGCTGTACCGGCTGCTGTACCGGCTGCTGTTCTGGTTGTCTCGCAGGGCGTCCGCGGCGGCGCTTCACGGGCTCGCCGTCCGGCGGCGGTGCCTGCTGTGCGGCCGGTGCGGCCGGTGCGGCCGGCTGCGTGACCATCTGTTCCTGCGTCGCGTATGCCGGGGGCGGCGGGATGGCTGCCGGTGCTTGGATGATCGGGCCAGTCGGCTCGCGGGCATCGGCGGACAATACCTGCGCTGTTTCCGGCGCCGCGCGGTACTGCTGCACCTGGGCAAACAGCGCCTCGTCCGCGTAGCGCGAGAAGGCAAATTCAAGGCGCGGGTACTCGTCCGACGTGAACTTGACCCGCGTTATGACCGCGCTCGGATTCTTGATGCCGTGCGACGCCAGCGCCTGCATGTACTCGGTGAAGAACATGCGTTGATCCGCACGGCCACGCTCGTCTTTCGTCCTGCGCATGTTGTTCGGCGACAGGTCCAAGACAACCGGCGATTGCGCGGATTTGCCGTCTTGCAGTGGCAGCACGACGAGGCGCTTGTAATCATTGCATGCCTTGCCCAGCGATCCGGACGCGCTGACGCGACTGCCGAACTGGTTGTGCGGGCATGGGGCACACGTGGGGGACTGAGGCTCTACAATCCACTCGTCCGGCGTCACACCGTCGGTCGAACTGCAATCCGGCGCCTCAATTGCGCCGGGCTCATACGGCTTGTAGAACCAGCGCCTGGACACCGCCGGCCGCGCCGCGACCATGACGAATTCCAGCGTCCGCCCGTCGAGGACTGTTTCCTGCCCGGCCCACCGGACTCGGAATTCCTTGCCGCGAATAGACAGGCTTGGGTAGGCCAGGCCGCCGCCGCCAACGCCCGCCGTAAACTCCGACATGGTGTCGGCGTCCGCGGTGACGAGATAGGCTGGCTTCTGGTCGATTACTGCGATCTGATTCATTTTACTGGACCTCCTGGGACCGGATGTTGTGCGGGGAAACCCACTCGCCGCCGCCCGGCAGGGCGAAGACGAGCTTGTTCTTGACTGTTTTGACTCTTGGCAGATCGTCCAGGGACCCCTCGAAGATCACCTTGACTGGCATCCAGATGCCCAACAGATTGTTGAAATGGTGCGGGACAAATCCATCCTGAGTGTGCGTGCCGACTGTGTGGATCATTGGGTCAGCTCCTGCGGCAGTTTACACCGAGCATCGACGTGTACATGACGCCGGGCGGAGGGGTGCCGCTGGCGAGCCGCTCGGCATACGCGGTCTTACTGACCCTGCGTTCCAGAAGCTCGAAGGCTTCGGTTTCCAGTACGTATTCCAACAGTGCGTCCCAGTCTTCGACGGTGGCGCTGGTCTTCTCGCTGATGTACGCCGTGCCGGCCGCCGTCTTGAGATTCTGTACGCCCCCGGATTGCATGTGCTTGAGCAGGGCCGCCTCGATGGTCTGCATGTCTGCCTTCAGCGGCGCCGCCTTTGCCTTCGCGTCGGCTTCGATTTCCGCTACGGTATCACGGAGCGTGACGTAGTGGGCAACAATGGCTTCAATGTTCATTTGCCGACTCCGGCGAGATGCAGGAAATGTACGCGGTCAAACTCAGGGTTGAACTGCAGTTCGTTCGCGATGAACTCCGCGGTCGCGATGACTCCGGCCATGTACGCCGCGGCTACGGCGCTCTCTTCCGGGACCGGCGGTATGTCCGCCGACACCGCTTTCGCTACCGCCTTGGCGATCGCTGTTTCGTACTCTTTCATCAGTCGTTCTCCGTATCGCTAAGCGCTTCCGCGCGCACGGCCGCACGCATGGCGGCAACCTCATCTTCAAGTGCTCGGCGCTCTGCGGAAGCGATCCTGGCCGCCTCCGCGAGGCGCTCGTCCTTGGCCACGGCTGCGGCCAGGTCCTGCTCGGCCCAGCGCAGTTCTGCATACAGACTCATGTCTCACCTTCGCAGTAGTAGTAGACCCGCGCCGGAGCGGCGGGCAGTTCCGGCAGCGTAACATTGACCATGGCGTTTGCTGCCTGCCGGCATGTCATGTGTTGGCCTGGCGGCGAGGCGTCTGGGCGGATGTGCGTGTACGCCTTGGCCGACACCAATTGCCCGGAAACCAGAACCATTAAAATTACCACAGTATTCATAACGCCTCCATTGTTGCTTCAGAACATCGTTTCGTCCAATTGTATTTTCCTATCGAGAACCGCTCAGCAATTGCAAAACTGCATCCTGGAGCCTGCCTTTGCCCTTGAGCCGGGCGTACAGGCCCCGCACTAGCTTGGACGGCACGATGTGCGCGATGACAACGCCGTTTCGCTGGCCCGGGCGGATGATCCGGCCGTTGGCCTGTTCATACGACTCGGCCTTGAACGGCGGCGCGCACCAGAGCACGTAACGCGCCGTAGTCAGTGTCAGGCCGTGGCTCATGGTTTCCGGCACTGCGACCAGTGCCCGGAGTTCGCCAGATAACACCTGGTCGAACAGTGGCACGCGGGCTTTTTGCGGTACCGCGCCCGTGATGAGTCCGGCTGCGAAACCCGCGTCGGAAATTGCCTTGTGGATCGCCGCGGCGGCGGCCTGAAATGGCGCGAATACCAGGACCGGGGTGTCGGCCTCCCCGATGAACCGCACGATCTCATCGAAATATGCCTGCGCCTCGATTGTGCGGCTCACCCGCTCGCCTGCCGCGTCATGGCAGTAGACCCCGCCGCACTGCACTTGCAATATCTTGGACAGCAGGGCGGCGGCGTTCGCGACGTTGATTTTGGCGTCCGCCAGATGCACACCCGCCGCGTTCTTGAGTTCGGAGCATATCCTTGCCTGTTCCGGACTTAGGTCTACCTCGATGTCTTCATACTGCACGTCAAATACTTCCGTCGAGCGGTACCGCGTCGCGGGTTGCAACCACGTCGCGATCGTCCGTTCCGACGACTCCCTCGACCGCCACTTGAACCTGCCCGCTTCCTCCATCGTCATCGACCGCCATTGCGCGAAGCCAAAGGGGCGATCGCGACGCAGCAGCCGCAGCAGCCCGTAGGCGTCCAGCGGCGATTGCGGGGTGGGCGTGCCGGTCATCATCCAGAGCCGGCGGCCCATGCGCAGATTGGCGAGCGTTTTCCAACGCCGCGATGTTGTCGTTTTAACCGCCGTCGCCTCGTCGTAAATGATGAGGTCGAATGGCTCGGATGCCACAGTGTCGGCAATGATGTGCAGCCCGTCATGGTTGACGATAACGAAATCCAATGATTTGTCCGCGCACAATAACTTTCTTTTATCGGCAGGGCCGTGCGCGACGGCCGCCTTGCGGTGTGGCATGTCGGTGAATATGGTTCGCGCCCATACATGCGAGCAGACGGACAGGGGCGCAACAATCAGAGCGCGGCGGACCTCGCCTTGCGTCATCAGGTAGTCAGCGGCCCATAGCGCGGTGTTCGTTTTGCCCGTGCCCAGGGAATTTGCCACCAGGCACCATTCGTTCCCCGGTTCGAGCAGGAACTCCGCCGTCGCCATCTGATGCGGCCAGGGCGTTTTGCCGCCGGGCCAGTCATACCGGCACATGGACGACGGCACGACCATCCCTCGCTTGCGCATCTCGCGCCAGGTTGCGTAGTCGTGCGCGACGACCGTTACGCCGCTCGGCGCCTGCTTGTGCCGCAGGCCGCGCAGCGCCTCCGCAGGAATGGGGGCTTCGGTGAATACCGCCGGCGCGTCAGGTACCAGATGCCAGGTCATTTTTCATTGCCCTTGTGGAACAGCGGGAGTTGCTCAATCTGCGAACGCGCACGCCACTGCTCCCACGCCCGGCCCACTGCTCCGCTACCGGGGAACACGTCGGTAAAGTCGTCGTCGGGCTCCAAGTTCAACCCCTCAAAAATCCAGAAGCAGAATGCGTCAGGCTTCGCCCCGGGGAATCCGCGCCGCATCGTAATTGGCTCGCTCACAAAGTCGCGCCACGTTGCCTGCTCGCGAGTTCGTGGCCTCGCCCGCACAAAGCTGAAAATCACCGGCTCCCACGTCCACGCGCGGGTCACGTTGGCCTTGAACGATGCAAACGACTTCACCCATGCGCCACCCCGCACGTCCGGCGGGCACATGGGCAGCAGCACGCGCAGGCTCGGCTCGTGCAGGCTCAGTGCCCAGCAGTCGTACTCATCGCACAGGCGCTCTATCAACGAGCGATGCGTGGCTTCGCTGTCGTAGTCGGCAGCATCGGCGTGCAGCGCCCCGTAGTGCTTGGCACCACAGCCGAGGTACGGCGGGTCTGCGAACGCAGCGCGCACGACTATCATGTGGCCGTCTGTTTGGCGCCTTGTCATGCTCCGTTTCCTCTGCGCGCGGCCCCTACCGACGGCATGGCATCATGATGAACGTGGCGTCTTCCGACCATGCCGAACACCGGCCTTCCACCCTGGCCACGCACTCCGGACCGTTGAACATGATTTCGACGACCCCCGCGCCGAGTGATTCCCAAAATTGCATTGCTTTCCTTACTACGCCGGGAGCGAATACTGCGACACCCCCCGCGAGGTCCTTGGGGATGACGCGGCGCCAATCCGGGTACGTGCCTTCGATCTCCGCAGCGGAATACTCAGCGCCGCCCACCGCCAGCATGATTTTTCTCGCGCCGGTTTCGCCTGGTTCCCGGTCCTGCACGACGACGCGCACGAACTCGTTTTTGGCCTTGGCCTTGACTTGCGTCACCAGCGACACCGGGATGGTGACTGACTCGGGCGGAAACGACTCCGCGCTGATCTTGACTGCCGCCAATACTACGCCGTCTGTGGCGACTAGGTGCGCCCCATCGGCGCCCATGTCGAGGCACACGGAGACCAAATACTCACGGGCATCCTTTTTAGGAGCGACGGCGGATACTGCCTTCAGCACTGTTGTTGGTACTTCGATGTCGATCATTGCTTGTTGCTCCTGTTGAATTGGTTGAATTTGCACTGCGCGACCGGGCACCATCGGCACCCGAAATTCTGCGTGGGGCGATATTCCTGGTCCCGCTCGATGCGGTCCATTGCATCGTACACGCGATCCGCCGCGTAGCGATCCGGGCGGGTCGGATGAATGCGACGCTCATCAACGTAAATCCACGTGAATGTCACAGGGTAGTCGTCGCGGCCATGCTTGGCCCGCTCCAGCGTCGCGTACACGTCCGCCTGAAGCATGTCGGGGCGGTATTTTCCCGTTTTCCAATCGCATATCAGCGTGCCGTTGGCGTCCTCGGCACGCACGTCCATCCAGCCCCGCAGCAGCACGTCCGGCGCGAACGGGTCGCACGATGCGCCGTTGGCGTCGACCCCCATGCCGATTTCAGCCTGCGCGCCGGCGGCGTGCAGCAGGTCGGTCAACCCGGGCGGGGTCCAATAGGGCTCTGACGGCGGCGCGGTGCCCGGCTGCTTGATCGCGCGCTCCAGGTCCGCATGAATGCGGTTCCCGCGGTCCATGGCAGGCGAGGTTTCTTGTTTCGCGGTACGCGCAATGTATTTGGCATGGAACAGCGCCGGACACTGCATATGCATTTTTAGCGCGGTGTAACTGTGCACGTACTGTTTCATTGCGCACGCTCCATGATCCTACGCCGCAGGGCGCGATGCCGAGCAACCCGGATGATGATCTCGCAGGCCGCGGCGGTGCCGACCAGGATCAGGGACCCGACGATCAGGGCTGTCACGACACTTCCTCAATAGTAGTCGTCACGCGCACGCGAAACGTCCCGCTGTACTCGTATAGCTCGATGTCCCCCGCGTGGTCCTCGCGATCGGCGATCGCCGCTAACGCCTGGTCGCGCGTGATTCCATGTAAATGGAATTCAACGCGGTCAGCTTTCCGGTTGTATACCAGCCAGTTACTCGTTTGAGTCATGTCGGTCTCCTTGGCGGCCCCGGACGGGGCCGTGTGAGCAAATTACGTTCGGGTGGCGGCGCTTGTCCAATTGATTTTTCCTATTGGCCGGATGTCAGCGCCAATAGGACGACTATCGCGACCACCAGCACGACGAAAAGAAGCGGGTTTGCGAACAGCAGAGCGATCGCCCCGCCCGCCAGGGCCAGGAAAACGGCCATGAGCGCCGCCGTGACTACGCAGTCAAACAATTCTTGAATTATCCGCATTTCATTCCCCATTTAATTGCCGGATTGAGCGGCCGCCTCGACCTCGGCGATATCCGCCAGCAGTTGGCGTGCAACGGTGCGACCGACGCCGCGACCGGATTCGGCCAGCCGTTCGCAACGGCGCTTGCAGTATTCCATGCCGGCGGGATCCCCGGCCTTGAGCTGGGCGATTGCCGCCGTGCGTTCGGTGTTCGAATTTTCTATGTTGGTCAGGCGCTGGAAGCCAGCGCCGATCTCTTGTAGCGTTTTCATGTCTGCCTCCTATTTGGCATCAATCGTTGCCGCTGGCGCAATGCTCGCGCCCGGTCGATTCCCACATGCGGCGAGCCTCCCTCGCTGCCGCGTGAGCGTTCGCATGCTCGCTGGCGCGCTTCCAGCATGCGCGGCCGTTGCCCGGCGCCGTGCGCTCGAATACCGCCCACGGATAGCGCGGCGCGGCCGGCTGTCGGAATTTGCTCATGTGATTCTCCTGTCGGTATGCGGCGCCGAATCGCGCCCCGTGGCGGCCCGTTGCCCGAGCCGCCATAGGTCGCGGATCGACTACAGCCACTCGTGTTTCATGTCGTGCCCGCCGTCTGGCCACAGCACCGCGCTGAGACTCGATACAACATGGAATCCCATGTCCATTCCGCCGCCGCCGTTGACGCGCAGACCTTCCTTGCGGTCGCGCGTGACGCCGGACAGCACATCGGCTATGTAACCGTCCAATAACCGCACCAGCCCGTCCTCGATGGCGTAGAACGAAATGCGGCGCGACATGCCGGACGCGGACACTGACCACAAAACGCAATAAACGCGATCGCCAGGCTTGAGAATCTCACGTAGCCTGCCGACTGACTGCTCAGACCGCAGCCGCCGGCCCTCTGCCTTCGTCATCCGCTTGCAGCCCTCCCACGCTTCCGGGTGGTCGGTCTCGAAAACCTTGCCTTCGGGGGTCTGGATGTATGCCATGGTTGAATCTCCTTGATCGGGCGGATAGTACCCGCCATAGCGGCCCGGTGTCGAGCCGCTAGAGCTGGAACTATGCGTCCAGTTCTCGGCGCCAGTAGCGCGCGTCCTGCATCGCTTCGCGCTTGAGTTCCAGGTATCGCCTATCTCGCGTCGCGCGATAGTCGGCGCTCGCGTTTCGCGCGTTCCGCACGCATCGGTCAAGTTTATTTTGCGCCCAAGCGCGACGATGGTTCATTGCATCACCTCCCGTGCGACGCGGAACGCCTCGGCGCTGTAGGTCATAGCGTACCATTCGCAGGCCGCAAGCGGCTTGTCCGCCATCTCCCCGCGGTACACGTCCGCGGCCCGCAGTGCGGCTTCCGTTTTCTCCGCCAGCTCCATGATTCTTTCGTGGCGCTCATTAATGTACGTAAGGCGCGCCTCAATCCTCGCGTGGTACTCATCCGCGACCGGTATGTGATGCGTTAGTTTCAGAATTGCCATTTTCAATTTCCTTTAATTGCCGGCCCCCGGAATTACCGGGGGCAGGCGCGGTGGCTAGAAATTCCGGGGCGTGGCGCCGTGCTCGGCGGCGACCTTGCGGGCTTCCGCCTTGCCGCTCACCGGGATCGTGACGTGGCCTTCCGACATCTGCATGCCGCTGATGATAACCTCGCAGACCTTCTGGCCCTGAACCGTCTTTTTGAAAAACCTTGCGACTTTCATTTTCCTGCTCCTTTTTCCGTATCGGGGTGATCCGGTGAATTAATAATAGCGCAAATTCGATTTAATTCCAGTCGTGGCCGACGAACGGTATATTTAGACCGACGAACGGTAGCATGTAACGTGTGACGGCAGGGGTGTAACGCCGGATGTAACGTTACAAGATCTGAAAAGTCCAACGGAATCAACGATGTAACGATGTTACGCCGTTTTCGCGATGTAAGCGCATTCTGTTTGACGTTACGGCAGGTAATGGGAATTATTTGCGTTTATTTATTTTGTAATTTCCGTAAAATCCGAAATTTGCAGTGGGATGACGCATATATATGTATAACATTATAACATATATATATCCCGGCTGCAGGAACACACGCCGAATCAACAACTTACGATTTTTTCCTCATGTAATGCATTAAGTTATGTTTCATGTAACGCTTTTGTAAGCCATTGATTCCAAAGTACTTTTTTGTGACGTTTTTCCGTTACATCCTGCCGCCGCCGCCGGTTTTTGGTCACGGAAATTCATTTAAATACGTCACTGACGTATTTTCCGGCATTTTTTAATTCATTTAAATACGTCACTGACGTATTTTTCGGCATTTTAATTAATTAAATTAATTAATTTCCGGAATTTTCCAGCATTTTTTAATTCATTTAAATACGTCACTGACGTATTTTTCGGCATTTTTCCGGCGCTCGGAATTCCCGGATCGCGAATTTCCGACATTTTTTAATTCATTTTTAATTCGTTTAAATACGTCAGTGACGTATTTACGGATTTACGGGCCGCGAATTTAATTCGGGTAAATACGTCAGTGACGTATTTACGGATTGAGGATGGTAGTCATTCGCATTCAGGGACCGCGAATTTCCGGATCGCCAGCGCCAGGTGATCCGGCGGCCGCATTAAGGCATATTCGAGGATGATAATCATTCGCATTTGAGGATGGGGCTGGACCGGGGGCGGGAACGAGAGCATGTAACGTTTGAGAGCGGGAGCTGGAAATGGTGATAATTGAGGATTTGTCACATAGGGGGGGAGGTGTTCGAGCCGCCGGCGATTGTTCGGCTCCTGCCGAGCACACATCATCCAACCCAAAATTTTCCCAGGTAATTTTTCATGGCAATTACCCTCGCCAGTCGCCCACATCGTCCACATCGTCTGCCGCCCGCTTGCAGCCGTCTTCGGTCCAGACTATTCTCCGCGCATGGACGCTCCTGCCATCATCGACCAGAAACCCGCCTTCGTAACGGACGACAATCCGGTTGCGCGGCTGGCATATGAGGTCGCGCTGCAATATTTCAGCGAGGACGACCTGTGCCTGCGATTCCATATGGACCCGGAGACGCTGGCGGCTTTGAAGCGGAACCGGGAATTCCAGCGCGCGGTGGCGGCATTCCGGCGTGAAATAGATGAGGCCGGGACCGAGTTTCGTATCAAGGCCCGGAAACTGGCGTCAGAGACGCTGCCGGTCCTGGGTGCGATTGCTGTGGACCCGATGTCTGAGCCGTCCGACCGGATCGCGGCCATCAAGGAACTGGCGCGGTATGCGGGTTACGCAAAAAATGAGGTTGACATCCGGCAAACGGTGTCGATCGAGCAGGCCATCGACGTGATCGATGCGGTCGAGACGACCTATACCAAAAAGACAGTGGACATGCCGGCGGATGAGTAATAACCAGGAAGGTGACGCTCTTGCGCGGCTGGCCGAGAAAATAAAGGTCTGGCGGGAGCCGCGCACCGGACTGCAGGTGTTCGCGCGGGACGTGCTGCGGATTGTCTCGCCGGGAAAGCCGCCCGAACCGCTGATCCTGAATGACGCGCAGTTGGCGCTGCATGAGGCGCTGGAAGATGAGCTGAGTGAACGCGGATACGCCCGGCGGATCATCCTGAAGGCACGTCGGATGGGCATCAGTACATACGTGGCGGCCCGGTTCTATCACCGGGTCGTGCTGAACCGCAGCCAGATGGTGTATGTGCTGTCGCACGAGCGGCCATCGACGCACGCGCTGTTCGCCATCGTCAAGACATTCAACCGGTACAACCCCTTCGCCCCCGAGATCGGCGAGGACAACATTACATCCCTGTCATTTCCGAAACTCGGTGGTAAATACACGGTCGCGACCGCTGCGACGGAAGAGGGCGGCCGCGGGCAGTCCGCGAACCTGATGCATGGGTCCGAGATTGGATATTGGCCGAACGCGAAGGCGAATTTTGCGTCGGCGGCGAGCATGGTACTGCTGGAACCAGGCACCGAGATCATCCTGGAGTCCACGTCAGCGGGGCCGAGCGGGGAGTTCTACGAGAAATGGAAGGAAGTGGCGGACCCGAACGCGCTGTACAAACCGCTTTTCCTGCCGTGGACCATCGACAAGCGGTATTTTCTCGCGCCGCCGGATGGCTGGCGTCCGGACGGCGAGATTGTCGACGAGGCCGACGGAATGACTGACGCCCAGTATGCCGAGGCGCACTCGCTGACGCCGGGACAGGCGTATTGGCGCAAGATGCAGATCGAGTCGGCGGGCGGGCGGAACAAGTTCAGGCGGGAATTCCCGCTGACCGCCGATGAAGCATTTGCTGCGGCGCAGACGGACGCTCTGATCCAGCCGGCGGTCGTCATGCCGGCCCGGCTGAGGACGACGCAGCCTACCGGGGGCCTGATACTCGGCGTGGACCCGGCCGGCGGCGGCGGGGATAGGTTTGCGGTAGTCGGACGGCGCGGCGACGCGGTTACCCTGATCCAAGTCCGCAAGAAAGTCGCGCAGGAGGAAGCGGTCGCGTGGCTCAAGTCACTGATGGATGAGCACGACCCCGTGCGGGTCAACGTGGACATGGGCAATATCGGGTATTACCTGGTGCGATCGCTGCTGGACCTGGGGCCGCGCTACTCCCGCGTGGTGACCGGGATCAACTTCGGAGACCCGAGCCAGGCCAGGCGGGCAGGGGCGTCGCGGCCCGGACCAATCAACCGGCGAGCCGAAATGTGGGGCCGGGTTCGGGATTGGCTGGCGGAGGAAGGCTCCCGAGCTGCATTCCCGGCAGCGCCTAGGGATTCTTCGATGTACACGCAGGTCAATGACCTGGTTTCGGACCTGTCGGCGCCGGGCGTCAAGTGGCGTCCCAACGGGCAGGACTGGCTTCTGGAGTCAAAGGAAGACATGCGCAAACGGGGCGTCCGATCGACCGATCTGGGCGACGCACTTGCGCTGACCTTCGCTTCACTGGAATACTTCCGATCGGATGCGGGCACTGAGACCCCAGCATCCGGGACCGCGACACCGGCGACCTCAACATTCATCAACACCCCCCACTCGTGGATGGGCTACTGAGGCAGGCACATTGAGCGCAACGGCATTTGGTTTGGGTTTGGGACTTCCATTCTGGCCACCGGCCAGTGCTGGTGGCGGTGGCGTGCCTCCTGATGCCATACTTACTGAATCCGATCTCGGAATTCAGGCAGAAGACGGCACTTATTTGACCGTGGAGTAACGACATGCCAAAGATCACAGAACTACCTGCTGCCAATACAGTAGTGGGTACAGAAGAAATGCCAATTGTTCAGTCGGGAGAAACCAGGCGCGCTACGGCTGACAACATCCTCCGCTGGATAAGGGGGGGCATCAACTGGACCAGCCAGACAAGCGCCGCCGACAACGCCTGGACCGCCGTCACCTACGGCAACGGCCTGTTCGTTGCCGTCGCGAACACCGGCACCGGCAATCGCGTGATGACCAGCCCGGATGGCGTCAACTGGACCATCCGCGCGAGCGCCGCCGACAACGGGTG
>Ga0172377_10006945_pt1 | contig 11665 bp, 11 predicted proteins | sample Pumphouse3metaG_FD_119749 | JGI IMG/M metagenome (GOLD analysis project Ga0172377, IMG submission 119749) | Leachate microbial communities from a municipal landfill in Southern Ontario, Canada - Pumphouse #3 metaG | ecosystem: Engineered > Solid waste > Landfill > Unclassified | place: Canada... | reverse complement strand
GTGGCCGGCTGGAGGTGAGCCATCCGGCCGCGCGTGGTGTGCCCAGGCGCCTGCGCTTCGATGAGCCCGCGCTGCTGTTCTACCCCCGTCCGTTCACCCATCGCTTCCACAACCCGCCCGTCGAGGGGGCCGATTTCACCTGCGCGCGGCTGGTCTTCGACGGCGGCGCGGAAAACCCCCTGGCGCGGGCGCTACCGCCCGTGATCGCGCTGCCCCTGGCGCGGGTGCCCGGGCTGGACTTGGCGCTGGAGCTGTTGTTCGCCGAAACCGATCGCGTGCGCTGCGGCCACCGACTGCTGGCCGATCGGCTGTTCGAGGTCGTGGTGCTGCAGTTGCTGCGCTGGCTGCTGGACCACCCGCAGGAAGCGGGTGTGCGTCCCGGCCTCATCACCGGCCTGTCGGACCCTCGCCTGGCGCGCGCCCTGGTGGCCATGCACGAGCGCCCGGGCGAGGCCTGGACGCTGGAGCGCATGGCCGGGAGCGCCGGCATGTCCCGCACGGCATTCGCCAACACGTTCCGCGAGGCGGTGGGCCAGACACCCGCCGACTACCTGGCTGGCTGGCGCATCGCCCTGGCGCAAAGCCGGCTGCGCGAAGGCCGCCCCATCAAGCTGCTGGCGCAAGAACTCGGCTATGCGAACCCTTCGGCGCTGTCACGGGCGTTCTCGGCCAAGGTGGGCGCGTCCCCACGCGCCTGGCTGGCCGATCGGCTGACCGATCAGAGCACCACCGGCTCCGGCTCCAGCCGGATGCCGAAGCGCTCGTAGACACTGGTCTGGATGGCACGCGCCAGCGTCATGACCTCACCGCCGGTGCACGGATGCCCGGGCGTGCCGCGGTTGACCAGCACGAGCGCCTGTTTCTCGTACACACCCGCGTGCCCCATGGTCTTGCCCTTCCAGCCGCAGGCGTCGATCAGCCAGCCGGCGGCCAGCTTGATGCTGCCGTCGGGCATGGGGTAGTGCACCACCTTGGGGTCGCGCGCGATGATGTCGGCGCACTGCTCGGCCGTGACCGTCGGGTTCTTGAAGAAGCTGCCCGCATTGCCGATGACCGCCGGATCAGGCAACTTCGCCCGGCGTATCGCCACCACCCAGTCAAAAATCTGTCGCGCGTCCGGCGACGCGATGCCGGTCTCGGCCATCTTGCGCTGAAGATCGAGGTAGCCGAGCTCCGGTTTCCACGGCCTGGGCAACCAGAAACGCACACGCGTGATGAGCGCACGCCCGGCCAGGCCCATGCTGCGCGCATCCGAAGGCGTGTGCTTGAACACCGAATCGCGGTAGCCGAAGCCGCACTGCGCGGCATCGAGCGTGATCGACCTGCCGGTGACCAGATCGATGGCGTCCAGCGAGTGGAAGCGGTCCTGCAGCTCCACGCCATAGGCACCGATGTTCTGCACCGGCGCCGCCCCCACGGTGCCGGGAATCAGCGCCAGGTTTTCCAGGCCGGGCCAGCCCTGCGCCAGCGTCCAGTCCACGAAGCCGTGCCAGTCCTCGCCGGCACCGGCCTCGACCAGCCAGCCTTTGGCGCTTTCCTCAACCAGGCAGCGACCGGGGATCTCGACCTTGAGCACGGTGCCACGCACGTCGCCGGTCAGCACCAGGTTGCTGCCACCGCCGAGCACGAAACGCGGTGTGCCCTCCCAGCCGGGCTGGGCCATCAACCCCAGCAGGTCTGACGGATGGCCAATGCGCGCCAGATGGTCGGCCCGCGCCGCAATGCCAAAGCTGTTGTAAGGCTGGAGGGAGGCCTGTTTCTCGACTAACATTCCCGGATTGTCTCACCCGCCTCGCCCGGTCATCCGGATACCGCCATGCCATCGTTTGATACCAAGCTTGAAGCCGATTTTGTGGAAGTGAAGAACGCGGTCGAAAACACCGCCAAGGAGATCGGCACCCGCTTCGACTTCAAGGGCACCGCCGCTGCCATCGAGCTCAAGGACAAGGAAATCACCCTGTTCGGCGATGCCGAGTTTCAACTCCAGCAGGTCGAGGACATCCTGCGCAACAAGCTGGCCAAGCGCAACGTGGATGTGCGCTTTCTCGACGTCGGCAAGGCCGAGAAGATCGGTGGCGACAAGGTCAAGCAGATCGTCAAGGTGCGCAATGGCATCAGCAGCGAAGACGGCAAGAAAATCCAGCAGCTCATCAAGGGCAGCAAGCTGAAGGTGCAGGCCGCCATCCAGGGCGACTCGGTGCGCATCACCGGCGCCAAGCGCGACGACCTGCAGGCCGCCATCGCCCTGATCAAGACGGAAATGAAGGAACTGCCCCTGTCCTTCGACAACTTCCGGGACTGATGGGTCTCCCCCCCGCGCCGCTTGGCGGCTTCCCCCCTCTCTGGCGCGCCGCTGCGCGGCGCTTCGAGGGGGGACGCACCCTACGGCCCGGCGAAGCCGGTTCCGTGAGTGCCTGGAGCCTGGGGTATCGCATGCCACAGCCTTCCTTGCTTCGACGGTGTGTCGCATGCCTGCTGCTGAGCTCCACGGTTGCGGGCGCCTGGGCTCAGTCGGTGGCACTGACCGGCGTGTCGGGCACACGGGCGCTGGTGGTGGTGGATGGCACCGCGCCGAAATTTCTGTCGGCCGGGCAGACGCACCAGGGGGTGAAACTGCTCGGTGTCGCCGGGGACACGGCCACGGTCGACGTGGGTGGCCGTCAGCACACCCTGCGCGTGGGCGAAGCACCGGTCAGCATTGGCAGCAGTGCCTCAGCCAGCGGCACGGGCGAGCGCGTGGTGCTGACCGCCGACGGCCGGGGGCATTTCGTTGCCGGCGGGCAGATCAACGGGCAATCGGTGCGCTTTCTGATCGACACGGGCGCCACCAACATCATCCTCGGTGAAGCCGACGCCCGGCGCATCAACCTGCCCTTTGACAAGGGCCAGAAAGTGGGCGTGAGCACCGCCAACGGCCAGGCCGTCGGCCACATGCTGCGTCTGCAGTCCGTCCGGCTGGGCGACGTGCAGGTTTATGACGTGGCGGCCATCGTGCTGCCGCAGGCCATGCCCTACGTGCTGCTGGGCAACAGTTTCCTGACGCGCTTTCAGATGCTGCGCCAGAACGACCAGCTCACACTGCAAAAACGCTTCTAGGCCCGCTGCGCCGCGGTGACGACGATTTCGATGCGCCAGGCCGGATCGGCCAGTGCGGCCTGCACGGTGGCCCGCGGCGGCGCCGTCCCGGGCACCACCCAGGCGTCCCAGACCTCGTTCATCACGGCGATATCGCGGATGTCCGCGAGGAAGATCTCGGCGCGCAGGATGCGCGACTTGTCGCTGCCGCATGCCAGCAGGCGCTGCTCGACCTGCTGCAGCACATCCCCGGTCTGCCCCCGGATGTCCACGTCACCACGCTCGGGCACCATGCCCGCGAGAAAAACGATGCCATTGAAGACCGCGGCCTCGCTGTAGCGCGCGGCCATGCCGAGGCGGGTGATGTCCTGGTTGGCGGTCATGGAGCTTTCTTTTTTGCGCCGATCTTGCTTTCCTTGCCGGCGATCAGGCGGTTGATGTTCTCGGCGTGGCGCCAGACCAGCAGCAGCCCCATGGCGGCCAGACTCAGCACCAGCGGGCGCGGCGCGCTCCAGGCCACGCCTTGACCGAACAGGTAATAGGCCGGCGCGAACACCGCCGTCACGATGGACGCCAGCGACGAATAGCGGGAAAAGAAGGCCACGATGACCCAGGTCAGCAGGGCCGCCAGGCCCAGCCAGGGCTCGAAGGCCAGGATCACCCCGGCTGCGGTCGCCACGCCCTTGCCGCCCTGGAAGCGGAAGAACACCGGCCACAGGTGGCCGACAAAGGCCGCCAGACCGACCAGTGCCACGGCGCCATCACCCAGGCCCCAGGACGGGCCCCAGGTCTTGACCACGAACACCGGCAGCCAGCCCTTGAAAGCATCGAGCAGCAGCGTCACGATGGCCGCCGCCTTGCTGCCCGAGCGCAGGACGTTGGTCGCACCCGGGTTCTTGCTGCCGTAGGTGCGCGGATCGGACAGCCCCATGGCCCGGCTGACGACCACGGCAAAGGACAGCGAGCCGGCCAGGTAGGCCAGCACCACGGCGATGATGGAATGAATGGAGTCCAAGACAAGCCTCAGGAAAACGGAATGCCTATTCTGCCAGCGCGCACTGCACGGGACGCGCGCCGAGCGTGTCGCGCAGCACCGCCGGATCGATGCCGACCAGGAAACCGCGGCGACCGCCGTTGATCCAGATCCTGGGCAGACCCAGCACGGTTTCCTCGACGTACACCGGCATGGCCCGCCGCAGGCCGAACGGCGACGTGCCACCGACCAGGTAGCCGCTGTGCCGGTTGGCCACCTCGGGCTTGCAGGGCTCGACCGACTTGGCGCCGATCTGGCGCGCCAGGTTCTTGGTCGAGACCGTGCGGTTGCCGTGCATCAGCACCGCGAGCGGCCGCGCCGACTCGTCCTGCATGATCAGCGTCTTGACGACCGCGAACGGATCGAACCCGAGCACCGCGGCGCTGTGCTGGGCGCCGCCATGCTCCACGTACTCGTACGGATGTTCGGTGTAGGCCACCCCGTGCGACTTGAGCCACGCGGTGGCGGGCGTTTCGCTGACGTGCGTCTTCTTTGCCATCACTGAGCCGGGTCGCGCATCTCCCAACGGATCGCGTCGACCGCCTTGAGGATTTCCGGCGAGAGCTGCACGTCCCAGGCATCGATGCATTCGTCGAGCTGGGCCAGGGTCGTCACGCCGATGATGGTGCTGGCCACGCGCCAGCTGCGGTAGCAGAAGGCCAGCGCCAGTTGCAGCGGCGTCAGACCGTGCGCGCGGGCCAGTGCGTTGTAACGGCGCGCGGCGGCCAGCGCCTCGGGCCTGCCCCAGCGCTGCTTGCGCATGGACTCGAACAGCGCCAGACGACCCTGCTCACCCACCAGGCCGGACTCGTCGTATTTGCCCGTGAGCAGGCCGAAGGCCAGCGGCGAATAGGCCAGCAGGGACACGCCCAGGCGGTGGCAGCTTTCGTCCAGCCCGTTCTCGTAACTGCGGTTGACGAGGCTGAAGGGGTTTTGCACCGTGGCCACGCGCGGCAGGCCCATCTGTTCGGCCACGCGCACGAACTCGTGCACGCCGTAGGGCGTCTCGTTGGACAAACCGACGGCGCGCACCTTGCCGGCCTTGACCAGCTCTGCCATGGCCTCCAGTTGCTCTTGCACCGACGGCCCCGGCTTGTCCCGGGACGGATCGAAGTACAGGGCACCGAACACCGGCACGTTGCGCACGGGCCAGTGGATCTGGTAGAGATCGATGACGTCGGTCCGCAGGCGGCGTAGGCTCTCTTCACAGGCCTGGATGATGCCGGCCTTGCTGACCTCGCCGCGCAGCCAGGGCATGCCTCTTGACGGACCGGCCACCTTGCTGGCCAGCACCACCTTCTGCCGCGCGCCGGGGCGGCTGGCGAACCAGGTGCCGATGATGGTTTCGGTCGCGCCGCTGGTTTCGGCCCGCGAGGGCACCGAGTACATCTCGGCCGTGTCGATGAAGTTGACCCCGCGCTCCAGCGAGCGGTCGAGAATGGCGTGCGCGGCGGCCTCGTCCACCTGCTCGCCGAAGGTCATGGTGCCCAGGCAGATGGGCGACACCTGCAGGGAGGATTGTCCTAGGGAAACATGGTTCTTCATATGTCGGCGTGTCGTCGTTCGTGTGGATGGTTGGCAATGGCTTCGATGCCGGGCAGCATGCGCATGGGCGAGCCGCCGGCTCGGGTCTGTCGCCGCGCGGACGCCAGACCTGGGCCGGTCTGCGTATGCTGTCGGCTTTTTCCAGTCAACACCCGAATGTATCAAGCCCGGCAGATCTCCCGCACCGACGTCATTCCCATCCGCCACATGCACTATCAGGTTCGCCGGTGGGGCGAGCCGGTGCCCGGCCGGGCGCCCCTCGTGCTGGTGCATGGCTGGATGGATGTGTCGGCCTCCTGGCAGTTCATGGTGGACCAGCTGGCCGGCTCCCGTCAGATCATCGCCCCCGACTGGCGCGGTTTCGGCGGCACCCAGGGCGCCCCGACCGACAGCTATTGGTTCCCGGACTACCTGGCCGACCTGGACGCCCTGCTCGACCATGTCGCGGGCGACCAGCCCGTGGACCTGGTGGGCCACAGCATGGGCGGCAACGTGTCCATGCTCTACGCGGGCGTACGCCCGGCACGCATCCGGAGGCTGGTCAACCTCGAAGGCTTCGGCATGCCCCCGACCCAGCCCTCGCAGGCACCGGATCAATATGCGAAATGGCTCGACGAGCTCAAGGCGCTGCGCCGTGGCGACATGGGTCTCAAGCCTTATGACAGTGTGGACGGCGTTGCACGGCGCCTGATGAAGACCAACCCGAGACTGGGCGCCGACAAGGCCCAGTGGCTGGCCCGCCAATGGGCGCGGGCAGACGATGAGGGACGCTGGCACATCCTGGGCGACCCGGCGCACAAGGTCGCCAGCGCCATGCTGTACCGCGCCGACGAGGTACAGGAGGTCTTTGCCCGCATCACGGCACCGGTGCTCTCGATCATCGCCAGCGACGACAGCCTCCAGCAGTGGTGGAAAGGCCGCTACACGCTGGCCGACTACCGCCAGCGCCTCAGTGTGATCCCCGATCTGCGCGAGGCGGTGGTCGAGGATGCGGGTCACATGCTGCACCATGACCAGCCACAGGCGCTGGCCCGGCTGATCGAGGACTTTCTGGACGACTGAGGCACCGTGGCGGCCATTCAGCGGTCATCGGCGCACAGGATGTACAGGGCATAGAACGGCAGGCCCCAGAACGCCTCGAACAGTTGCTCGGTGGCCGCGACCGGCCAGCCATAGCCCGACATCACGGGCTGATGGCCCACCAGCCGCAGCCGCTGGTGGGGGGCCACCAGTTCCTGCCGTCGGCGGGGGCCCCAGGTGAACTGCGCGGCCGTACGCCCGACGGACGCGTGCAGCACGGCACGCCCCTGCGCCAGCCAGCACAGGGCATCAAAGGCGAGCAACGAACCCGCCGGCGCACGCTCGCCGAACGTCCGCAGGACCTGTTGCACCTGCTCCGGCCCGAGGTACATCAGCACCCCTTCGCAGAACAGGAAAACCGGCTGCCCGGTGGGCCGCTGCGGCAGCGCCAGCGCGTCCCACCATCCCGGCCTGGACAGATCGACGTCCCGCATCTCGTGGCGCTCGCCAGGCGCAGGCAGGAGCTGGCGCCGCAGCGCCATGACCTCGGGCAGATCGGCATCGGTCATGCGCATCCGTCCGTTGTCCAGCCACTGCCCGTAATCGGACAGGCCGCAGCCCAGGTTGACGACCCGGGCACCGGGGTGAGCCTGCAGGAACTGCCGTGCCAGGGAGCGCAAGTACCGGGTGCGGGCCAGCACGCCATAGACACTGGCACGGTCCTGCAGCCACTGGCTGCCGTCATCGCCCAGTGCCGCCAGCAGACGGGCCGCCTGCGCATCCCCGACCGCCACCGCCGGGAAGAGCGCGTCACCCAGCGCACGCGCGGCGAGGGGAATACGCAAGGTCGATGGCACGGCCGGCAACGAGGCCGCGGCGTCAGACAGGCGGGGAGCATGGGGCATCGAAATGGACATCCGCGGGACGGCAAAAAGCAAACAGACCATTCGGTGGTCCCAATAGAGCACATTTCCGTGCCCGGCGCCACCTCTGCTGTCAAACCATCCCCCACCATGAGAAAATCACCGGTTTCACGGGCGCTGTCCCGTGCGCACCGAACCGAAAGAGAAAGACCCGCCATGGAAGCCGAACGCCTCAACGCCCTGCAGAACCAACTGACCGACCTGACCGAACGGGTGGCCGAACTCCGGAGGTATCTTTGACTACGATGCCAAGGCCCTGAAGCTCAGCGAGGTCAACGCTGCACTCGAAGACCCGACGGTCTGGGACAACCCCAAACGTGCCCAGGAACTGGGCAAGGAGAAGCGCTCGCTCGAAGGCGTGGTGCTGGCCATCGACCGCCTCTCCAGTGAGCTGGCCGACAACACCGAACTGTTCGAGATGTCGGCCGCCGAGGACGACGAGACCGGTCTGCTGACCATCGAGGCCGAAGTGGCCAAGCTCGCGCCCGAGGTCGAGCAGCTCGAATTCCGCCGCATGTTCAACAACCCGGCGGATCCGCTCAACTGCTTCCTCGACATCCAGGCCGGTGCCGGCGGCACCGAAGCCTGCGACTGGGCCAGCATGCTGCTGCGCCAGTACCTGCGCTATGCCGAGCGCAAGGGCTTCAAGACCACGGTGGAAGACGAAACCCCCGGCGACACCGCCGGCATCAAGAGCGCCACAATCAAGATCGAGGGTGAATACGCCTACGGCCTGCTGCGCACCGAGACCGGCGTGCACCGTCTGGTGCGCAAGTCGCCCTTCGACAGCTCGGGCGGCCGCCACACCTCGTTTGCCTCGGTGTTCGTCTACCCCGAGATCGACGACTCGATCGAGATCGAGATCAACCCGGCGGACGTGCGTGTGGACACCTACCGGGCCTCCGGCGCCGGTGGCCAGCACATCAACAAGACCGACTCGGCCGTCCGCCTGACCCACATCCCCACGGGCATCGTGGTGCAGTGCCAGGATGGCCGCAGCCAGCACTCCAACCGAGACGTCGCCTGGCAGCGCCTGCGCTCGCGCCTGTACGACCACGAGATGCGCAAGCGTCAGGAAGAACAGCAAAAGCTCGAGGACACCAAGACCGATGTCGGCTGGGGCCACCAGATCCGCAGCTACGTGCTGGACAACAGCCGCATCAAGGACCTGCGCACCAACGTCGAAGTCTCCGCCACGCAGAAGGTCCTCGACGGCGACCTGGACGTGTTTATTGAAGCCTCCCTCAAGCAAGGGGTTTGACCATGACATTCCGTGAAGGCCCGGTGACCATCGTGCGCCGAGAAGACTATGCGCCGCCGCCGTTCTGGATCGACACCGTCGATCTCGTCTTCGACCTCGACCCGGCCAAGACCCGCGTCCTCAACCGGATGCGCCTGCGCCGCAACCCCGACGTGGCACCGCAGGCGCTGCGCCTGGACGGCGAGGACCTGAATCTGGCCCGCGTGCTGGTCAACGGCGCCGGCACCTCGTTCCGCATGGACGGCCAGACCCTGGTGCTGGAGAACCTGCCCGAAGGCAACGACCCCTTCGAGCTGGAGATTTTCACGACCTGCGCACCCGAGAAGAACACCCAGCTCATGGGCCTGTACGTGAGCCAGGGCACCTTCTTCACCCAGTGCGAGGCCGAAGGCTTCCGCCGCATCACCTATTTCCTCGACCGGCCCGACGTGATGGCCAGCTACACCGTCACGCTGCGCGCCGACAAGCGCCAGTACCCGGTGCTGCTGTCCAACGGCAACCTGGTCGAGTCGGGTGATCTCGAAGGCCCGGGCAACGAGGGGCGCCACTACGCCAAATGGGTGGACCCGCACCGCAAGCCCTGCTACCTGTTCGCCCTCGTGGCCGGCAACCTGGTCGCGCGCGAGCAGCGCGTGGTCAGCCGCTCGGGCAGGGAGCACCTGCTGCAGGTCTACGTGCGCCAGGGCGATCTGGGCAAGACCGAGCACGCCCTGAGCTCGCTCGTCAAGAGCGTGATCTGGGACGAAGCGCGCTTCGGCCTGTCCCTGGACCTCGATCGCTTCATGATCGTCGCCACCAGCGACTTCAACATGGGCGCGATGGAGAACAAGGGCCTGAACATCTTCAACACGAAGTATGTGCTGGCCAGCCAGGCCACCGCCACCGACACCGACTACGCCAACATCGAGTCGGTCGTGGGCCACGAGTACTTCCACAACTGGACGGGCAACCGCATCACCTGCCGCGACTGGTTCCAGCTCTCGCTCAAGGAAGGCCTGACGGTCTTCCGCGACCAGGAGTTCAGCATGGACCTGTGCACCACGCCCTCGGCCCGCGCAGTCAAGCGCATCGAGGACGTGCGCGTGCTGCGCACCGCGCAGTTCCCCGAGGATGCGGGCCCGATGGCGCACCCGGTGCGCCCCGACAGCTACGTCGAGATCAACAACTTCTACACCGTGACGGTGTACGAAAAAGGCGCCGAGGTCGTGCGCATGATGCAGACCCTGGTGGGCCGCGAGGGCTTCCGCCGGGGCATGGACCTGTACTTCCAGCGCCATGACGGCCAGGCCGTGACCTGCGACGACTTCGCCCAGGCGATTGCCGACGCCAACCCCGACAGCGAACTGGCCCGCCAGCTGCCGGTGTTCAAGCGCTGGTACAGCCAGGCCGGCACGCCGCGCGTGCAGGCCCGTGGCGAATTCGACGCCGCTGCGCACACCTACACGCTCACCCTGACGCAAAGCTGCCCGCCCACGCCCGGCCAGGCGGACAAGCAACCTTTCCTGATCCCTGTCGCGGTCGGCCTGCTCGATGCCCACGGACGCGACCTGCCGCTGCAACTGCAGGATGCCGCAGCCCTCACCCATGGCAACACCCTGGTGCTGTCGCAGGCCAGCCAGCAGTTCGTGTTCACCGGCATCGACGCCGAGCCCGTGCCCTCGCTGCTGCGCGGTTTCTCGGCACCGGTCGTCCTGGCGATGGACCTGTCGGACGCGCAACTGCTGCATCTGCTGGCCCACGACAGCGATCCGTTCAACCGCTGGGAGGCCGGCCAGCGCCTGGCCCTGCGCCGTGCCCTGGCGGCCATCCAGGCCGACGGCGCACCCGCCACCGAGCCGCTCGACGCCGGCTTCATCGAGGGCATGCGCGCCGTGCTGCGGCACCCCACCCTGGACGCCGCCTTCAAGGAACTGGCCCTGACGCTGCCCGCCGAGTCCTACATCGCCGAGCAGCTCGACGTGGTCGATCCGCAGCGCGTGCACACGGTGCGCGAGGCGATGCGCCGCCAACTGGCGCTGGCGCTGCATGCCGACTGGGTCTGGGCCTATGAGGAGCACCACGACAACGGCGCCGCTGGCCCCGGCGCGCTGAGCGCCGGCCGCCGCGCCCTCACCGGCATGGCGCTGACGATGCTGTGCCTGGCCGCGCGCGAGACGAACGAGCCCATCTGGCCCGGCAGGACCTACCAGCGCTTCAAGGACGCGGGCAACATGACCGACCGCTTCAACGCGCTGTCGGCCCTGGTCTCCAGCGGACAGCCGCTGGCCGCACAGGCACTGGAGCGCTTCCACGCCATGTTCAAGGACGAGGCCCTGGTGCTGGACAAGTGGTTCGCCCTGCAGGCCGGCGCGCCCGACCGCGGCGGCGACATCCTGCCGCGCGTGCGCCAGTTGCTGACCCATCCGGACTTCCATCTGCGCAACCCGAACCGGGCGCGCAGCGTGCTGTTCAGCTACTGCAGCGCCAACCCGGGTGCCTTCCACCGCCCCGATGCCGCCGGCTATGTGTTCTGGAGCGAGAAGGTCGTCGAGATCGACGCCTTCAATCCCCAGGTCGCGGCCCGTCTGGCCCGTGCGCTGGACCGCTGGAAGAAGCTCGCCGAGCCCTACCGCAGCGCGGCCCGGGAGGCCATCGCGCGCGTCGCGGCCAAATCCGACCTGAGCAACGATGTGCGCGAGGTCGTAACGCGCGCGTTGGGTGCGCCGGTCATGGCCCAAGAGAGCGAAGCCCCCTCTTCCAGCACCGAATAAAGTCCGACACATGAAACACAACATATCCCTTACACGCTACCTCGTCGAAAAGCAGCGC
>Ga0172377_10006944_pt1 | contig 11665 bp, 9 predicted proteins | sample Pumphouse3metaG_FD_119749 | JGI IMG/M metagenome (GOLD analysis project Ga0172377, IMG submission 119749) | Leachate microbial communities from a municipal landfill in Southern Ontario, Canada - Pumphouse #3 metaG | ecosystem: Engineered > Solid waste > Landfill > Unclassified | place: Canada... | reverse complement strand
TTCTTGTTTTTTTTGCTTCCACGACTGCGAATATACGAATTTGTTAAATAATCCCTTATCTTTGTCGGAAAATTTCTTAATTTTGTTAAATATGTATAGTGATTCTGAAATATTAAAAATTATAAAAAATGGCATTAGCTCACTGGATTTGAATAAAAAGCCTAGTGGATTATATGCGCCTATTGAATATATAATTTCTGTCGGGGGAAAGAGGATTAGACCAAGATTGGCTTTGCTTACTTATAATCTTTTTCATCGTACTATTGATCAAAAAATTATTTATCCTGCCTTGGCACTTGAGATATTTCATGCTTATACTTTAGTTCATGATGATATCATGGATAAATCTGATAGAAGGAGAGGGCAGTTGACGATTCATAAGAAATGGAATGAAAATACGGCTATTCTTTCTGGAGATGTTATGTCTATTTTGGCATATAAGTATTTAGCTTATGCTCCTGAAGAGAGCTTGTCTGATGTTTATGCTTTATTTACTGATACTGCTATCAAAGTGTGTGAAGGCCAACAGTATGATATGGATTTCGAGAAAGATCCAGCTATTACTATGGAGGAGTATGAGGATATGATTGGTAAAAAAACTGCTGTCTTGATAGCTTGCGCAGCTAAATTAGGGGCTCTTATGGCAGGGGTTGATGATAAAGTGGCACAGGCTTTGTACATGTTTGGTTATCAGTTAGGTATGGCTTTCCAAATTACTGATGATTATTTGGATGTTTATGCTGATCCTAATTTTTTCGGTAAAAATGTGGGGGAGGATATAGTTGATAATAAAAAGAGTTGGATGCAAGTAGAGACTTTAAGATATTCAGATGAGTCAGATAAAAAACGCTTGTTCGAAATAATGAGTATGTCTAGAGATGAGGCTGATGCTAAAATCTCTGCTATGAAAGAAATGTATGCGAAAATTGGTATTAAAGAGCATGCAGAGAGAGAGATTAAAAAGTATTATGTGTCCGCTATGAAGTCTGTTGAAGATATTGGATTGGAAGAAGAAAAAATAAATAGGTTGAAGAATTTCGCCGAAATGTTAATTACACGAAAAAACTAATTATTATGGAATTTAGTAATTTATCAAACAAAATTTTCAAACAATGTATAACTGATTATCATGTACATGATGATATTAATTACCCTGTTGAAAATCCATATAATAAAGACTCTATAGAGAATATCTTATATAGTAAATGTTGGGTTGATACTGTTCAATGGCATTTAGAAGATATTATTAGAAATCCTGATATTGATGCCACTGAGGCATTGGCTCTTAAAAGAAGAATCGACAAATCAAATCAAGTTCGTACTGATATGGTTGAGAAATTAGATTCTTATTTTTTAGAGAAATATAAGAATGTTACGATTCAGGAAGATGCTAGAATAAATACTGAAAGTCCAGCTTGGGCTATTGACAGGTTATCGATTTTGGCTTTGAAAATTTATCATTGGGAAGCAGAGACCCTCCGTCAGAATATTACTATGGAACATCTTGCATTCTGCTCTGATAAGTTGGAGATTTTATTGACACAGAGAGAAGATTTATCGACTGCGATAGATCAATTGTTAGAAGATATAGAATCTGGTGCGAAATATATGAAGGTATATCGTCAGATGAAAATGTATAACGATCCTAAATTAAATCCTGTACTTTATTCTAAACCAAATAAAAAGTAAAAATCAATTAGGTAGTATTTATGAAGCAAAGGCATATTATAATATTAAGATTTTCAGCTATTGGAGATATCGCTATAGCTGCACCTTTAGTGCGTGCGTATGCTAAAGCTAATCCTGATATTCGTTTTACGATGGTATCAGTTAAATTATTAGAACCTTTATTTGTAGGAATTCCAAATCTGAATTTTAAAGAAGTTAATTTTAAAGATGAAAATCATACTTTTAGACATGTTATTCAAGTAGCAAAAGAGATTTTAGCACTAAATCCTACTGAAATAGCTGATATTCATGATGTTTTAAGAACTAAAGTTATTAGAACATATCTGAAAATTAATGGTATTAAAAATGTGGCTATTAACAAAAATAGAGCACAAAGAAAGAAATTCATTAATCCTCATAACTCTAAGAGAGTAGCGCTAATGCCTATGCAAAAACGCTATGAAGAGGTTTTTGTCCGTCTAGGATTAAAAAATCTTCATTTTAATAGTCAGCCTGTACCACAACGTGATTTTTCCAAATATAAATATCATAGAATAGGTATAGCCCCTTTCGCTAAACATAAAGGTAAGAGTTGGTCAACAGATAGTATGGAAGAAGTAATTAAAACATTATCTCAAGATCCATCTAATTTATTATACTTTTTCGGAGCTAAAGGTGAAGAGGCTAAGTTGTTACAAGAATGGCAGAAAAAATATAAAAACTGCGAAACTATAGCAGGACATTATACTATGAGTGAAGAATTAGATTTTATTAAAAGTCTTGATTTGATGATTAGTATGGATTCTGCGAATATGCATTTGGCATCATATGTACATACTCCAGTTATCTCTATTTGGGGTGCTACACATCCGGATGCTGGATTTTATGGATGGGGACAAGATAGAAAAAATGCTATTCAAATAGACGATTTAGACTGTCGCCCATGTTCTATTTATGGAGACAAAGAGTGTGCAAGAGGAGATTATGCATGTCTTGAGAGAATAACCCCAGAGATGGTTATCGATAGAATACATGCCTTCTTTGAAAAGAAATAATATATGACAAATAAAAAACGCCAGGTAGAAATTATGGCGCCTGCTGGGAATTTTGAAAGCTTAATGGCAGCCATTCAAGGAGGAGCGAATTCAGTATATTTTGGAGTAGAAAACCTTAATATGCGTTCACATTCTGCTAACAATTTTACGCTTTCTGATTTACCAAAAATCGTGGAACTATCTAAGGAACATGATTTTAAAACATATTTAACACTTAATATAACTATATATAATGCTGAACTTGATAAAGTTCACGAGACTTTAGATGCTGCGAAAGCTGCCGATATTAGTGCTGTAATAGCATCTGATATGTCAGTAATAATGTATGCTCGTCAAATAGGCCTGGAAGTACATATATCTACTCAGTTAAGTATTTCTAATTCAGAAGCATTACGTTTTTATGCGCAATATGCAGATGTAGTCGTATTAGCTCGTGAGTTGAACCTCCATCAAGTTCGTAAAATATATGAGATAATTCAGAAAGATCAAATAAAAGGACCATCAGGACATCTCGTAGAGATAGAAATGTTTGCTCACGGAGCACTTTGTATGTCTATTTCCGGCAAATGTCATCTTAGTCTTCATGAATATGGAGCTTCTGCCAATAGAGGAGCATGTTATCAGGTATGTCGTCACGCATATCGTTTGAGTGATGATGAAACAGGAAATGAATTAGTAGTTGATAATGATTATATAATGTCTCCTAAAGACTTATGTACTATCGAGTTCTTGGACAAGATGATAGATGCAGGAGTCTTCGTTCTTAAGATAGAAGGTCGTGCAAGAGCTGCAGAATATGTAAAAAGGGTAGTGTCAGTATATCGAGAGGCCGCAGACAAAGTTCTATCAGATATGGAGCTAAGAGATGCAGAGTTAGCTAATACGGGGCAATGCGCAAGAGACGCAGAGGGTAAGTCTCATCTAGGACTGAGTCCATCACAACGCCATGCTTATACAGTAGAATATACTACTGAAGCTAAAAAAAGATTATCAGAGGTATTCAATAGAGGATTCTGGGATGGATACTATCAAGGAGCCCGCCTTGGTCAGTGGAGTGAAGTATATGGAAGCAAGGCTACTAAACGAAAAGTATATTTGGGAAAAATTACTAATTATTTCTCTAATATATCTGTTGCCGAAATTTTATTAGAATCAGGAGAACTTTCTGTCGGAGATGATGTTTTAATAATGGGACCATCAACAGGAGTTATAGAACATAAAGTTTCTGAAATAAGAGTAGATTTAAAGCCTGTAAATAAGGCAGTAAAAGGTGATTTACTATCAATTCCTATCGATGAAAAACTTCGTAGATCTGATAAACTTTATGTAGTTCAAATTAAGAAATAGAAAATAATAAAAAAGTTATATCTTTGCGGCATTAAAGTATTAACATTGAAATAATATTTATGTGTCAAGACCAATCTTCTCAAATTCCTGAAGTAACTCAGTTTATATGTAAATATGCTGGACATTTAATGGGTTGTGGGGTTCAAACTTCGCGAGTCGTTCGTAATAGTCAGCGTATAGCAGATTCATTTGGATTAGCGGCAGCCATATCTACACTTGGCAGAACTATGACAGTAACTGTTAAACAAAAAAACTTATCTAGAAAGGATGATCCAAGAGAAGCTATTTTCACGAGAACATTCCAAATTAAACCTGGATCTATACGTTTCGCTCATAATGCTAATCTTAGTGCACTTTCTTGGGAAATATATGATAAACATTTACCTTTAAATGAATGTTGGACTAGATATTATGAAGAAACAGGTAAACCTCTTTTAAACCCTTTATTAATAGCTCTTTTGGCTTCATTGGCTAATCTGTCTTTTTGTAGGTTATTTGGAGGGAATGCTTTAGCTATGTTGATAGTATTTTTATCTACAGCTATAGCTTTTCGTGTTCGTCAGGTCTGGGGACACCACCTTACATTATATATGCAGACGATAACAACAGCCTTTTTTGCTTCAATGATGTGTTCTGTAGGATTATATGTCTTACCAAGTTCACAAGCAGAGATTGTACTTATTACTAGTGTGTTATTCTTGATCCCAGGAGTGCCATTAGTGAATGGAGTAGTAGATATGATGGAGGGCTTTACTTTAGTTGGTTTATCAAGATTAATTAGAGCTACTATATTAATATTATGTATAGCAGTAGGATTAGGAGGAACATTAGTTATTTTTAATAATAGTCTTTTATAAAAAAATGGTGATAAAAATAATTTTTGACATATTATGTGATGGCCTTTTCGCTGCTATAGCGGGAATCGGATTTGGAGCTATAAGTAATCCTCCTAGAAGGTCATTTTTATATATTGGATTATTAGCTGCATTAGGACATGCTACTCGTTTTTGTCTTATGCATTATGCTGCTGTGGATATTACTTCTGCATCTTTCATCGCAGGTCTTGTAATTGGATTTTTTAGTGTGCCTTTTGGTAGAATAAGTCATAGTCCAGCTTCTGTTTTGTATATTCCTGCTTTACTACCTATGATACCAGGTAAGTTTGCCTATAATACACTTTTTAGTATAATGAAGTTTCTACAAACTCAGAATGATACTGCTCTGGCGACGGAGTATTTAAATAAAACTTTTAGTAACGGATTTTTAGCTTTTTCTATAATCTTTTTTTTAGCAGTAGGTGCTACATTACCAGCTCTTATTTCTCCTAAACGAGTATATGGAATGACTAGATATCTTCCTAAAAATAAATTAAAATAACGACAAAGTAGCTTAGTAATGCTATGGAAGGCGTGGTTTTTGCATACGATTTTTCTCAATTATAAACTTATATATATGAATTGGTTTTTATCTTTATTTGTGGGCTCAGGCTTAGCCCACTCTGTTTTTATTTTAGCCCTTGTTATAGCTTTAGGTATTCTTTTCGGGAGAACAAAATTTTTTGGAATATCGCTTGGTATTACTTGGATCCTTTTTATCGGAATTATATTTAGTCACTTTAATTTAGTAATTGATAAACCTATCTTAAAGTTCGCGAAAGAATTTGGATTGATCCTTTTTGTCTATTCCATTGGATTACAAGTTGGTCCCGGGTTTTTCGCTTCGTTGCGGAAAGGAGGCCTTAATTTAAATATATTAGCAGTAGGTATTGTAGCACTTGATGTTATAATTACGGTTGTAACACATTTAATTACTGGTGAAAGCCTTTCTACTATGGTGGGTGTTATGTCTGGTGCTATTACTAATACTCCGGGTCTTGGAGCTGCACAGCAAGCTTTTGCAGATGTTAACGGAATCGACGATCCTACTATTGCCATGGGTTATGCTGTGGCGTATCCATTAGGTGTCGTTGGTGTAATAGTTAGCTTTATCGCTTTGAAGTCTATATTTAGAGTAGATGTAGATAAAGTCAAATCTGATTTAATTAAAGAAGATAATTCTAATCATGATACTCCTCAGAGGGTGCCAATCGAGATTAGTAATGAGGCAGTAAGTGGTAAATCAATAGCAGAGATTGATCAACTGATTAGTCGACCTTATGTGATATCTAGATTATTGCATCCTGATGGAACAGTTGAAGTGCCAAGTTCTGAAACTATTCTTAAAAAGGGTGATATCGTAAAAGCTATCGTTTCTTCTTCTAATGAAAATGCTCTTGTTACCTTTTTAGGTAAAATCAAACAAATGGATGATAAACTTTGGATGAAAGTGGATAATGGGCATGTTGCTAGAAAATTATTAGTTACTCAGTCAAATATTAATGGTAAAAGTTTAGGCTCTTTAAATATAAGAGCACAGTATGGTATTAACATAACTAGAGTAAATAGATCAGGTATTGATTTGGTGGCTAATCCTCGCTTACAACTTCAAATGGGTGATAGAGTTACTGTGGTAGGAAGTTTGAAAGCTATTGATAAGGTAGCTAAATTGCTTGGAAATTCATTAACTAGGCTTAATAAACCAAATCTATTCCCTATTTTTATTGGTATTGCTTTAGGTGTTTTATTAGGATCTATTCCAATTAGTTTTCCTGATATACCACAGCCGGTTAAATTAGGATTAGCTGGTGGACCTTTAATTATTGCCCTGTTGATAGCGCATTTTGGTCCGAAATATAAAATGACGACATATACGACTTTAAGTGCCAATAAAATGTTGCAGGAGATAGGAATTTCTTTGTTCTTGGCGGGTGTTGGTCTTGGAGCTGGTCAAGGTTTTATAGAGGCTATAATTAATGGTGGATATTGGTGGGTTTTATATGGATTTATTATAACGGTAATTCCTCTTATGATAATAGCTTTTATAGCTAAGTATGTCTTTAAAATGGATTATTTTACTATTACGGGGATGATTAGTGGAGCGCAGACTAATCCTGCAGCGTTGGCATTCATTGATACGTATGGGGTTCCTCGTAGTGCGGTTTCTTATACTACGGTTTATCCATTGACTATGTTCCTTAGAATTTTAGCAGCACAATTGATGATTCTTATGATGTAAAAAATATGCTAGGTCAGGTAGCAGCTAGTAAATTTTCATTTCATTTTCTAAATAGCTGTAAATTAGCTGATTAAAAATAATCGTAAAAATTTGCACTCTGCTAGGTGACCTAGCAAAAAAAATGGTTAGAACTTTAATGTTTCTAACCATTTTTTTTTACGTTAATAGCTTCTTTTTATTGTATTTTTAAGAATGGGCTATGTTCTTAAAAGTTTATTTTAATCCTTTTTTAAGGAACGTAACAAAGTTATCAATATTTAAATTATACCCTTGTGGCTCAGCATTCATTTTTTGTGTCTCAGCGTCAAGAAGAACGTAAAATGGTTGAGCATTAGCGTGGAATTGGTTTTGTATAAAGTATGAGTTGATTTGTCCTAATGTTTTTAATACTTTTCCATTTTTAGTAGTAACCCACTCTTTTTCGTCAACTTTCGTTTTATCATCAGCATAAAGTGAGCAGATTACATAATCATTTCTAAGTATCTCAAGTACTTTTGGATCTGACCATACTCTCATTTCCATTTCTCTACAATTTACACAACCATGTCCAGTAAAGTCTAGAAATATTGGTTTCCCAAGTGCTTTACCTGCAGCTATTGCTTCTTTGTAATCAAAATAACCTTTAAGCCCATGAGGCATTTTCAAAAAATCGCTGTATTTCGCTTGATCTACTGGTACATATTCTGTATTGTCGTTGGTAGAATCTGATGCGGATTGCGAAGTTGGTGGAGTCGAGTAGTAAGGTGCGGAAGAGTTATTATTGCCCTCAGCCCCTAATACGAAATCCTGTGTTGTAAGAGGTGGTATATATCCAGATAGAGCTTTAAGTGGTGCTCCCCACATACCAGGAATCATATAAACTACGAATGAGAACGAAATTATCGCAAATACAAGTCGAGATAAAGATATATATTTTACAGGCGAATCAAGTTTGAATTTGAGTTTGCCTAGTAAATAGAATCCAAGAAGCGTAAATACTACTATCCAAATAGCAAGATATACTTCTCTATCAAGTAAATGCCAATGGTATGTCAAATCTGCTATACTTAAAAACTTGAAGCCTAATGCTACCTCTATGAATCCTAAAACAACTTTTACAGTGTTCATCCATCCACCACCTTTTGGAACTTTATCAAGTAAAGATGGAGAAAAGGCAAGGATTGTAAATGGCAATGAGAAAGCTAATGAGAATGCTAACATGGTTACTATAGGAGCCCAGAAAGCACCTTGAGTAGATTGTATAAGGACAGTACCTACTATCGGACCAGTACATGAGAATGAAACTAACACTAGTGTCAGAGCCATGAAAAAGATACCTAAAAGACCTCCTCTATTAGATTTAGTATCTGCTTTGTTTACCAGGCTACTAGGCAATACGATTTCGAAAGCTCCGAAAAATGAAGCTGCGAAAGTCATAAATATTAAGAAGAATAATAGATTTGGTATCCAGTGTGTGGCTAAGAAGTTGAATATATCAGCTGTTACTGCTTCTCCTCCTGCGAAATATGTAACAAGTATAATAATCGCTATTGGAAGAGTGTATAATGCTACGATAAAGGTTCCAAACATGGATGCTTGAAATTTAGCTTTTCCTGGATGATCTTTATTCTGTCTTAAAAAGAAAGAAACGGTCATAGGAACCATAGGAAAGACGCAAGGCGTTAAAAGCATGATAAATCCCCATGCTATAGCTTGTAAAATTAGTCCCCATAGAGAGCTATTGTTTCCTGGAGTTATCGGAGCATCATCTGTTGTACTAGATGCTGCTACTTTACTTTTTTTATTTTTATTGAAAGTGACGGTGAATTCTTCTAATGTAGGAGGAAGACAGCTTCCATTATTACATGCCTGCCATTCTACACTAATAGTAGTTGAAGCTTTTTTAGGATTTGTAACCTTTACTTTTTGAGCTAAAATCACATCACCTTCTGTAATACCAATATTCATATTGAAAACATTATCAAATTCTTTTTTTATACTAGATTTGAAATAAGGTTTTCCTATGAGTTTGACATTATCATTTTCTTGAACTTCATATACTGTGCTATTAGGGCCACCGTCATATTTATCCATATCATAAATATGCCATTCATTCTGTAACATTGTTCCATTAAGTATGATTTCGTATGTGGAATCATCAATTTTTACAGTTGAAGCCTCCCATGAAATGGGTTGTTCTACATTAAATTGAGCAAATAATAATGTTAATGGAAGTAGTAGAGTTATTAATACCGTTGCAATCTTCTTCATGAAACAAATATTTTATGTATTATACTCACAAATATATGAATTTATTTATAAGGCATACTAAAAACCAAAAATTTCGTATCTTTATAAATAAAAGTATATTTTAGTCTAAATAAATATAATTTTCAATTTTTATTAAAAAAATTAATAAAAATAATAAACAAATATCTACATAGAAATAGGTCTTAAGTAATGTTTTGTAAGTTTAACTATAATTTACTCAATATGTTACGATAAATAATCTTATCCAAAAGGTTTGGTAAATAAATAAAAATAATTAACTTTGCACCCCATTAATTTTTAATGGAGTTATATAAAGTAAAGATTTACAACAATTTATGCCAACAATTCAACAACTAGTTCGAAAAGGACGCGAGGTCTCTGTAGAAAAGAGCAAATCTCGCGCGTTGGATGCTTGTCCTCAAAAAAGAGGTGTTTGTGTACGTGTGTATACAACAACTCCTAAGAAGCCTAACTCTGCAATGCGTAAAGTAGCGCGTGTTAGACTAACTAATCAAAAAGAGGTCAATGCATACATCCCAGGAGAGGGTCATAATTTGCAGGAGCACTCAATCGTACTTGTACGTGGTGGTCGTGTAAAAGATCTACCTGGTGTACGTTATCACATCCTTAGAGGTGCCTTGGATACCGCAGGTGTAGAGGGAAGAACTCAAAGTCGTTCCCTTTATGGTGCTAAGAGACCAAAAAGCTCTAAGAAGTAATTTATTAATTAATTTTATTTTTTTTAAAAGAAATGAGAAAAACGAAGCCTAAAAAGAGGATTCTACTTCCTGATCCTAAGTTTCACGAAGTGTTAGTTACACGTTTTGTGAACAATTTGATGTTACAGGGGAAGAAGAGTATCGCGTATTCGATTTTTTACGACGCCATTGATTTGGTAGGTGAGAAGATGAAGGATTCTGAACAGGCTCCTCTCGATATTTGGAAAAAAGCATTAGAAAATGTAACCCCACAGGTTGAAGTAAAAAGCCGTAGGGTTGGTGGTGCTAACTTCCAAGTTCCAACAGAGGTGCGTCCGGACCGTAAAGTCGCTATTGCGATGAAGAATATGATACTTTTTGCACGTAAACGTTCCGGCCACTCGATGGCAGAAAAGTTAGCTGCTGAAATTCAAGCAGCGTATAATAATGAAGGTGCTGCATACAAAAGAAAAGAAGATATGCACCGTATGGCAGAGGCTAATAGAGCATTTGCACATTTCCGTTTTTAAAAGGAGAGATCAATGGCAAGAGATTTAAAACTCACTAGAAATATTGGCATTATCGCCCATATCGACGCAGGTAAAACTACTACATCAGAAAGAATTCTTTTTTATACTGGTAAAACTTATAAAATAGGAGAGGTTCACGATGGAGCAGCGACTATGGACTGGATGACACAAGAACAGGAAAGAGGTATTACTATTACCTCTGCTGCTACTACAGCTTTCTGGAAATACAACGGAAAATCTTATCATATTAACTTGATAGATACTCCTGGTCACGTTGACTTTACTGTAGAGGTAGAGCGTTCATTACGTGTCCTTGATGGTACCGTAGCTACATTTGATGCAGTAGGACGTGTTCAACCACAGTCTGAAACAGTATGGCGTCAAGCAGATAAATATAAAGTTCCAAAAATAGCATTTGTTAATAAAATGGACCGTATTGGTGCAGATTTCTTAGCAGTTGTTGAGGATATACATGAAAAATTAGGAGCTAATGCAGTTCCAATTTGTTTACCTATTGGAGCTGAAGATAAATTTCAAGGTGTAGTTGATTTGCTTACTAGAAAAGCTATCATCTACAGAGACGATGATGAACTGGTAAACTATTCAATCGAAGAAGTACCAGAAGACATGAAAGATGATGTTGAAGAATGGAGAGGAAAACTTTTAGAGGCTGTCGCTGAATATGACGATAAACTTCTAGAGAAATTCTTCGAAGATCCTGATTCAATTTCTGAAGAAGAAATCGTAACAGCTCTTAGAAAAGGTACTATAGCTATGGATTTAGTTCCAGCATGCTGTGGATCTGCATTTAAGAATAAAGGAGTTCAATTCCTTCTTGATGCTATCATTCGTTATCTACCTTCTCCAATTGATAAAGGTGTCATAAAAGGTACTGATCCAGAAACAGATAAAGAAAAAGATTTACATCCTGTAAATTCTGATCCTTTCTGTGGTTTAGTATTCAAAATAGCAACTGACCCTTATGTTGGTCGTTTAGCTTTTA
>Ga0172377_10006938_pt1 | contig 11675 bp, 8 predicted proteins | sample Pumphouse3metaG_FD_119749 | JGI IMG/M metagenome (GOLD analysis project Ga0172377, IMG submission 119749) | Leachate microbial communities from a municipal landfill in Southern Ontario, Canada - Pumphouse #3 metaG | ecosystem: Engineered > Solid waste > Landfill > Unclassified | place: Canada... | reverse complement strand
CACTACGATCGGTGGAATGGCAACCGATTGGGTCAATGATGTTTTATTTGGAGAAATTCTCTATGGTAATTTTTCTGCCTTTTTGATAAACAACGGCGCAACGGAATGGGTTCAATCCTTAGTCCTTGATGGGATCATTGGTGGTATTGGTGCTGTTCTTGGCTTTTTACCACAAATGATTGTCCTCTTTTTGTTTCTTGGAATTCTTGAAGATATCGGATATATGGCTCGTGTGGCCTTTATTTTGGATCGGATATTCCGTCGATTTGGATTATCGGGGAAGTCCTTTATACCAATGTTAATCGGGACAGGTTGTAGCGTTCCTGGAATTATGGCGGCTCGAACCATTGATCAACAACGAGATCGTAGGATGACAATTATTACGACCCCTTTTATTCCTTGCTCCGCAAAATTACCCATCATTGCTTTAATTGCTGGGGCATTATTTCCAAATTCATCGCTCATCGCTCCCAGTGCGTATTTTGTAGGGATTGGAGCAGTAATTGTCTCGGGAATCATCCTTAAGAAAACAAAGACTTTTGCAGGGGAGGCAGCCCCCTTTGTTATGGAACTTCCTTCGTATCACATTCCTAATGGTCGGAACTTATTGCGCCATGTTTATGTTCGTGCTTTATCGTTTGTAAAAAAAGCAGGAACGATTATATTCTTAGCGAGTGTAACTATCTGGTTTTTAAGCTCCTTCAATTATTCCTTGAATTGGGTCGAACCTTCTTCTTCGATGTTAGCATCGATTGGAAACGTCATTGCCCCTATTTTTAGTCCACTTGGTTGGGGACAATGGCAAGCAGCAGTGGCAAGCATCACTGGCTTAGTTGCAAAAGAAAGCATTGTTTCAACCTTTGGCATCTTATTTGGTGTGGAATCGGTTACAGAAAATGGTATGGAAGTATGGGAAAATGTTCTTGCCGCTTTTACTCCATTGGCAGGCTATTCTTTCTTAACATTCAATCTTCTTTGTGCTCCTTGTTTTGCATCCATTGGCGCAACCAAGCGTGAGATGGGGAGTGCGAAATGGACATGGTTTACCGTTCTTTATCAAACCATATTTGCCTATCTTATTTCAATGATTATTTATCAATTGGGATTGTTGATTGGTACAGGCATTATGACCGTGTGGACCCTGATATCTATCATGATGATTATGTCCTTTCTTTATCTCATCTTTCGAAAAGACCCTCAAAGAAGCAAAAGACCTGAATAATCAGGTCTTTAAATTAGAGAAGTTTTGGTCATAGTATGAACCAATGCATGAAAAGCTTGATCTTCGTCCTCTCCTTCGCAGCGAAGCTCAAACGATTCTCCTTGGCGAATGACAAGAGCCATCACATTCATAATGGATTTTAAGTCTGCTACTTCATCTTGATATGCAAGTTCCATATCACAATGGAATTGGTTAGCTTCTCGAACCAAAGCGGCTGCCGCTCTTGAACCTAAGCCGCTTGGCGAGGATATTGAAAATGCCTGTTTTATCACGTTAGTTACCCCTCCTAGACCGATGTTTTTCATATCATACCATAGATTTCGTGGGACTCATAGACTCAATTGGAATGTAAGCCCTGCCATTTTAAAAAGGGAATTGACAAAGGAAAGAAGTGCCCCTATAATGAATGCAGTGAAAACCTTTAATATAGTCCCGTGAGGCTATGAAGGATGAACGCATATTTTTCTAGTGCATTCATAAAATCCCCGCGGGCGCGGGGATTTTTTTCTAGGCTTTCATCAATCCATAAGGAAAGGAAATTGGAACCATGGAAGAAAAAAATGATTTGATACTACAGGCCAACGAACGACCGAAGAAAAGAGGAATATGGGCGCTTTTAAGTTTTCAACACGTATTTGCGATGTTTGGTGCGACCATCTTAGTGCCCCTGCTAACAGGCTTACCTGTTTCAGTGGCATTGTTTACATCTGGAATTGGAACGCTTATTTACATTTTGTGTACGAAAGCGAAAGTACCAGTATACTTGGGATCATCGTTTGCCTATATTGCCGCCATTATTGCTGCTGCCAATGTTGTTAAGGATGGAAGTGGCAATATTATCAGCGTTGGATCATATGCACCTGCGCTAACGGGTCTCTTCGCTGTTGGAATTGTTTATGTTATCGTCGCATTAATTATTCGTTTTGTAGGAAAAGAATGGTTGGAAAAATTGCTTCCACCAGTAGTTGTAGGCCCAATGATAGCAATTATTGGTTTAGGACTGTCTTCTACCGCTATTAGCATGGCGGGTCTTCAGGGGGGCAACTGGAAAGAAATTGCAACAGCAGGATTTGCGTTTCTAGTTACAATCATTGTAGCCTTAAAAGCAAAAGGATTTTTCAAAATTATTCCTTTTCTTGCAGGCATTGTTGGAGGATATGTATTCGGAGTTGCAGTAGGATTAGTGAATTTCCAAGCACCACTTGCAGCAGCGGGTGGACTATCCTTTCTTGAAGTTCTTCAATCGCCCGCTCAGTGGTTTCGAATTCCACCTTTCATGTTTCTAGGGTTCTTTGAAGGTAATGCGCAATTTCTCGGCACCAATATTACCTTTTATCAACTGAACGCTGCCGCTTTGATTTCCATTGTTCCGCTCGCCTTTGTGACCATTTGTGAACATATTGGAGATCATAAAGTTTTAGGAAATATTACAAAACATGATTACCTTCAAGATCCGGGACTCCATCGTACCTTGATGGGAGATGGAATTGCAACTGCAGTTGCTGCCATTTTTGGAGGCCCTGCTAATACTACTTATGGAGAAAATACTGGAGTTGTAGCAATGACGAAAGTAGGATCTGTTTATGTTACAGGATTGGCTGCAATTCTTGCAGTAATTCTTTCATTCTTTAATCTCTTCACAAGTTTGATTGCCACTATTCCAACTGCTGTAATGGGAGGAATATGCATCATCCTTTATGGATTCATAGCATCCAATGGCCTCAAAGTATTATCGGAAGCAAAAGTTGATTTAAATAATACCCGTAACCTTATCATTGTTTCTAGCATGTTGGTCATTGGTCTTGGGGGAGCCACACTTTCTTTCTTCAATGGAGCATTTGCCATTTATGGGATGTCTCTAGCTGCAGTCGTTGGGGTTCTTCTTCACCAATTCTTACCAAGAGAATCTGGAACCTCCAAAGTTGTAATTGAAAAAGAATCAAAGTAAAAAAGCCTATTATTTTCGTGAATTTGCCACGATTATATAAAAATGTTGTTCCAAAAGGGGATTTCCAACCATTATCGGGATATCCCCTTTTTTCTCAGCCTTAAATGTGATACTATTTCTAAAAAGGAGCTGGATAAAGTGAGCCTCAAAATAACCAAAACCAAAGCGAAGAAATACCGCTCGGAACTTAAAAAAATGAAGATGAAAGTTGTTACCGTTGCTCGCTTATCGGCACAAATCGGCATCATTGAATCCGTACTACGTGAAGAACTCGCTTTTTTTGATCCAATGGTTCGAATGGATGAATCCTACAATGTATTGCGTCTTATCCCAGAATTGGAACGTTACATTGAGCCTTCATCCGTGAAGGTCCCTCGTGCCAAGCCAAGAAAGAAATCGAGTCAAACATATGAAAGTTTAGGCGATTATGTTTATCGAAATTTCACAGTCCCAGGTGGTATTGTTGACCAACATGTTATCTTAAGCAACCAACAATTGCATGATCTTAGGAAACTAGTGCTCGCCGAGATTAAGCAGCGAAAATCTCAAAAGGAGTGATTATAATATGAGTCTATTATTTGATGAGTCCAGTATCAACAAAATGATTGTTCGGCTTTCTTATGAAATCATCGAAAAGAACAAACAACTTCAAGATTTAGTGTTGGTGGGGATACGAACAAGGGGAGTACCCCTTGCTCATCGGATTGCCACTCAAATATCGAAAATTGAAAATTGCATTATTCCTGTTGCAAGTCTTGAAATTAAACAGTATCGGGATGACATCCCGTTGCGCGAACGGGGATCGAAAGATGCCATGGATCCTGCCATTAATTTGAATGGGAAACGCGTGATTCTCATTGATGATGTACTGCATAAAGGGCGTACAGTTCGAGCGGCAATGGATGCAATTGTTGATCAAGGACGACCTCTTCAAATTCAATTACTGGTTTTGATTGATCGTGGTCATCGAGAATTTCCGATTCGTCCTGATTATATTGGAAAGAATATTCCTACTTCTGACTATGAATCCATCAAGGTTCGCTTGCGCGAAATGGATGGAGAAGACTGTGCATTAATTATACGCAAAGGAGAAGAAGAATGACTCTTACATCCACCGTTACCGTACGCAAAGCTGTTATTCCAGCAGCGGGTCTTGGGACCCGCTTTTTACCCGTAACAAAGACTTTACCTAAAGAAATGCTCCCCATCATCGACATCCCCACGATTCAACTTATCGTTGAAGAGGCTGTTGCGTCTGGGATACGAGATATTTTAGTTATTACTAACGCACATAAGGCAGAACTAGAAAATTATTTTGATGTTCATTATGAACTTGAGACAAGATTAAAAGAGTCCGGAAAACATGATCTTGTTGCACAAGTTCGTGCAAGTGCTGAACTAGCAAATATTCATTTTGTTCGTCAGAAGGAGCCCAAGGGTTTGGGCCATGCCGTACTATGTGCCCAGGCATTTGTAGGAAATGAGCCCTTTGCAGTCTTACTAGGGGATGATGTTGTATACACACAGTCGCCAGTTTTACCGGCACTTCAACAGCTGATGGATTGCTATCATCGTACTGGTTACTCGGTCTTAGGGGTTCAAACCGTTCCTCATTCGGAAGTTAACAAGTATGGAATTATTGATCCTATATATCCTCAGACTTATGAACGAACCTATCGAGTGAAATCCCTGGTGGAGAAGCCTGCGATTACTCGTGCTCCTAGTAGATTAGCGGTTCTTGGTCGCTACATACTTACTCCTGCAATCTTTGATAAACTAATGCATCAAGCCCCCGGAAAAGGGGGAGAAATCCAGCTAACGGATGCAATTATGGCATTATCGAATGATGAACCTGTTTTTGCTTATGATTTCCAAGGACAACGTTATGATGTCGGGGATCGCTTTGGGTATGTGAAGGCAATTATTGATTATGCCTTACGGCGTGAAGATATCAAAGATTCTGTTCAAAGCTATTTGGAGTCAATCCACCAAAAATGAGTGTCAACAAAAGAATAGGTTTGGTATAATAAAAGAGTATTAAGGAGGAACCGAACTATGAGTAAGATCAAGAAGAAAATCTTTGTTTCGCTTGACGGAAATGAGGCTGCTGCCTACTGTTCCTATGCCTTTACTGAGGTAGCAAGTATTTATCCCATAACTCCTTCATCCCCGATGGCTGAGCATATCGACTTGTGGGCTTCTCAGGGAAAGAAGAATGTTTTTGGAAATCCCGTTCGAGTCATTGAGATGCAATCCGAAGCAGGTGCTGCTGGTTGTGTTCATGGGACATTACAAGGAGGGGCTTTAGCAAGCACTTATACTGCATCGCAGGGCTTGTTGCTAATGTTACCCAATATTTATAAATGCGTTGGAGAATTATTGCCTGCAGTTTTTCATGTTTCAGCTCGGGCCATTGCTTCGCGTTCTCTATCGATTTTCGGCGATCAACAAGATGTCTATGCCGCCCGTCCCACAGGAATTCCCATCCTATGTTCACACTCGGTTCAAGAAGTTGCTGACTTAGCAATGGTCGCTCATTTATGCGCCATCGAAGCTTCTTCTCCATTCTTGCATTTCTTTGATGGATTCCGTACCTCACACGAAATCCAAAAAGTCGAATTGCAATCGTATGAGGATATGGCAGCGATGCTGGATCATGAAGCATTAGCACGGTTCCGTTCCAATGCTTTAAATCCTCATACCAATCCAGTCACCCGTGGTGGGAATGAAAATGATGATATCTACTTCCAAGGAAAAGAAGCCCAAAACACTCATTATGCGAATGTCGTTGGCATCGTGGAAAAAACTTTGCAGAAAATATCTTCTTTAACCGGAAGACATTACGCCCCCTTCACCTATTATGGGGCAGCAGATGCCACAAACGTAATCGTCGTCATGGGGTCGATTAGTGAAACGGCGCGGGAAGTCATTGATACATTGGTGGCCAAAGGCGAAAAAGTAGGGATGGTTAAAGTCCACCTCTATCGTCCATTCTCCGCTGCTCATTTATTGGAAGCTTTACCTGCATCCACGCAAAAGATTGCTGTTTTGGATCGTACCAAAGAAATTGGTGCCATCGGTGAGCCTTTGTATCTTGATGTTTATCGGGTCGTTAAAGAGGCCCGTCCAGAGATTGATGTAATTATCGGTGGTCGTTATGGACTATCAAGCAAAGATACACAACCTTCTCAAGTCAAAGCAGTATTCGATCATTTGAATAGTAAGAATCCTTTCCATGGATTTACCATTGGAATTATTGATGATGTTACCAACTTGTCTTTACCAGAAGATCCAGATTTTGAAGTAAAAACTGATTATACTTCTTGTTTGTTCTATGGTCTTGGATCCGATGGTACCGTCTCTGCCAATAAGAATTCCATCAAGATCATTGGGGATCATACCGACTTATATTCTCAAGCATATTTCGCCTATGATTCTAAAAAGGCGGGAGGGGCGACTCGTTCCAACCTTCGGTTTGGAAAATCTCCTATTCACTCCACCTATTATGTAAAAAATGCGGATTTTATTTCATGTTCGCTCGATAGTTATCTTGTTAAATACGATATGTTGAAGAATTTAAAAAAGAAGGGAACCTTCTTATTAAATACAACGTTCAGTGCCGAAGAACTGAATGAACGGATGCCTGCGCGAGTCAAGAAACAACTGGCCGTGCGTGAAGCCAAGTTTTTCATCATTAATGCAACCAAAATTGCTGAAGAATTGGGGATGGGCAGACGTACCAATACCATTTTACAGTCCGCCTTCTTTAAACTAAACCCCAGTATTCTTCCCTTTGAAGATGCCGTCAAATATATGAAAAAAGCAGTCGAGAAAGTTTATGGTAAAAAAGGTGGCGAGATTGTTGAACTCAATTATCAAGCCATTGATCAAGGCGCTAGTGCAATCGAAGAAGTCAAGGTTGATCCCGCTTGGAAGAATCTAACCATCAAATCGCGAAAAGAAGATTGCGATGATGAATATTTTGATTACTACGCGGGTAGTATTGCAAGTTTAGATGGCAATGAACTTCCTGTTTCGGTCTTCACTCAACACGGATTGCTTGATGGTTCAATGAAACCCAATGCAACTTACAAAGAACGACGCACCATTGCTACCGAAGTTCCAACTTGGATTAAAGAGAACTGTATTCAATGTGGAATTTGCGCCTTTGTGTGTCCACATTCCACCATTCGGGCCTTCTTGTTAACCGATGAAGAAGTTGCCAATGCGCCTGAAGTTGTAAAAAGTGATGTCTTGGATGCGATTGGTGGCCCTAACGTCAAAGGGCTCAAATATCGGATTCAAGTATCCACCGATAATTGTGTCGGTTGCAGTTTGTGTGCTGTTGAATGTCCAGGCAAAGGCGGGAAAAAAGCTCTTGAAATGCGTGATGTGAATACTCAACTTCATCAAGTACCTGGTGCTGATTATCTATATCCGTCTACGATTTATAACAAGGGCGGCTTATTCCCTGTTAATACGGTGAAAGGCGCCGCCTTCCTTCGTCCCTATTTTGAAGTTTCTGGTGCATGCGCAGGGTGTGGAGAAACTCCTTATTATCGCTTAGCGACTCAACTATTTGGAAAAGATATGCTTATTGCTAATGCGACAGGTTGCACATCAATTTATTGTGGATCGACACCTTCCACTCCGTTTACAACAGACGAGAACGGGGAAGGCCCCGCTTGGGCAAACTCCTTATTTGAAGACAATGCGGAATATGGATTTGGCATGAGAATGGCGGTCAATTATAAACTTGCTAGTGTGCGTAGCATCATCGAAAACAACATCGATCATGTAGAACCCGAGCTAAAAGAGGTTCTCACGACCTATTTAGCGGAACAAAAGAATCGCGAAACGATTCGAGCGTTAAAACCGCGAATGAAAGAGCTTATCCAAGCCTCCAAGCATGCACCTATTCAGCAGCTTCTTTCAATGGAGCGTGACTGGATGGACAAATCCGTATGGATTGTTGGCGGTGATGGTTGGGCTTACGATATTGGATATGGTGGTCTTGATCATGTATTGGCCAACCGAGAAAATGTCAATATTTTAGTACTCGACACCGAAGTATATTCCAATACGGGTGGGCAATCTTCCAAAGCCTCCCAAACGGGATCTATTGCTAAGTTTAGTGCAGCGGGGAAATCAACAGCCAAGAAAGACTTAGCTGCAATTGCCATGTCCTATCAACATGTCTATGTTGCTCAAATTGCGATGGGTGCCAATCGTATGCAAGTCATCAAAGCCCTTCGTGAAGCCGAGAGTTATGACGGACCATCTTTGATTGTGGCCTATTCTCCTTGCATTGAGCACGGAATCAAGGGTGGCTTAATGAATCATCAGGCTTCGGAGAAGAAAGCAGTAGAATGCGGATATTGGCCGATTTACCGCTATGATCCTCGTTTGGAGGATCAGGGGAAGAACCCTCTCCAAATCGATTGTGCTGAGCCTGATTTCACTAAATTTAGAGACTTTGTTCTATCAGAGATTCGATTCAACCAATTACCCATCGTGAATCCACAACATGCGGACTCTTTATTAGAAGATTCGAGAAAGTATGCAGAGGCTCGTTATCGTCGTTTGAAACGAATGATAGGGTAGGTTATCAGGTTATTCATTTAAGGGAAGAGAAGATATTCTCCTCTCTTTTTTATGCCATATGGGATGAGATTGTGCTATAATACCGTCAGTCATTAAGAAGGGACGAATGTCATGAAACGCTTATTTAAAAACACCAAGCTTATGTTAGGATTGGCCGCTACATTATTCATTGTTGGCGCATTTTTCATTACCAAAGGGATTGTTGATTCCAATCGCCTAGAACCAGGTTGGGAAACGCTAGCACTTTCAAAAGTATTAAATGCAGAAGGGGTTGAAATATATCCTTTTAATTATGAAATTAATCTTCATTATTATTTCTCTACTCGAGACCAAGAAAAACGCGAACAAATGGTGCAGATGGAAACTTATTTGAATGAAAAGATTGTTGAAATCTCCAACCTATTAGATGCGGACAATTTATATTTGGATGAAAACAATCAATACATTGTTAATCTAGCTTATATCAATCAGCATTCGGATGAAACACTAACCATTGTGGAGCCGCTATATTCCATGATAAAACAGGCTTATCACTATACAATAGAATCATCTGGGAAATATAATTTTTTTGCAGGAAACCTCAGGCTTTTCTGGGAACAGCAGTTTCTTTCAGATAATCCCACTTCTACGGATCCTCAGCATGATTTGAATACTCAGAATCAACTTATTAGTATTGTACAAGATTTAGCAAGACAAGCTTCGGTATTTAATTCTGGATTTATATTTGATGATGAAAATAAGCAATTAACGATTGCTTATCATCAAGAGAATACGAATGAATTGTTCATCGACTTTCAATATTTAAAATATGCTTTCGCAATTGATTATTTACAACAATTATTTATTGAGCAGAACTATCGATGGGGTTATTTCACTTCTTCTTATGGTCATTTAGCACTTTTAGGATCCAATCCAGAATATACGGAGCAAGACTGGATTCTTAATATCGCATTTCCAGGAGATGCTAGCGAATCATTAGCCAGGATGACTTATTCTAACGTGAATCAGCTTCAGTCAGTTATGATTTCAGATTCGACTCGATACAGTTATCCTATTCGTTCAGATTTTTCGTTGGATACTCCCGATCGTTTACGACATCCTTTTTATTCATCTACTACAGGATATCCTAGTGATTCATTTCGTAATTTTGTAACAGTTTCTGCTGAAGAAAATCTGGTTTCATTATCCTACTATGCTCTTATGGCTTTTCTATCCCCTAATGACGAGGCCTATAGCATGATGGAAGAAAATCTCCTTACGGATTGCCTGTCGGTTGCAGTATACAACAGGGGGAATCCTATCGATAACGATGATCTACAAGTCATTTTTTCTAATATAGGTAATCATCAAATTCTATGGAGTAATCACATTAGTTTGTTGGATTTAAAGAATTAAAAATCGATTTAAAAAGGGCTCACTTGTTAGGAATTGAGCCCTTTTTGATGAAGATAGCAGTTTACTTTGCGTTTAGTTTCTTTTCAATTAATGAATATTCTTTTTTATACCGATCGAATTCTTCAGAATTCGCTAAAACAAAATGACCATTTGCTAACTCTTGGAAAGTAGGTTTTTCTTTACTATAGTCATGTATATTTGCGGCATCATACACAAATAATACTTTTTCCTTTTCCAAAATAGGATCCGGTAAAGGAATTGCAGAGAGTAGGGATTTTGTATAAGGATGAATTGGGTGGCGGAATAACTCTTCTGTTTCTGCAAGTTCGACAATCTTTCCTTTGTGAATGACTGCAATTCGATCCGAGATAAATCGGACAACTGATAAATCATGAGCAATGAACAAGTAAGTTAAACTTCGCTTATTCTGAAAATCTTTTAAGAGATTGAGCACTTGTGCACGAATAGAAACATCCAAAGCAGAAATTGGTTCATCAGCAACGATGAACTCAGGCTCCATAATGATGGAACGCGCAATTCCAATTCTTTGGCGTTGTCCGCCTGAAAATTCATGCGGATATCGTGTCATATGCTCTGGCAGAAGACCGACACTAGTTAATGCATTTCTGACCTTTTCGAGACGATCTTCTTCATTCTTGTAGAGTTTAAAGTTATATAACCCCTCAGAAATAATGTAATCGACTGTCGCCCGTTCATTTAAGGAAGCGGCTGGATCTTGGAAGATCATTTGGATGTTCCGAATCACTTCACGATCTTTCTCTTTGCTTATTTTCCCCGAAATTTCTTCGCCTTTGTAAAAAATGTGACCCTTTGAAAGGGGATTAATCCGAACAATAGCCCGGCCTATAGTAGTTTTTCCTGAACCTGATTCGCCAACAAGAGAGAATGTTTCGCCACGATAGATATCAAAACTAACATCATCAATGGCTTTGAAAAAATTCTTCCCTTTTTGAAATTGGATTTCAATGTTTCGTACAGAAAGAAGGACTTCATTTTTAGAAAAATCACTCATTATAGGTCCCTCCTAATAATAAATCTATTTTTTAATTTTTGATGCAAATCATGAATAATTTCAGGAGATTCCATCTTTGGAGCACGAGGATCCAATAACCACGTCTTTGCAAAGTGAGTCTCAGAGACTTGAAACATTGGAGGTTCTTCGACAAAATCAATCTCTAAAGCGAAAGGATTGCGAGGGGCAAATGCATCTCCAACTACTTTATGGTAGAGAGAGGGTGGTGTTCCTTCAATATAAAACAATTTATTTCCTTTATCGGCCAACTGTGGAAGAGAGGATAGCAACGCCCAAGTATAAGGATGACGAGGTTCAAAGAAGATTTCTTCTACTGATCCAATTTCGACGATTTGGCCAGCATATAAAACCGCAACCCGATCGGCAACACTTGCTACTACTCCTAGGTCGTGAGTAATATATATGGTTGTAAAACCATATTCTTTTTGCAAATCTTTAATTAACTCAATAAT
>Ga0172377_10006937_pt1 | contig 11676 bp, 10 predicted proteins | sample Pumphouse3metaG_FD_119749 | JGI IMG/M metagenome (GOLD analysis project Ga0172377, IMG submission 119749) | Leachate microbial communities from a municipal landfill in Southern Ontario, Canada - Pumphouse #3 metaG | ecosystem: Engineered > Solid waste > Landfill > Unclassified | place: Canada... | reverse complement strand
TCCTATAAAAAGCAAATTAAAGAAAAGCCGCATTTGTTCTGGTTTAATTTGAAACGGGCGCTGTCTTTACGGGTAATTGAGCGACTTATATTTTATCCAGTTTTTATATTGGATTTGTTCTTGTTCGTGCTCATAGTATGTTTTCAACGTCAAAAGTCGCCTTTTGCATTGCTGTGTTTCGGCTTGGCCTCTTTACTATATATTTATTTGTTTTTCCGTGGACGAATCGTATACCGAATAGAGTTTGTAATATGGTTCGGTGTTGCAATAATTGAATCGTGGCTTTTTTGCCAGCCGAAGAAAAATAGCGAAAAAATGCTATTGCTATTAGCATTCGCAGCATTGGTCGCGTGGAAAATTCCTTTGTATAATGACTATTTTTCAAAGCAGATGGGAATGTTCAGGGAAGAATCTTCTAACAATAATGTCTATGACCGACGGCATTATTTGATTTCTAATCCTTGTCCGGGAAAAGAGGATTCATTACGCTTAGAGATGCAGGCGCATCCTGAAAATTTATATCTATTGTCACCATTGGCAAAAGAACGGCAACAATTTGTTAATTCGTGCCAATACGCTTCAGTCCTTCCTGGAAGTTTAAAAAATCAAATACCGCTGGGAAGCTGGCTTGTCTATTGGCCATCGGTGACGAAGAGTCTAAAGGAACTCGGCGCGGAGAACCCATTTAAGAGCTTGGTGAATGACAATGTCTATGTCGTAGGACGAGCAGGTGTTGATGATGATGCGCTCAGACAATATCTAGAACGACATTATTACGATAGGGTAACGGTACGATTGGTGAAATCGGTAGATGGCGTTGGAATTTATAAATATGAGAAAATTCAATGACCGTTAAAGAACAACCTCCGAGCATACAAAAGAACTATCTCCTGACACTTGCGGATCAGCTGTTCGCCATGCTTGTGCCGTTCATCACCGCGCCATACACGGCGCGCGTCCTCGGAGCGGAAGCGATCGGCATCTACAGCTACACCTATTCCATTTATTTCCTGTTCGCCATATTGGGGACCGTCGGCACAGGCTACTATGCGTCGCGGCAGATTGCCTATACCCGCGATGATTCACAGAAATGTTCCCGTACGTTCTGGGAAATTTTCCTGCTCCGCAATATTTTTCTTGCGGCAATGACGCTGATTTATCTTGTGGCGATCATCCCTCATTCGGCATTCCGCACCGTTGCGTTTTTACAGATGATCAATTTCGCGGCGATGGCGATGGATGTCTCGTGGTTCTTCGAAGGCCGGGAATTTTTCAGCAAAATTGTTCTACGGAACATATCCATCAAGATTATGGCAGTCGCGGCGCTTTTCATCCTTATTAAAAAGCCTTCCGATTTGCCGTTGTATACGGCGTGCTTTGCGCTCGGTTCCGTCATCGGAAACGCCTCGCTCCTTCCTTATCTGAAAAATTTATTAACACCGATTCCACTCCGCGGTTTGCGATTACTTCCTCATCTGAAAGGAGCATTGCCCTTGCTTTTGCCGCAGCTTGCGCTTACGATGCAGTTGTATATTAATCGCATTATGGTCGGCTTGCTTACAAAGAATCAGGCGGAAGTCGGCTTTTATGTGCAGGCGCAAACTGTCGTGAGTGCCGCGCTCGTGCTGATTACCTCCCTTTCCTTTGTAAAAGCGCCACGCATTGCAAATAGCTTCCAAAACAACAGAAATGAGTTTATCGCACAGACACTGGAAAATTCGATGCGTTTTCTGTGGCTCTTCGGCTTTTTGCTTGTGGCCGGTCTCGCTGGGACGGCGCAGAGCTTTGTTCCGTGGTTCCTTGGCAATGACTTCTATCGCGTTTCTGCAATCATCATTTGGCTCTGTCCCGTGCTTCTTTTTTCGGGCCTGGTGTCCGTTCTCGGGGAACAATATCTGCTTCCGACAGGTAAGAACAGGCAATGGACAGGAGCACTTGTATTGAATGTGTTGCTAAATGTCGGAATGAATTTTACCCTGATTCCCGCTTTCGGCGCGGTAGGGTCCGCAATTTCGGTAAACGTTTCCGGACTTGCCTGCGCCTTGCTGATGCTTTATTTCGTGCGAAAACACATTCATTTTAAACTATTGTTTCCCATTAGGCATTTGTTGTGCGCGATTGCCGCTCTCGGGGTAATGCTTGGAATCCATTGGCTTTGGCGCGCTTCTTCTGCGCTGGAAACCCTTGCTATAATTGTCGCGGGATTTGCTGTGTATGTGTTTCCGCTCTGGCTCTGCAAAGACGCGTTCTTCATTCAAGGTGTAGATATGGTGTTGGAAAAAATGAACGGTATCAAATTAGGTAGATAATTGAGGGGCTGTGCATAAAATGTATTATTGTGAATGTGAACCTCTAAATAAAATTCATGAAATTATAAAACAGAGTTAGGCCATGAAAATCGTTAACTGTGTATGGGAAATACGGAACATTGGCTGTAAAACGGCCGAACTGACTTTTGAAAAAGGTGAACGTGTCGATAAGGCGGTCTTTGATTGTCTTGACCAGGAATATGATTATATTGTTGTAAGAGCTCCCATTTTAGAAGGAAAAATGTATGCGGACTTGTCGTCACGGGGCTATTCCTTTATCGAGAATCAGATTACTTTTGAAAAAAGATGGCAGGATTTCATTGTCATGGATAGACTGTACAAAAGGACGCTGGACAAAGTAACGATAAGCAAAGTTATTGACGAGGCCGATTTAAAACGACTATTGAGCCGCATCACCCGGGATATGTTTGTAACGGACAGAATAAGTCTGGATCCGCATTTCGGAGCGGACTATGCCGTGAGACGTTATTGCTACTGGTCCGAGGATATGTACCATCAGGGTTATAATGTATATAAGGTTAATTTAGATGGTAAAGAAGTCGCTTTTTCAATAAACAAAATCACTGCAGACGGAACGTTGGTTGTCCCTCTCGGCGGCGGCTTTACCGACGTTGATGGCGTCGCTACGGGACCGACGGCACTCCTTGCAATTTACAAAATGAAGGAAACCGGAATGGTATTTAAAAGATTCAAGGCTAAAATATCTTCTAATAATCTTCCGATGATTAGAGTCTATAACAAGTTACAGTTTGAACAGACTCATTTTGATTATATATTTGTAAAACATATTAACAGGTGATAAAAGAATGGCGAATTTAGAAAAGTACAATAAAGTGTTTTGTGACACCTTGGAAATAAAAGAGGATCAGCTTCCCGGCTTACAGTATCAGGGAGTGGATCTTTGGGACTCGGTTGGACACATGTCTCTCGTTGCCGCTGTTGAAGAGGCGTTCGGCATTATGATGGAGACAGATGACATCATCAATCTTTCCTCGTATGAGAAAGGAAAAGAAATCCTGAGGAAGAAATACAATGTCGAATTCTAAACTTTTGACAGGCAAAACGGCCCTGATAACGGGGTGCAATAGAGGTATAGGCAAAGAAACCCTGAAACAGCTGATCATAAATGGGGCTGACGTTGTATGCCTTATACGGAAAGAAAATTCTGATTTTAATGCGTTTGCAATGCCGTTGGCGGAAGAAAATGGCGTGAAAATTGTTACGATGTCTGCCGATTTTTCAGATGAGGAAAGCGTCAAAAACGCTGTCCGGACGCTTATCAAGGATAAAACGCGAATAGATATTCTCATCAACAATGCAGGCGTAGCCACGGGCGGCTTGCTTCAGATGACTTCGATGGTGACTTTGCACGATGTATTTCAGATAAACTTTTTTTCGCAGGTTTTGTTGACGCAGATGATCTCAAGAATAATGATGAAGCAAAGGTGTGGCTCTATCATCAACCTTGGCTCTGTAGCTGGACTTGACAGCTTTGCGGGTTATACAGCTTACGGTTCCAGCAAGGCTGCACTGATGTTTTTTACTAAAACGGTGGCAAGGGAACTTGCTCCTTACGGAATCAGGGTGAATGCCGTGGCTCCGGGATTGACTAAGACGGGAATGGCGGATGCACAGGAGCCGAAGTCCGCGGACGAAATGATCGGAAGAACTAGCTTTAAAAGATTGGGCTCGCCAGAAGAAGTAGCAAATGCCATCATATTTCTCGTTTCTGACAAAGCGTCGTTCATTACGGGTCAGATTTTGCGAGTGGATGGCGGAATGTAATTTGCTTCGCGTGAATTTTGGTATAATGAGGGAACGGACTGAATGATGAACATAGAAGAATTAAAAAATACATGTATGGAAATGAAATTGAAGGCGCTAGATATGGCGCTGAGCACGGGGCGCTATGGCGCGCATATCGGAGGTGGATTTTCCGCCATGGAAATTTTTGCTGTGCTCTATGATATTGCGAACATCAGCGATATGCATGATGCGCACCGGGATCGCATTATTTTGAGCAAGGGGCATGCCGTGCTTGCTCTGTATACTGCGTTATGGAAGAAAGGGCTAGTCAGCGATGAAGATTTACGGTCTTTTGATAAAAACGGCACAAGGTTTCATGGGCATGCCCATAGGAACTTGGATAAAGGCGTGGAATTTTCCGGCGGAAGCCTTGGCTTGGGGGTTTCTTATGCCGCCGGCGTTGCGCTTGCCTGTAAGAAGAAGAACTTGAAAAATAGAGTGTATGTGATTCTCGGTGATGGTGAATGTGATGAAGGAATAGTCTGGGAATCGGTTATGTCAATGGCCGCATATAATCTTGATAATGTGACGCTTATTGTTGACAGGAATGGGCTGCAGTTGGATGGCCCCACCAAGGATGTACTTGATCAGTATCGGCTCGAAGAAAAGTTCAAAGCATTTAATTATGATGTCGCGGTCGTAAATGGACATAACATTGAAGAACTTTGGCTCGCTTTTTCTAAAAGAGATGGACGTAGAGTTGTGATTGCCGATACGGTGAAGGCGCATGGCATATCTTTTTTGGAACAAAGGAAAGAATCGCATCAATGCGCGATAACTGAAGCACAATATGAACAGGCGGTAAAAGAAATAAGGAACGGCTGCAATGAAATATAATCCGCGGACCATGTCTTTGCTTGGACAGAGCGCCTCCATTTTTGGCATTGCGCTTTTGGAACAGATGAAACAAAGAGACGACTTAATAGTTATTTCCGCCGATATGTCTACGACGGCCGGACTTGATAAATTTAAGGCTCTATATCCTGATCATTTTGTGAATGCTGGAATCGCTGAGCAGAATATGATAGGGATGGCCACAGGGCTGACCGATGAAGGCTACAGAGTTATATGCGTAACGCAGGCGTGCTTTATTTCAATGCGCGATTTTGAGGCTGTACGCCAGTATGCCGGCTATATGGGCGCGAAGCTGATCATCATCGGCATTGGCTCCGGCTACTCGCTTTCCTTTCTTGGCAATACGCATTATGCGTTGGAGGATGTCGCTTTGATGCGGGAAATTCCGGGCATGACTGTGATTGCTCCTGCCGATGCGCAGGAGGCGGTGGACGCGTTTGACGCTGCGCTGAATTTAAATGGGCCTGTGTATATCCGGCTATTCGGGGGAACCGGTATCCCTATAGTCTATGGCGCTGATTGCGACTTTGCGCTGAATAGGGCGCATCGATTGAAAGAAGGCTCTCAAATACAGATTGTTGCTATGGGCAGCATGGTTTATTTTGCGATTAAGGTAGGAGAATTGCTAGGAGACGCAGGAATAAGTGCCGCTGTTGTGGATATGCATACCATAAAGCCGTTGGATACAGATGTATTAGATATGAATGTTAAAATGATAGTCTCCGTGGAGGAACACTTCAAGACCGGAGGCCTGGGATCTGCCATTGGCGATTTTTTGGCAGGGATGTCTGCGCATCCGAAACTATTGAAGTTTGGTGCGGATGATAAATTCTCTGACGTTGGGGATTATCCCTATCTGCTAGATCAGAATGGTTTGTCTGAAGAGAAAATTTATAACACAGTAAAGCGATGTTTAAATGAAATTGAGCGTAATAACAGATAAAGGGGAACGCCTTTCTGCCGAGGAACTGCAGAAAGAGATGGATTGCTTTGGACGGCGGATGCCCGGACGTTCGTTGACATTCTTGCTTTGTAGCAATACGTTAGGCTCGCTGATCGGGTATTTGGGAGCCCTGGAATTCGGAATAGTGCCTATTATGCTAGATGCGTTCAAGGATGCGGATTCGTTGCGAATGCTGCTGCGGGTTTATCGTCCGAATTATGTCTGGGCGCCCGCTATCCTGAATTTCGCGGGCTTTACGGATTGCGTGTATGAGGCTTATGGATATAAATTATTTAAGTATTCGGAGGAACCGGCCTGTTTGCACAAGGACCTTGGTCTGTTGCTGACGACGAGCGGAAGTACGGGATCTCCGAAACTAGTGCGCCTGAGTTATGAGAATGTACGGACTAATGCCGATAGCATCGTGAAGTATCTTGATATTGATGAAAACGAGCGTCCCATTACTTCTCTGCCGATGCATTATAGTTATGGCCTTTCTGTGATAAACAGCCATTGCCGGAAAGGTTCAACGCTGTTATTGACGGACAAGGCTGTAATACAAAAAGAGTTTTGGCAGTTCTGCAAGGAGCAGAAGGCTACGAGCATAAGCGGCGTGCCCTATACGTATGAAATGTTAAAGAGACTGAACGTTTTCAGCATGGATTTGCCTGATTTGAAAACAATGACGCAGGCAGGCGGAAAGCTAAATGCTTCTCTGGCGAAGGAATATGTTGAAAAAACGTCTGGGGCTGGGAAGCGTTTTTATATTATGTATGGCCAGACTGAAGCTACGGCCCGGATGAGTTATTTGCCCGTGAATGCGGCGAAAGAAAAATATGCGAGTATCGGTGTGCCTATTCCGGGCGGAAAGTTCGCCATAATGGATGCAAACGAAAAAGAAATCATTGACCCAGATGTAGATGGCGAACTTATCTACTATGGCGCGAATGTCTCGCTTGGCTATGCAGAAAGCCGCGAAGACCTTGGAAAAGGGGATGAAAATTATGGCTGCCTGCATACAGGGGACGTGGCGCATCGTGATCGGGACGGCTATTATTACATCACGGGACGAATGAAACGGTTCCTTAAACTTTTCGGCAATCGGGTGAATTTAGATGCTATGGAACAAATTTTGAAAGCGGTCTCCTTAGATGTGGCCTGTGTCGGCGTGGATGATAAAATGTCCGTTTTCATTACCGATGCGGCTAAAAAGGATGCCGTTAAACGATTGCTGGTTCAGAAAACGGGAATTAATCCGCGTGCATTCGATGTCCGGGTAATCGGAAAGATACCGGCGAAGACATCAGGGAAATTGGACTATCAGGCGCTTCAGACTGCGTTGAGCTTAGAAAAGGGAAAGTAGATTTGTTGCGAGCTATGACGATAGAAGAAATACTAAGCAAATCTCCTTATTCGCTGGATAAGGATACAAAAAGAGCGATGCTGGATGAAAGGCTTCGTGAACTGACGCGGCTGCATTATGAACGTTGCGAACCATATCGCAGGATGATGGACGCTGCGGGACTTGCCATGAAGAATCTGCCCGGGTATGAAAATCTGCCTTTCTTGCCGGTGAGGTTATTCAAAGAATATGAACTACGCTCGGTGAAAAGTGATGAAGTAATAAAGACAATGACGTCGAGTGGCACGACTGGTCAGCAGAAATCAAAGATATTCATTGACCGTGCTACGTCTTTTAATCAGACCAAAGCCCTGACGAAGATTGTGTCATCATTTGTCGGAACCCGCCGGGTCCCGATGTTGATATTGGATTCCAGCGCTGTAGTGAAAGATAGAAAGATGTTTTCTGCCAGAGGCGCTGGCATTCTCGGTTTTTCAATGCTTGGAAGTAAGCGTGTATATGCGCTTGATGAAAATATGGAACTTGATACAGAGGAAATTCGTACATTCCTTGAAGAATATGGGAATGAGACGATATTTATGTTTGGCTTTACTTTTATGATTTGGCAGCACTTCTATAAAAAATTGAAGGCGTCGGGCTTCAGACCGGATTTGAGCAAGTGCGTTTTAATCCACGGGGGCGGATGGAAAAAACTTGCTTCGGAACGGGTATCTCCCATTGAATACAAACAAGCTATTCATGAAGTGTGCGGTATTCTCCCTGAAAATATTCATGACTACTATGGTATGGTGGAACAGACGGGATGCATTTATATGGAATGCGAATATAACCATTTACATGCGCCGGCATACAGTGACATAATCATACGGCGGCCAGTAGATTTCTCTATTGCAGATAATGGTGAAAATGGAATTATAGAGGTCGTTTCCACCTTGCCGGAAAGCTATCCTGGGCACATTCTGCTCACGGAGGACGAAGGTGCGCTGCTTGGGGAAGACGACTGCCCATGTGGACGGATGGGTAAGTATTTTAAAGTCAATGGTAGAATCAAGAATGCGGAAATACGTGGATGCAGCGACACATATTCGGCTCCGCTTACCTTAGTAACAGAAGATTAGAAAGTGTAAAATATGATGCAATATAATCTAAGCGAAGTAAAAGTGCTGTTTCCAGAAACCATTTCATGGGAAGAATTTGAAAAATATTCTCCGTTGGCGCCGTTTGACGCTGATGTCGTGAAATTTCTTGGACTATTGTCAACTTCGCTGCTGAAGGATAAAGAAAGCCGCCTCTATCCTGATGTAATAACGTTTGCGTTCTTTTGCCGTAAGGGAAGTGTGAATAAATTAAAAGAACGCTATGCCGACGACTCTCTGCGCCTTGGCAGAGGTATTGTTTTCCATATCGGGCCGAGTAATGTTCCCGTCAATTTTGCGTATTCTTTAGTTGCGGGGCTTTTGGCCGGTAATTGTAATATTGTCCGCTGTTCTAGTAAGAATTTTCCGCAGGTGGATTTGATTGTTAGGCATATCGGCGCTGTGGCTTCTTCTATTCCTTCTGTAGCTAAACGGATTGCCATTGTGCGCTATGGCCATGAATCTCAGGCGAATGACTATTTCTCGTCCATTTGCCAAGTTAGAGTAATCTGGGGTGGCGATGAGACTGTCTATCGGCTGCGCCAATCGAAGACCTCCGCAAGAACGTTTGATGTCACTTTTGCTGACCGCTACAGTTTCGCCGTCATCAATGCGGATAAACTTGTAGAAGAAGGAAATTTAACGAGGCTCGCGGAAAAGTTCTATAACGATACCTACCTCTTTGATCAGAATGCTTGTTCAGCTCCGCATCTTGTTGTGTGGCTAGGTTCTCCCGGAAATATTGCGACAGGGAAAGAGATGTTCTGGAAAGCAGAATACGATATGGTCCGGAAAAAACGATACCATTTTGAAAGCGTCATGGCGATAGATAAACTAGTTAATTTTTACAAACAAAGTATCGCGATGAATGTATCTCGGACCTCTCCAGAAAACAATGAATTGTTCCGCGTGCATCTGAATTCCCCGTTGCCGGATTGCATTGACGATTACCGTGGCAAATGTGGCTATTTTACGGAGTATGATGCTCGCTCGTTAGATGAAATTATCCCGGTCGTGAAGTATAAGTATCAGACGATGGCATGCTATGGTATAGCAGCAGATGAAATAAAAAAGTTTGTGTGTCGTAATCACCCTATCGGCATAGACCGGATAGTTCCTTTTGGCGAAACTGCGGCCTTTTCTCTGATATGGGACGGCTATAATTTGATTGATGTCCTATCGAGGAATATCTCAATAATTGAAAACCGCGCGTTGTAAATTCTTTGCGCGGGCTGTTTAGAAGGCACGGATTCTTTTATTTTTCAACGGTCGTCGCAGTTCACCTTTTCGGAAATGACGAACAGCGGACGTCCTTTCACCTGGTCGAAAATTTTACCGACGTAAAGCCCGACGATGCCGAGTACGGCGAGGATTAGGCCTCCGACGAACCAGATGGAAAAAACTGTCGTTGTGAAGCCAGGCACGGAAATAATGCCGTTGAGCTTTGCAATCACGTTGTAAACGGCGGCGATGAATGCGACGAATGACATCGTAAGCCCGAGTTCAACGGCGAGATGCAGAGGCTTGTTGCTATTCGCTATCGTGACGTCGAACCCGAGTTTGAAAAGCTTTGTCCAGGAATAGGAGGACGTTCCGGCGAAGCGGTTCCCGTGTGTGACGGGTAGACGGAACGTGTGGAAGCCGAGTACGGAAATGAGGGAAGGGAAGGACCGCGTGATTTCCGGCATTTTGTTGAACGCATCGATGACCTTGTGGCTATAGATACCGAAGTTTGCGATGGTCTTGTCGGTCTGTATCCCGCTGAAGTAGTGGAAAACTTTGTGGAAAGCGGCGGAAGCGAATCGTTTCATCCATTTGTCATGGCGCATTATACGTTGTGCGAGTATGATGTCATAGCCTTCCGTGGCTTTTTGGTATAGCCGGGGAATCTCTTCCGGGCGATCCTGCAAATCGCAGTCCATTACTACGATCCATTCGCCGTGTACGAGGCTCAGCCCGGCCGTGATTGCGTAGTGCTGCCCGAAGTTCCTACTCAGGTTTACGCCTTTCACCCGCGGATCTTTTTTACATTCATCAAGAATTTTTTCCCACGAGGAATCAGGGGACGCGTCGTTTACGAGGATTATCTCATAATCTTCCGTGATGGTTTTTACTGCGAGGGTCACTTGGCGCACGAGTTCCGGGATAATCGCGTCGGCGCGGTATACGGGGGAGACTATGGAGATAAGGGGCGTATTCATAGGATGATATCGTTAGTTGCTAAAATAAGAAATCCATTATGAAGATTTGTCAAATTTCGCCAGATGACTTTAATTTTATGGATTGAATCCATAAAATTAAAGTGAGGGACTAAGGCTGCGTCTTCCCGAAGAACGCGAGCACTTCGCTTGCTACGGTCTCCAGATCTTGCGGGGCGAGGTTGTAGAACATCGGTAGGCGCAGGAGGCGGCTGCTTTCCATGGTGGTGTAGCGGTCTTCTCCGCTGAACCGTCCATAGAGCTTGCCTGCGGGGGCCGTGTGCAGCGGCACGTAGTGGAACACGGCGAGGATCCCTTTGCCCACGAGGTGCGCGAGGAGCTTTGTGCGCGTCGCGTTGTCCTGGACTTTGAGCGAGAACAGGTGCGCATTGTGCTTGCAGTGCCCGGGAATGCGCTGGAGCTCCGCATCACCGGATTCCTCGAGCTGAAGCAGGCGTTCGCGGTAGGCGTTCCAGCTCGCCATGCGGTTCGCGAGGATTTTATCCGCGACTTCCAGCTGCGCATAAAGGTAGGCCGCGTTGAGCTCGCTCGGCAGGTAGCTCGAACCGAGGCGCACCCAAGTGTATTTGTCCACCTCGCCGCGGTGGAACTGGCAGCGGTTCGTCCCTTTTTCGCGGATGATTTCCGCCGTGTCCGAATATTTTTTGTCGCGGATGAGTAGCCCGCCGCCTTCGCCCATGCTGTAGTTCTTTGTCTCGTGGTAACTGTAGCAGCCGAAGTCGCCGAGCGTTCCGAGTGCCTTGCCTTTGTAAGTCGCCATCATCCCCTGGGCGGCGTCCTCGATTACGAATAAATTATGTTTTTTCGCGATAGCGTTGATCGCGTCCATTTCGCAGCCCACGCCCGCGTAATGCACCGGTACAATGGCTTTTGTTTTAGGTGTAATTGCATTTTCTATCAGATTTTCGTCGAGGTTCATTGTATCCGGACGGATATCTACAAATACGATCTTCGCGCCGCGCACGGCGAACGCGTCTGCGGTGGAAACGAACGTGAACGACGGCATGATGACTTCGTCGCCGGG
>Ga0172377_10006934_pt1 | contig 11677 bp, 11 predicted proteins | sample Pumphouse3metaG_FD_119749 | JGI IMG/M metagenome (GOLD analysis project Ga0172377, IMG submission 119749) | Leachate microbial communities from a municipal landfill in Southern Ontario, Canada - Pumphouse #3 metaG | ecosystem: Engineered > Solid waste > Landfill > Unclassified | place: Canada... | reverse complement strand
GTCGCCGAGGCTCCTTCCTCATAAATCAGAGTGCAGACCTTACCCGCCCGGACCTTCGCTTCCGAAAGAGCGTAAAGACAGGCCCCCGTAGTCGCGCCAGTCGTATACACATCATCAACGACAACGGGCAGGAACGGGCCTTCCGGAAACCGGCAATGAGGGCTTACCCGGAATACCCCGGCGACATTCGTCACCCGCTCCTGCGCAGAAAGTTTCGTCTGGGATCCCTGGAACACCGTTCTTGAAAGTTCTCCCCCGACCTGCCCGCCTGCATTCAAGGCGAGCGCCCGGGCGATGCGCTCCGCCTGATTATAGCCGCGTTCACGGAACCGGGAAGAATGCAGCGGAACAGGAAGCCACAGCAGGGGAATACCGGCGTCTTTAAAAAAGTCCCTCGCCTCGCCGTCTTTCCCGATGGACGAGTTACGCACAAAGTAATTAGCCAGCCCGGGCATGGCGCCGTATTTGAGCGCATGGACCAGATTCCGTGTCACGGACGCCATCGGGTAAAGGCAAAGGACATCCGGCGCAGGGTGCAGCGGTTCCCTGCCAAGGCGACGGAGTTCCGCCCGGCAATCCGGACAGAGCCAGGGATCCAGCGGCCCTTTCGCTTCCCTGCATCCGAGGCAGACGTTACCGAATAGAAAACGGAAAACAGGTTGAATGACGCGCATCGTTTCTCCCGGAAAAAGAACGGACAGCCGTTCCCCTTTTAAACGCGGCACGGAGAAGAATAAAACAAGTTAAATGAAATTTTACACCGGGTTCAGTAATTGTCCTCTATCTCGCCGCCCTGATAACGCATATTAATGAGAAGCCCGACAAGCATCATACAGGTGAGGAGGAACGACCCTCCGTAAGAGAGGAACGGCAGAGGAAGCCCGGTCACAGGCATAAGTCCGATCGTCATCGCAATGTTCACGACGATATGGAAAAGGAAAATCGTACACGCGCCCGCGACTACCAGATTCACGAAAGGCGCGAAATGCAACCGGCATATAGAAATCGCCCGCCACAGAAGCAGGAAATACAGAGAAAGCACGGCAAGCGCGCCGACGAAACCGAACTGCTCCCCGAGCACGCTGAAAATGAAATCCGTGTGTTCCTCGGGCAGGAAGGAGAGATTCGTCTGCGAGCCTTCGCCGAACCCCTTCCCGGTCATTCCGCCGGAACCAATGGCGACCTTGGACTGAATGACCTGATAACCCGCGCCCTTAGGATCGCGCATCGGATCGAGAAACGTCATCACACGGCTCCGCTGATGATCTTCCAGGGAATTCCAGGCCATTGTGCTCGCATATCCGGCGATAATGTCCACGCAGAGGAGCGCAATGAATATTTTTTTATTAAACCGGAGAAGAAACAGCGTCAGGAAAACGACGATGATGAGAAGTCCCCAGAGAATTTGAGAATAAGGAATCTGAGGATAAGAGAGCATCACGGAAAGAACCGGACTCAACAGGAGGAACAGTTCCCAGAAAGAAAGACCCGCCCAGAAAAATTCAACGAGGGTCACCGCAGTGAACACAAGCGCCGTGCTCAGATCGGGCTGTTTCAGCACCAGAAGGAAAGGAACGATGAAGATGATCCCCGGCACAATGAACGAGCTGAGTTTCGACAGGCTCACGCGATGCTTTGAAAGCCAGGTGGAAAGGGCCAGAAGGTAAGCGATCTTCGCGAATTCGGACGGCTGTAGTTTAATAAAGCCCAGATTTATCCAGCGTCCTGCACCTTTCGCGGAATCACCGCCGCCTAGCGCGACGAACGCGAGCCCGAATATAGTCAGGACATATAGCGGAAAGGCGAGCCTTCGCCAATAATCGATTTTCACCAGAGAAAAAACCGCGGCAAGCACGCAGCCGCCCACAAAATAAACCATCTGCCGGAACCAGCGGGAATCATACCAGACAAGATCGTGCGTCACCGTCGCCGAATACACGAGGACGAAGCCGAATCCCATCAGAAGCGCGACGGCGAGCAAAAAGAGCCAGTCGATCTTCATGGATGTTCCGATGAACTTTCCAGAGCCTCTCATCGTCCGCCCTCCATTTTTTTCGGATCAGACTTCGCCACCGATGCGGATTCATGAATTTTCGGCTGCGCCTTACGATCCGCGGCATTCAGCGAATCATGTTTCGCGGAACCTCCGTAACGGAGCAAGGCCAGGCTGTCCTTCTTCATCTGCGCCAGATGCGCAAGGCTATCCGGGCTCGGGCGATCCTTGAAGAAATACGCTTCCATCACCTTGCGGCACAAGGGAGCGGACAGCGCACCGCCACCGCCGACCGCCTCCTGCACCACGGCGACCGCAATCTGCGGATCATCAAGAGGAGCAACGGCAACGAACCATGCGTGCGTTTTTTCTCCTTTTTTCCATTCCGCCGACCCGGATTTTCCACCCACGCGAATTCCAGGAATGGCAGCGCGCTTTCCAGTTCCGCCCGGATGGTTCACCACGGAATCCATGCCATCCACGAGCGCCTGGTGCGTTTCCGGAGACATATTTCCTTCGCGGATCTTCACCGGTTCATAGCGCCGGACGACCTTTCCATCGAGCGTGCGGAGCTCCTTCATGAAATGCGGGCGGTACACACCCTTCCCCGTCGCGACGGAACCGGCCATCACCGCTTCCTGGAGCGGCGTCACAAGCTGACCCTGCCCTATCGCGAGGTTCAGAATAAGGCCGCGCGCCCACCGCCATCCGAGGCGCTTATTCCGGGCATTGAAACTCGCCGAATCCGGAAGCCATCCGGAGCGTTCCCCGGGGATATCCACTCCGAGCTCGGAACCGAGGCCGAAACGTTCCCCGAATTCGTTGATCTTTTCCATGCCGAGGATAAGCCCCAGCTGGTACATATAAACGTCGCAGGAAAGCCTGATCGCGTTCACCAGATCAAGACTGCCGTGCTTTCCCCAGCATTTCTGATACCGCGCGCCGAACTGATATCCGCCAGTACACGGCTGCGCCATATGCGAATGTCTGTTCACAACTTTGTATTCAAGACCCGCGCCCGCTGTGATCAACTTGAACACGGACCCCGGCGGATAAACCCCGGAAATGGCCCTGTTCGTAAGCGGGCGCATGGAATCCAGCGCGACTTCCGCCCAGCCTTTATTGCGCTCACGGCGCTTCAGGGAAAAAATATTCGGATCGAGCCGCGGGGAGCTCACCATCGCCAGAATTTCACCGTTCCGCGGATCTATGGCGACGATCGCCCCGCGCACGGAATCCGGCAAAGCAGCCTCCGCAGCATGCTGGACTTTCAGATCCAGAGTCGTCACCATCTGATACCCGGCGACGGCGGCCTGAACACCCATGCCGTCGATGAGGCCGACTTCGCGCCCATACGCGTTCACCTCGATGAACTTCATTCCGTCCTTGCCGCGGAATTCCTTATCATATTCCTTTTCCAACCCCTTCTGACCGATCCGGTCCCCGAGCAGATAATCCTTGAATTCCGGCTTCGTTAATTGTTCATCCGAAACTTCGCCCGTATAGCCGAGCACGTGCGCGGCGAGCGTCCCGTAAGGATATTCACGACGGGACTCCACTTCCGTCACCACTCCCGGCAGATCCGCAGAACGTTCCTCAATGATGGCGACCTGCTCCGACGAAGCGTCTTCGAGAATGCGCACCGTTCCACTCCTGTGCCAGCGGCAGTACTGGAACGCGGAATCCAGAGCCAGGGAATCGAACATCCGCACACCGGCGGAATCCCGGATGCTTAGAAGGCGCGCCATTACGGAATCCTGATTCTTCAAATCCTTCGGCACCAGGGCAATCTGATACGACGGACGGTTCCGCACGAGCACGACTCCATAGCGGTCAAAAATGGCGCCGCGGTCCGCGCGCAGCACAACGCTCCGCATACGGTTGTTCTCGGATTGTTGCAAATTTTCATCATACTTCACGTATTGCAGATAAAACAGACGGATGAGCAGAAGCGCAAACGAAAAAGCAATGAACACTAAATATGCCAGGACCTTGGTACCGCGGTCCGTCGTTTCCTCATTCTGCGAAAGATCAGTCAACATGAGTGCGCTGCGGTTTATTCCTGAACACAAAGGAAAAAATCAGAGTGCCGCAGAGCATCGTATAAAGACATTCAGGAAGCGTCTTTGTCACGAGCAGCACAGGAAAATTTCCACGGTCGACGCCGATGGACACATAATAAAGGATATCGTCGATCAAAAAGCCGAAGCCCAGCAGGCAGACCTTCAACGGCAGGTTCAGCGTCAGGAATCGCTCTTCGAACTGCCCGATGACGAAACCCACGATCGTTAGGGATAACGTCTGCGAGCCGAGCCATTCCACCGGCGCATACACATCCTGCGAAAAGCCCGCGACAAAACCCCAGAGCATTCCCGCCACCGGTCCCTGACGGAGCGCCGCGACGACCACGAAAATAAGAATGAAATCCGGAGCGACGTCAAAGATGCGGATCCACGAGGCAAGCGAAGTCTGCAACAGGACGCAGCACAGAAACAGGAACAGATATTTCAAAATACGAATCATTCGGTCAGCATCTCCTGAACCGTCCAATCCGGTTCTTTCTGCATTATGAACAATTCTTCAAGCCTTGAAAAATTCTGAAACGGTTCCACGGACAAATGACACATCACATCCACATCGCCCTGATGAATCACACGGACGATGCCGACGCCTATTCCCTTCGGATAAAGGCCGCCCAGCCCGGAAGTCACAAGGGTATCGCCCACTTTGACGCCGGTATTCGCCGGAATCATTGCGAACAAAGACACTCCGTCGGAGCCCTCCAGGAAGCCGACGACGCGGGTGCGTTCTTCTATCACGGAGAGTTTCATATTCGGATCGACGAGCAGCTGTACCCGTGAAAAGTTTTCTGATACCCGCGCCACACGCCCCACCAGGCCCCGGACGGTGAACACCGGCATATTCTCATGGATGCCCTGCGCTCGGCCGCGGTTCACCACAAGCGTCGTCAAAAGTCTTCCCAGGCTGCGTCCGACGACGCGGGCAGTCACGATCGGATAATCCCACTTGTTATCAAAATGCACCAGTTCCTGCAGCCGTGCGAGTTCCTTCAAGCCTTCGCGGGCATCGACCGTTTCCATCCGGAGCCTTGCATTCTCTTTCTTGAGCCGTTCGTTCTCCGCATCCAGAGACCGGATCTGATTCACCGAAGACAGTATTCTCTGCCCGGGATAATACACCGAAGCGAGCGCCCCTGCCGCGATATTCTCACGCGTAGAATCAGAAGACTTGCGCAGAAAAACGCTCAACAGAATGAGGAAGACCAGCAGAACCGTGCCATGGCCTAAGCAGAAAAACGACTGCAACAAGCGGACAAGTCTCAACATTTCCGCGTGCTCTCCCTGTTACACAGTGGAAGAAATCAGCACCGGGCGATACTTGTCAATATCCTCAAGAATACGGGCGGCGCCCTTGCAGACGCAGACCATGGCGTCGTCAATGACGTTCACGGAAAGCCCCGTTTCCTGACGGATGCGGGCATCCAGACCGCGCAGCTGAGATCCGCCGCCGGTCATAATGATACCACGATCGAGAATATCCGCGGAAAGTTCCGGAGGCGTAATGCGCAGAGCCTGCTTCACCGTTTCGATAATCGTCGCCACCGGCTCATTCAGCGCTTCACGGATTTCTTCGCTCGTCACAGTCATCGTGCGGGGCACGCCTGCAATGACATCGCGGCCCTTGACTTCCCATGTCAGTTCTTTTTCGAGCGGGAACGCGGAGCCAACCTGAATTTTAATCTGTTCCGCAGTGCTCTCGCCAATGCAGAGATTGTACGCCGTGCGGAGATATTTCACAATCGCTTCATCCATCTCATCGCCCGCGACTCGCACCGAAGCATTGCGCACAGTGCCGTTCAAGGCGATCACCGCAATGTCGGACGTTCCTCCGCCGATGTCAACGATCATATTACCGACCGGATCTTCGACTGGAATGCCCATACCGATGGCGGCAGCCATAGGCTCATGTACCAGATGCACTTCTTTTGCACCGGCGGCACGCGCTGCATCGATCACGGCGCGCTTTTCCACTTCCGTGATACCGGAAGGAACGCCGACCACGACACGCGGCTTCACAAGAAAGAGCGGGTATTTCTGCACTCGTTTAATGAACGTCTGCAGCAAAACCTCGACCAGTTGGAAATCAGCGATGACGCCGTCTTTCATAGGACGCACGGCGATGTTCTCGCCAGGAGTCCTTCCGAGCATTTTTTTAGCTTCACTGCCAATCGCAGAAACACGGTCATTCTTGCGATCAACCGCAACAACCGTCGGTTCATTGATAAGGATACCCTGTCCAGCAACGTGCACCAAGGTATTAGCAGTACCAAGATCTATACCGATGTCACAAGAAAATAATCCGAACAAAATCTTCTTTCCTTTTGGATGATTGCTTTAATATAGCTTAAAAACAATATAAAAGAAATACGTGAAATTACTTACTATCCGTGCCGAAGCGCAACGTCTTCAAATAGCGGTCCCACTGAAGGTATTCCGCATCATAGCGGTACTTGCGCGTTTCAAACATTTTGATGTTCCTATAAATGTAAAAGTCGACTTCCGCATAAGCGGAATACATTTTAGAATGCTCCCGGTCAAAAAAGCGAAGGTCGCGGATCTTATAATAAGGAGAATCCAGCAAGGCCTCCCGATCATGGGACGCCCGGAAAGTTTCCGCCACCATGAACTTCAGATCTTCCTGCAAATAGACATCCAGTTTCTTTTCCACCTGTTCCGGACGTTCCGAACAAGCGGCAAGGAGTAAAGCGCAGCAAACGGCAATAATGGTTCGTAACATGCTTACAATATAAAAAAGGCCCCTTCCGAAGAAGTGCCTTTTCCTGAAATCCGAATGATTTTGGGGGAAAGTCTTTAGAAAGAGTAAGTCGCGTCAATTCTGGAGAACAGCCGGCCTTCGCCCTGGAACGGATTGCGGTACAGCAGATCTTCCGCGACAGTGACGTCGATTTTCAGCTTTTCCTCGACATTGATGCCGAAACCCCAGCCGACGTGATCCTTCGCCGTTCCGTCACCCATCGGGTTTGTGGAGAAGAACGTTCCGTCATCGGCGCAAAGTCCATTCTTGCCGGCGTTGCGGGAGTCAACGTCGCATTTCGTATAAAGTATCGACTTCTGACCACCGACGCGCACAACGAACCAATCCCACCAAATATTACGTTCAATACCGAAACTCACCATTCCTCCGATATCTTTGCGTTTGTCCCAGATCTTGTCTTCATACTGAGAATTATAAACGGTTTCGCCCGTGGTATAATCATAAGTCCAGTCATGTTCCCTCTTCTGATTCCAGAGGAAGTCCCAGCCCATCCAGAAGAAGCCGCGATCAAGAGCGACATTGATACCGAGACCGACCTGCGCGTGCCTGTCTTCCACGCCCGGCGCCTGAACATAATGAGCGCGCACAGCAGGAATGAGCTCGCCGTCAATGGCGTCAAGGGTGAAAAACGCGCGCGCATTGCCTAAATAAGAGAAATCGCCGTCTTCAAAGAAATCCTTGTGATCCGGGCCGTACTGCACACGGGCGATGCCGCCGGTCAATTCAAGGTCCGTACCGCTACCGAGCTGCCAGTTAATACCGGCATCGCCACGGATGACCGATGCGTAGGAATTACCATCGACCTGATAGGAACCGCTCGCCGTTTCATAGCCGCCATCCTGATGCGCAATGTAAACATGAAGGCCGAAAGCATTGCCATTGGAAAGCGTACCGCCGAGGAAACCGTCGAAATTGGTGACCGTTTCCGGGAGCGCGTTCGTGTCCCCTTTATCACCGATGTACTTCGTAGGCAGGAACTGAAAAAGCTCCGAATCCTCACGACCGAAAAGGCCGCCGATCGTCACCCGCGGATCCGGCGTATCACCGGAACCAAGCCCGAGAGAGAAAATTCCACCGAATGTCGGATGCTGAGGATCCTTGTTCGTACCGGTAGCGACATCATCGGTATATTCGCCGAAACCGCCGATGAGATAATTCGGATACAAATTAATATCCGCTGGATTATCAAAAATACTGACGTCATCCATGATGTAAGTCGTATTCTTGCCCATCGACTCCACCCTGGCAAACGTAGCGAAAGCGGAACCCACGCCGACGACACCGACAGCGAGACCGACTGCGACAGATGATGTGAATTTCATCGAACAACTCCTGTGGTAAAATTCTTTGTTATGAAAGTTAATTTTATAAAAGGCTTTCCGCAACAAAAAAACACAAAAAAAGGTCCGGACGCCATGCGCCCGGACCTTTTTTAGAATCTCCCGATATTATTCAGAGAAAGTGAACGGAATGGTAACCGTTGTGTTACCAGACGTCACCGCACCGAATGTCCACCGGCCAACCGTTGACTTGACTTCGTCATCAAAGTCTCCGTATCCCGTCGTAGACGACGCGATCGAAATGCTGATGACATCGCCGCTAGGCGAAATCGTGAAGCGCAGAGTCACCTTTCCGGCGAATCCGGGCTTCGTCTTCAAGAACTTGTTATAGATGTGGCGCAGGCCCGGAGTACGCTGACGGACAACCCTCATGATGTCCGCAGCACTGCGGGAACCGCCGCCTGAACCCATATCAATATCGCGTTCAGAAGGAGTCTTGATGGAACCCTTGGTCTTGGTAGCAATCGTGCCACCAGCGCCACCGCTTCCACCGAGAAGACCGGCGAGACCGTCACCAAGACCGTTGCCACCTTCGGCATAGCCTTCGTTAAAGCCACCGTCAGCCTTACCGCGACGACCGCCGAGAACGGTCTTACCCGTCGTCTGCAAGCCTGCGACATCTTTCAGAACCTTATCGATATCCTTAGTGAACTTCTGGTCCTTCATCAAATCGTAAGCACCATAGTTCGCCTTGGAAGTCTGAGCCGTGAGGAGTTTGAGCACACCACGGGTCTGAGGCGCGTTAGGAACGCCCTTGCCACGCGGTTTGCCACCACCGCCCGCACGCTTGCGGTTCTGTTCCGGCTTCTTTTCTTCCTTCTTCTCTTCTTTCTTTTCTTCCTTCTTGTCCTCAATTTTCATCGAGGCCTGAAGGTTCTGTTCGTTATTTTCCTCGAACATCACTTCATCAACCACCGCTTCGTACATAGAAGCCCAGGCGGAAAGCGCGAGAGCGACCACGATGGAAATGGCAGTGACACCGGCGAACTTCTTGTCCGATTCCGGCATTAGCGATGCGACTAACGGATCTACAGGCTGCTTTTGCTTAGCCATATTATTCCTCCCCGCCGTTCTTCATCAGCACGGCGAAAGCGATATTCGTGTAGCCGGAAAAGCCGCAAGTGGCCATCACCTTATACATTGCGTCATAAGGGATGTTCTTGTCAATCTGAATGATGATGTTACCGGCTTCATCAGCCGGAAGACCAGCCTTCAAGTTGTGTTCCTGTTCCGTCTGGCGACGTTCCTTGAGCACGGAATCAACTTTGGCGATCAGGAGATCGCTTTGAGCGAGGACATCCGCAGTAGGAATAATCTTCTGATTGTCCACCACGACATACTGATTGTCGACCGTGATGCCCAGGGAGACTTCCTTCGGCTGGACTTTGGAGGTGGATACCGGCAGAATGAGGTTCTGCGCCTGAGTGATCAACTGTCCTTCAGTGTCCACGTTCTTGATAAGGAACACCAGAATAATGGTCATCATATCCATCATCGAGGTCAATGAGAACGGCACATCCTTGCCATATTTATGCATCTTTCTCATGGTTAACCTCCCAACTTAGCCAGGTTGATCTTGGTGAAACCGGCGGATTTCGCACGATCCATCAAGGCGATGACTTTATCGAACTGCGTATCGTCGTTTGCGACGATGATGATGTTGTCCACATCTTCCAGATCAATGAACGCTGTGTGAATCTGAATCAGTTCCTTGGCGATTTCATCGTAAGCGGAAAGCGGATAGACAATCAGCTTCGCAGCGTCCTCGGGCTTGAGCCTGCGGGCGGAATTCGGAGTGAGCGTCGCGACGGCGACACCGGCACCCGGTTTCTTAAGCGATGCAGGAGGGTTCAAGCCCAAATTTCCTTCGCCTTGAGTGGCGAGGAACGAGTTATTTCCGTCCACGAGGATACTATCGGGGACTCCCGCTTCATGAGACGTATACACGCCCCAGAGCACGCGGCCCGGATCTTCATCGGAAGTCTTGTCAATGTACCACAGTTCAATATTTTCGAGCTGATAAAGATAATGTTCCTTATCAATTTCAGACCCGTCCTTGCACTTCGGACCATGACCGGCGGCAACCGTCGCCTTCACGTCATCCGGGGAATAAGTAACGAGCTGATTATCGGACTTGCAGCGGAAAGACCACATCTCTTTATAGTAGATGTTGGGCTGGAATCCGCCGCGGGCGCCGATCACCACATATTGATCCGTAATTGCCAAAGAGAGATTCAATGCCTGCTCATCCGGCTCCGGCGGAGCGTCGTTACTCATATTCATCATACTGCGTTCAGGCAGATTGATTTCAACGATGGCGAGCTTCGAGAAAGCGGTCATAGTCAGCAGCAAAGGAATCAGAATGGTAAACAGACCCATCGCCGGCAGCAGGTCAGGTTCTTGCACTTCTGCCGGTTCTTTGATTTCTCTTGCCATATTAACTCCTATCTGATTTTAGTTTTCTTCAACTATTAAAATCAGGCGAGGGAGTTGATGATTTTGAGGCCCTTTTCTTCCATCTCCTGAATGAGACGTTCGCTGTTCAGGTTGAGGATACCGACGAGCACGAGCAGAGGAACTGCACAGAGAAGTCCCAGAAGAGTAGTACCCATAGCGATGGAAATACCATCGGCAAGGGCCTTCGGACGTTCAGCGGCCGGCTTGTTGGAAAGAGCATCGAATGTGTAAATCAGACCGTAAATTGTGCCCATCAGTCCGAGAAGAGTGGAGATGGATGCCATAACGGAAATGATTGAAATATAACGGGTGAGGCGCGGAGCTTCCGTAAGGAACACGGCGTCGCAGGCAGCCTGCATGCCATCACGCTTGCCATCGCGGGCAGCGACGATCGCGGCCATGACCTTGGCAATCGGATAACGGGCGGCATTAGCGACGCTCAGAGCCTGATCATACTGCTTCGCGCTGATAAGGCGGCCGAAGTCGGCGAGGAACTGCGCACGGCCCTTGCCGCTGCGGATAACGATGTAGATGAAACGTTCAATGGCAAAACCCAGACCGACGATACCGACGGCGAGAATGATCCACATGAACTGATAACCACTGGAGGAAGGATTGAACGATTCCATCATCTTAGCCATAGAGAGACTCCTTTGAGTACAAGTTAGTTGATTGATTCCTGTGCCCATATTTATTTTTTTTTAGGCCTTTTGGGGTGCTTTTGCAGTGTAAAACTTTCTTTACTGCGTACAAATATTTTTCAACGTCCGCAATTCCTTATGGCACAATGGATTGCGGACGATTTCACTATCTGTAAAATTTCATTCCTATCTTGAAAAAACAGATACATTCATTGAAAAATCAGCGTTTTTGCGCGTTTCTAATGAGAAAAACCGCGCTTGCGGGGCTTTTTCATCCCGTCCCGCGGATTCAAACAAAAAGGGACTTCCGAGGAAGTCCCTTTTCAGATCAACGATGATTAACCGCGGTCAGTGCCCGGCGGGCGCTATTGTTGCCGCCGGAGTGGAAG
>Ga0172377_10006930_pt1 | contig 11685 bp, 12 predicted proteins | sample Pumphouse3metaG_FD_119749 | JGI IMG/M metagenome (GOLD analysis project Ga0172377, IMG submission 119749) | Leachate microbial communities from a municipal landfill in Southern Ontario, Canada - Pumphouse #3 metaG | ecosystem: Engineered > Solid waste > Landfill > Unclassified | place: Canada... | reverse complement strand
TGGATTTTGAGGGGGCTGTTTTGTCGTACAGAACAGCTCCTTTTTTGTATAGGCCCATGACAGGAAGTTGCCAATCAATTCTAATAACAATTTATTATATAGTAAATAATTATTTGAATCCATAGCTTTGCCGTTGGTTGGTCATTGGTGCATGATTGCTTGGTCATTGGTGCATGATTGCTTGGTCATTGATGCATAAAGGGCTGTACCGATATGGATAGCTGGTTACTGTGACTTCCGGCTATACGGCGGTCCTTGTCTTGAGTCGGCAGGCATTCGAGGATGGATGAAAAGATTCCTGACCTTCCATTCGTGGTTCCTATCCGCAACGCATTCCCCTGCCGATGCCGCAATGCTGGGGAAACGTCAGCGCGTAAGAGGGAAGGGTTCCATTGAATCGATGATCTCGACGACTTTCATGCAGAGCCGGGGAATATGGAAAGGCCCTTTATAAAGGTTCCCTTTGATCGGTGTGGCGAGCGTGCCGTCGCGATGGAAATAGCCGAACCACTCACCATATTCGGGGTCCGGGAAGTGGCTTTGGATGTAATCATCGACCATGGCGAACATGTCGAGATACCGTCGCTGGCCTGTGATACGATAGGCAAGCAACGTCGCGATCGCGGCTTCGCATTGCGGCCACCAGAATTTCATGTCCTGATGATATTCGGAGAGGCTCTTGCCCAATGCGTCTCGATATTGGATGATTCCGCCGTATTCCGCATCCCAACCGATATCCCACATCCAGTCCAGCATCTTCAGGCCGAGATCAAGCAGATGCGTGTCATGGCGTTCCACGCCTTCGTTCATGATGAACCACGCCCCTTCGATCGCATGCCCGGGATTGAGAAGTCTTCCTTCGAAATGATCGGCCATGAACGTGCCGTCCGGAGCGCATTGTTCAAGGACAAGGTGCAAGTCGTCGCGGACGAAATGCGATTGGATATGTACGACCAGATCATCGATACGGGCATTGCACAAAGCGGTCTGTTCCGGCAGTGTTTTTCGTAGCTCGGAAAGGACATTGAGCAGGATCATGGGAACCCCGAATCCGATCGAAGGTTCCGTTTCCTGATTGAATTTTGGGATCAGGACCTCGGGGACGGACAGCGTGCGTTCGACTTGCTGGAAGAGCGCGAGGGCTTTCTGTGCATATAGGGCATCGCACGTCGCCCTGGCATAAGCGGCGTAGCCGATGATGGCGAATGCTTCGCTGAAGATGTAGCGTTGCCGCTTGATGACCGGCCTTCCCTCGCGCGTCACACGAAAGAACATTCTCCCGTCGGCATCGAAACAGTGGGCATCGAGAAACCTGACGATGGTTCTGGCGGCCGAAAGATAGTCTTCATCGGGCAATGCCGTCATGTATGCGGTGGAGAACGTCCACAGTGCTCTCCCTTGGAACCAGACTGATTTATCCGGTTCTATGAGGGAGCCGTCCCGATCCAGTCCTGTCAGGATGCCTCCATAGGCGGCATCCATGCCGTACTTCATCCAGAAGGGAAGGATGGACGTCCGAAGTTGTCTTTCATAGCGGTTGCTGATTTCTCGCAAGGAATCCATGGTTGCATCTTCCTCAAGTGAAACGGTTGCAGTCATATCGTAGATATGCTGGCTCCGATTCAGGGCCTTGTCAATGAACGGAAGGACAAAAAACTGTATCTTGTTGTAAATACAACACGCAATATGGAAAATCCGGTGTATACTATCGCTGTAAATGGGGGATGCGCGCTATGAAGAATCTGAAGATCGGAGAAGTGATGGGTTTCGCCGACCAGGTGTCGTATCAGCCTGGACAGGTCGTTAGCAAGACGCTGGAACAGAATGAAGCGGTAAGCCTGACGCTGTTCGCATTCGACAAAGGTGAGGAGATCGGAACCCATGAATCGAGAGGCGATGCGTTGGTGATCGTCCTTGACGGGGAAGGGGAAGTGGTGATCGATGGCAAGAAGCATAGGCTGGCGAGCGGCCAGTCGATCGTCATGCCGGCCGGTCATCCCCATTCGGTGTATGCGAAGGAACAGTTCAAGATGTTCCTTGTCGTTACGTTTCCGCTGGAAAAGAAGCAGGAGTGAAACATGAAGAAAGCGACGATTGATCGAAATGGATGCATCGGCTGCGGGGTGTGTGCGTCAACCTGTCCCGAGGTGTTCGAAATCGATGACGAGGGCAAGGCTACGGTTGTTTCCGAGGTGCTTGCGGAGTATGAGGCATCGGCCTATGAGGCCGCGGAGGAGTGTCCTGTCGGAGTGATTTCGATCGGATGACCGCCAGAATGGAGTGTGTGCGATGGAAGGAAAGATGTTTTGTTATCAATGTCAGGAGACCGCAGGGAACAAGGGCTGCACGATGATGGGAGTCTGTGGAAAGAATCCTGAGATTTCCGCTTTTCAGGATGTGCTGGTCTATGCGACGAAGGGGTTGTCCGAGGTCGCTACCAAAGCCCGCGCGGAAGGAAAGCCGGTGGGCAAGGATGTCAATCACTTGATCACCACCAATATGTTCTGCACGATCACCAATGCGAATTTCGACGGGGATGCGATCGCGGATCGTGTTCTTGCGACGTTCAAGGCGAAACAGGAACTGCTTGCCGGTCTTTCGGACCGGTCGGGGCTGTCGGATGCCGCTTTGTGGGAAGTCGGCTCGAAGGCAGGGATGCTGGAGCGGGCGCCCGAGATAGGCGTGCTTGCCACGGCGGACGATGATGTGCGAAGTCTCAGATGGCTGGTCACCTACGGCATCAAGGGGATGTCCGCCTATGCGAAGCATGCGAACGTGCTGGGGCATGACGATGAGTCGAGCGATGCGTTCCTGCAGGAAGCTTTGGCGAAAACGCTGGACGATTCTTTGAGCGTGGATGACCTGGTCAAGCTGGTGCTGGATACAGGAAGCCATGGTGTCGAAGTCATGGCGTTGCTCGATGGCGCCAATACCGGAACGTACGGAAATCCTGAAATCACCAAAGTGAATATCGGAGTGCGGAACAATCCCGCCATCCTGATTTCCGGTCATGATCTGAAGGACCTGGAAATGCTGCTCGAACAGACGCAGGGGACAGGGGTGGATGTCTATACCCATTCCGAGATGCTGCCTTCCCATTATTATCCAGCGTTCAAGAAATATGACAATTTCGTCGGCAACTACGGAAACGCATGGTGGAGGCAGAAGGAGGAGTTCGAGACTTTCAATGGACCCGTCCTGTTGACGACCAACTGTCTGGTTCCTCCGAAAGACAGCTACAAGGAGCGGATCTACACGACCGGTGCAGTCGGATTCCCCGGTTGCAAGCATATCCCTGGCGGAATCGGCGAGCGGAAGGATTTTTCACAGATCATCGAGCATGCCAAGCGTTGCGCCCCGCCGACCCAGATCGAATCCGGCGAGATCGTCGGTGGCTTCGCTCATGCACAGGTACTGGCACTTGCGGACAAGATTGTGGAAGCGGTGAAATCCGGAGCGATCAGGAAGTTCGTGGTCATGGCTGGTTGCGATGGACGGATGCGTTCCCGTTCCTACTACACCGAGTTCGCGGAGGCGCTTCCCAAAGATACGGTGATCATGACCGCCGGTTGTGCGAAGTACCGGTACAATAAGTTGCCGTTGGGCGATATCGGCGGAATTCCCCGTGTGCTGGATGCCGGTCAGTGCAACGACTCCTACTCTTTGGCGGTGATCGCGCTCAAGCTGAAAGAGGTGTTCGGGCTGGACGATATCAACGATCTTCCGATCGTGTTCAATATCGCATGGTACGAGCAGAAGGCCGTCATCGTCTTGCTTGCGTTGCTGTCTCTCGGCGTAAAGAATATCCATCTTGGACCGACGTTGCCGGCGTTCCTGTCGCCGAATGTCGCGAAGGTGCTGGTCGAAAAGTTCGGTATCGCGGGAATCGGCACCGTAGAGGACGACATCAAACTGTTCTTCGGTTGATCAGAACGATCCACGGTTTCTCTGAGTGCAGGTCCGAATATGTTTCGGACCTGCGTTTTAGTTCGTCGATAAACGTGTTTTCGTTGCAAAACTATGCAGTATAGGATGATTGGATTTGACAAGAAATATCGATTGCTCTTAAGATATTGAATACTGATAGAGCGATTTTGTGTATCTCCAGCAATGAGTCACATGTGCTTGTTCCGCTAGACACCTCAGAGAAAACAAATACTACCATCGCGAAATGAGCTTGTAATTCACAGCATGGCGCTGTGTGGGGTAAGGAGAAGGAATTGGGTGAGATTGTTTCGGGGCCTTGCAAAGGTGATGCTGGAAAATGGTTCAGCTATCACCATCCTGGCCCTTTGCGGATAGCGCGGATTTGTCCGGCCTTGGAAGATTCCGTCGACCGGCTGATAGTTGGTGAAGATCAGGTCGGAGCCATCGTCAAAGACGGGCGTCTGTATGATTGTCTTTCGACGGGGGAGTATCCGATTGTTCTCAGTTCGTTTCCGGAACTGTCGAGAAAAATCCCGGCGATGGATGATTCTCCTGTCGATGTAGAGCTCTTCTTCCTCAGTACAGCGGTCCAGTGGTCGTTGTATTTCGGTACCAGCAGAGGTCCCCTGTATGTGAAGGATCCTGTCTGTCTGATCGAGTATCGTCTGTATCTGTTCGGACGGTTGACCTTGGTGCCTATGGAGATTTCGGTCTTGTTCGCCAAGATGCTGGCCATCGGGAAGGGTGCCACGATCGATGCCGACAAGATGCTGGGGCTTTGCAGGAATATTGTCAACAGGCGATTGAAGACGAACGTGGAGCGTGCGATCCATGATCGACGGACGACTGTCACTGAATTGTCATATCCGCTTATGTCCCAGTATATCAAGCATGCGATCGAGCAGGATCTGAAGGCATATGGTTTTGCGATGAGTGCTTTCAGTCTTGATACGCTTCGGATCAACGATGACGATATCGTCCGTTGTCTGGCGACGCTTAGGCAGCTTTCCGAATCTGAGAACCAGGCGAGCTCCTACTCGATCGGCATCGTGACTGGATCGAGAGACGACGATTCTTCCTCGTCCTTTTCCTACGGTCATAAACCTGAAATACATGCTGAAAAATCGGTGGGACGGTGTTCGTTTTGCGGGTCCTCCCTTCCGATCGCCGCACGTTTCTGTCCCGACTGTGGTCAGCCGACGACTGCGAAATCGTAGCCGCCCGTTGCCCGGCCTTGGAGAAAACGTTCTTCATACGGCTATTGGGTCGTTTATTTCTATCCGAGAGTCTCCTCAGGTCCGTCCCAGTGTTGCATGAACGCCTTTGTCGAACGGTTCATCTCTTCCATGAACGAGCTGGAGTACTTACGGAAATAGTAATAGTCGGCGATGGATCCCGTATTGCCGAACGGAAGCCGGTTGTGGCGGCGCATCTCCTCTTCCATCGGTCCGTAGGCCGTCTTGAGATCCTCCAGATGGAGATCGCGGTAGCGATCGGTCATGAAGATGCTCGAAGCGGGACTCCGCTTTTTCAATTCGACATTGTTTCCTGGGTTCTTCGGATAGCCGAAGATGACCATGCAGGCCGGAATCGTATACTGCTTGAGTCCCAGCAGATCCCGTACGTCTTCGTATCGCTCGATGATGTCCCCGATATAACAGGAACCGATTCCTAAGGACTGTGCGGCAATGACCGCCGTCTGGGCTGCGATGATCGCATCCTGGATGCATAGGTGCATGTCTCCGAGACCTGGCTTTCTCCATGTTGCGGTGCCTTCGGCGATTCCACGGGCGACCGAACCTCCTTCATGAAAGTAGTTCACCCATTTCTGCGTATCGGCGAGGAATACCCAGACAAGCGGTGCTTTCGCGATCATCGGCTGGTTGTCGCAGAAAACGGCCAGCTTGTCCTTGACCGTCTGATCCTTCGCTTCTATAACGGAGTAGTACATCATGTTTCCTGCGGACGGTGCCCGTAGCGTGGCTTCCTTGAGTAGTTCGAGATCCTTTGGATCGATGGGACGGTCGTCGTACGCCCGGATGGTCCGTCTGTTGAAAATTGTCGTCAGCGTGTCGTTCATCATGGCTCCTTCCCGGGGGTGTTGTTTTACGGATGCCGAAAACATACCAGTTTTTCGCCGAAGCATCCAGATGGATGGATTGTCCTATACAGAGGGGAGGCTATTGGAGTAGAATGGGTATGGTACCTATATATATTCGAGTGGAGTACGGTTGAAGCCATGAAAAGTGTCCGGGCATACAGATATAGATGGCTTATACTCGTTTCTTTGATGCTACTGGTGCTTTCCGTCGATCTCCATTGGATGGCGCTGGCGCCTGTCGTCAGAGCTGCCGATATTTTCTATCATGGGCAGTTCGATCCTTCCTCGTTCGTGAACGTCGATTTTCTTGCTCTCGTCTATCTGATCGTATTCGTGGTCATGAGCATTCCGGCTTCGTTCTTCATCGAGAAATTCGGCATTACGGTCAGTCTTCGGATCGCCGCAGCCATGGTGGTGGTCGGTAGTATCGGCAAATGGCTGTATGCAGCCGACTTTGCATCGGTCATTGGGTTCCAGATTCTGTTGGCGTTCGCTCGTCCATTGATTTTCAATGGAATTACGACGGTCACGATGCGGTGGTTCCCCCTTCGCGATCGAGGATTCGCTTCCGGCATGGTCGCGTTCTCCCAGTATCTGGCTCTCGGCTTGGTGATGGTATTCTCCCCTCTGTTCGTCGGTACGGATTTCGGCGCAGGCGACTATGGCACTGGAATCGATGGAATGATGCAGGTCTATGGCATCGTTTGCGCCGCAATGGCGCTTGTCGCCGGTCTGTTGATCAGGGAACAGCCTCCGACGCCCGCTTCATTCGAGCCTGCCGTTTCCTTGAACTTCTGGTCATCGTACAAGAACATGTTCCGCAATCGGTCGTTGCTCGGGTTGCTCGCGGTCTTCAGTTTCGGCTGGGGGTATTTCATCAATCTTGCGATCAAGATCGATGGAGTCGGCGCTCTGGTAGGAATCGAAGATTCCAATGCGTTGCTGGGGGTGGTTCTGTTCAGCGGAGGGATAGCGGGGGCTCTGGCGATACCCGCGATCAGCGATCGGGTGCGCAGGAGACGCCGGATCATGGTCGTCTGCGGCATCGGCGCCATTTGTGGCGGACTGTCGCTTACGTTTCCTTCGTTCTTTTCGTTCTGGGTGCTTTCCCCTCAGGTCGTCGCATTTGTCGGCGCCGGCATCCTCGGGTTCTTCCTGATGGGTGCGGGACCGCTCGGGCTCCAATATGCGGCGGAATTGAGCCGTCCGGTCCCGGAGACCGCGACGCAAAGTCTCTTCTCCGCTTGTTCTTCGTTCGTTTGCGTGTTCATGGTCTTGTTCGCGACAGTCGGTGGGGGCGCCTATCTTCGGCTGGAGCTGCTGCTGATACATTTCCTCGCGGTAGGAGGCGTGTTCCTTCTTTCGGCGATCAAGGAATCTCCGACCATCGTCACCGAAGACGAGCGTCTCCAGGCCGCGGTGAAGAAAGAGATCGTGCATCTGGAATAATCAAACAAACAAGATGTGAAAAGAGACCGTCGCATCATCCGTCGAGCGAATGAGAAACGGTCTCTTCTATCGAGTCATGATCAAGACGGTCTAGTCCAGCGGTGAGAAATCACTCTTGGAGGCTCCGCAGATCGGGCATACCCAGTCGTCCGGAATATCTTCGAACGCGGTTCCCGGCTGGATTCCACCGTCCGGATCGCCTTCAGCGGGATCGTACACATAGCCACACAGGTCGCAAACATACTTTTTCATAGTATTCCTCCGTATTGTCTGTTTCCAAGATACTCATAGGATACACTCATCCGGTGAGCTCGGCAACTATACTTGTTCATAGATATTGAGTATTTTCTTCAATTCTTTGCAGAACTTCTTTCTATATTGTTCTGGTCCTAGGATTTCCACGTCATCTCCGCATTGTATGATCCGGAGCATCAGCTCGATGGAATTCTCGACATCCATCGTGCAGAGCATGTCCCCGTTCTGACCTTTTTCGAGCTTCGGGGTGCCGTGGACGAGGTTGCGGAAGGAGTTGAGGGCCGATTTCTCCTTGAGTTTCAGAACCAGCGGAATCATGTCGATGCTTTCGTATCCGTCCGGCTTGTCGGGATGGCGGAACGGCTTGAGGTTGTCGGGGATCGTATAGGTTTCGTTGAGAATCGTCGCGGCGGTGATCGTGCTGATGTCGATCGTTCCGATTTCCGTGGTATGGCGAAGCCGGCCGGTGACGCTGATCGGATTCCTGCCGTTCTCCTCTTCCCTGAAACCGATGAAATAGGGGGCCAGTTCCGTCTCCGTCTGCTCTCCGTTCTGCGTATGGGTGATCCTGACGATCCTTCCGGACACCCATGCGTCGATCAGCACTTCCAGAATCGAATTGAACTGTCCGTTCTCCTTTTTCCGCTGTGCCTCCCGATCGATCGATTCCGCGACCTGGATGATGTTGTCGCTGATCTTCGGCGCATAGGAGCGCATGTTCATCGCAATTTTTCGGAGACCGGAGGCGAGATGCGGATTCTGGAATTCCGCATTGTTCGCGAGAATTTCCGCGGACATGTTGAATGCGAGGCTCTCGTATATGCTCAGGGCGATGTTTTCGTCGCCTTCCCGCTCCTTGATCTTGATCAGGTTGTTGTCTTCGTATATGTCGATGTATTGCTTCAGTTCATCCACATATCTGCTGATCGTGGATCTATGCACACCTAGCCTCCTCGCTATTTCCGCCCGTCGCAGTCCTTCGGGGTGGGAATGGAGAAGCAATTCAAGTTGCGCTACGCGTTCGCCTTTCATGAGTACCTCTTTTTCCGGCATTGCACCAATTTGCAACAAAATCATGTTCAGTATACCATGTTTTTCTTGTGCCGCAAGGGAAAATGAGACATACTTTGCAACAATTGCCGAAACCACTGACAACATGTCCTGTCCATGGTAGGATACGATGACGCGCGGAGGTAGCGATATGGACGATGCAGTCTTGGTCACGATAGAAATGAAACTTTCTTTTCTGGAAGCGACGGTGGATGAGTTGAATGCGATCGTGGTCGAGCAGCGGAAGGAACAGGCTCTGCTGGAGCAGCGGCTGGAAATTCTGACGAAGAAAGTCGAGGATCTGATCGAAGAGGCGGGGGACGGTCCTCGGCCGAATCGCCGTCCTCCCCATTATTGAGCGAAACAGCTGCCGAATGTATCGAAAAGCGGTGCCGTAGTCGTTCGCAGTCCCCTAGATTTCCGTAGGAGAAATGTCTTTTGTATAATCGATGTCATCGTAGCCGAAGCCATGGATCCTGTCGTAGTCACGGTTGAACGTCCTAAGATCTCCATCGATGGCCGGCTGTCCGACGATCTGCCGGTTCCAGCGTGCTTCCACTTCCCGCTGAACTTCAGGAAGCATCTCCCTGTCGTCCATGCGGATTCTTCCTTCTGCATCGAGTTGTGTCGGTGCGTCGGAGGTCAGGTTCGTCGAGAAGAGGCGGTACATCTGCTCGATGCATGACTCGTGCAGTCCGCGTTCCTCCATCACCTGATAGAGGATCGAGATATACAAGGGTACGACGGGAATGACCGCGCTGGCCCGGGTGACCAACGCTTTGTTCACCGAGATGTAGGCCGGTACGCCGATGGTATCGGCAATGACCGAAGCAGTCCGTTCCAAATCCTCCTTCGCTTTTCCGATGGTTCCTTCCCGATAGATTGGGTAGGTCAGATGCGGGCCTATGTAGGAATACGCCACCGTCTTTGCCTTCGGCGCAAGACAACCGCCCTCCTTGAGAGCCTTGATCCAAAGCAACCAGTCTTCTCCCCCCATGACCTTGATCGTCTCGGCTATCTGTAGTTCATCGGCAGGTTCGAATGAAGCGTTCTCGATGATTCCCGTACCGGTATCTACGGAAAGCGCTGAGAACGGTGCGCCGATCGGCTTGAGGACGGAACGATAGACGGTCCCGGTCTCGGGGTCGGTACGGAACGGAGATGCGAGGCTATATATCACGAGATCCACCGTTTGCAGATGTTCCTTGATCAAATCGATCGTCATCCGTTTGGTTTCGGAGGAAAATGCATCAGCGTGTATCGAACGTGCGAACAAGCCCTGACGCTGTGCTTCTTGTTCGAAGACCCGTGAGGCGTACCAGCCCGGTGTGGCTGTCTTTTTTTCCGCCGGCTGGCGTTCCACCGAGACATTGATCGTGGCCGCGTTTCCTGCGAACGCCGCGACAATTCTGCTGGCCATGCCGTAGCCGGTCGAACCTCCGAGGACCAGCACCCGTTCGGGGGCATGTTCCATATCGTACGGAACATATCCCGAAATTGCGCCGGTCGCTGCACGTCGGGTCCATGCGATCTCGTCGTGCACATACCGGGCGCATCCTTGCGGATGTGCGGTCAACGATACGTTGTGAAGAATCTTTTTTTCGATATGCATCGTCAGATCCCCCTGAGGAGTTCCGAGCGAGGAGCCCACACCGTGGTGGCTTCCCAGACTTTTGTCGTCGAACCATCCGGTTCGGTCCGTTCGATCTTATGGTACAGGACCGGGCGATCCTTTTCTGTTTCCCGAAGATCTGTCGCCCCGGTATATACGGTGATGTCGTCGTCCCGAAAAGTCTGGTGCAACCATGACACGTCGATGTGAGCAACCTTGTACGCATCGAGAAACGGTACCGGCAGGGAATCGATCATCCATCCGATGTAGGAGATGTTGTTCACGTGCTTGTTGAAGTCGGTGTCAAGGTAGCTGATTTGGGGTTTGAACGTATACAGGTCGACCGCCGGAACATCTTCGTACGGAACTCGTTTCGCCAATGCTGGGTTAAAGAAATGACGGGAATCGGCGGCGGAAGGAGAACCGATGCGATCGGTAATCTCCTGGGGACGGACAGGGCGGAAGTTGTGCTCGATGTCGAGGACCGCCCACCACGACATCGCCGTGAGAACCGTTTCGCCTTGGGCGTCATGCACCGCGGTCCCTCGAGGGAAGTGGAGCTTGTGTCCCGGTTGGGCCCATGTCTCCAGAAACAGTTGCTCCGGCCACGGGGCGTAGCGGTGCACATCCATTTGCGTTCGCGTGACCACCCATGTCCTGCCCTCCGTATTGAGCTGGGGAATGCTGCATCCTTTCAATGCCGCATGATGCCCAGCGGCTTCCTGAAGCATCTGGAAGTAGAAGGCGAGACGAGCATGGTAGTGTGCGTCGGTATTGTACGTATACGTGATGAAATCCGCTTGATAGACATTGTCGTCGTTGATTGTGAACATATACGCTCCTTGTCCTATTTCTGTACTGGTTCGGGGTGTGCCGCATTCTCCCTACGATAGAAGCGCAGCAGACTCCTGCCGTATGTCCGTTCGTCGAGAAACACCAGCTCTCCAATCTGCTGCGGCCATCCGTTTTGTTCTTCCGCAGGGTAATGGATGATGAACAGTCCTTCGTTCTTGACGAGGTTCGCTCGGTCGATGGATTGGGCGAGCGCCACTTTTCCCGACATCGGAAACGGCGGGTCGGCATATACGAAGTCATACTGGATTTTCGCCGTGGGGATGAAATGGTTTACATTCGTCATGAACAGCTTGATCTGGGATTCGACGAAACCGATGTTCTTGCGAATCACCGGCTTCTTGCCCCGATCCATTTCCACCAGATGCACCGGTTCCGCTCCGCGGGATGCGGCTTCGATGCCGACGCATCCGCTGCCGGAGAACAGGTCGAGGAACGA
>Ga0172377_10006921_pt1 | contig 11698 bp, 8 predicted proteins | sample Pumphouse3metaG_FD_119749 | JGI IMG/M metagenome (GOLD analysis project Ga0172377, IMG submission 119749) | Leachate microbial communities from a municipal landfill in Southern Ontario, Canada - Pumphouse #3 metaG | ecosystem: Engineered > Solid waste > Landfill > Unclassified | place: Canada... | reverse complement strand
GCGGTAATTTAACGAAGATGCGTCAAACTAACTAAAATATAAAACAATGTACATAGATTATTCTGCTTGGGAAACATTTGAATACAGTTTAAACTCGTTGTATTTAGATTTAAGTAATCCTCGTATAAAATATAGAGGAGAAACTCTGAATCAAACGCAAATAATGAAATTTTTAATTAAAAATGAAAAAATATATGATTTAGCAAAGAAAATTTCAGAAGAAGGATATTTTGTAGGAGAAGAACCAATTATATGTATAGAGAAAAATAAAAAAGTTGTTTTAGAAGGAAATCGCAGAACTGCTGCATTAAAACTTTTGCAAGACCCTAATAAATATCTATCCAAAGCCAAAGCCAATACTCTTTTGCAAAATATAGTAAAGAATGATTTTCCAGTAAACAAAAAACTTAGATGTTACATCGCACCAAATAGACTTTTGGCCAATCCCATAATTTATGAAAGACACAATGGAGACTCTTTACAAAAATGGAAAACTGGAAATCAGTATGCGTTCGTCGCTGAAATGTATTACGAAGATGGTTTATCAATAGAAGATATTTGTGATGTTCTAAATGAAAAACGTTCTCAAATACTAAAACCATTAAAAGCATACAACCTATTTTATGAGGGAAAAGAGATTTTAGAAAAAGAAGAAAGTATCTCTATTGATGTTGGAGAGTTTGAATTTACCAATTTAGAGCGATTTTATTCATATGAACCTGCAAGAGCATTTCTTGGGATTGCTTTTGATATCGAAAGTGGAGAATTAAAAATTAAAATTCCACAAGAAGAATTTGAAAAAAGACTTTTAGAAGTATTTAAGATTATAATTGATGCAGATAGATTTTCTCGTGATTTTAATAGAGATGAAGATAAAAAAACTTTCGTGCAAAAACTAACTGAAAACCCTATATTTGATTTTTCAGTTTCAGAAGAAGAAAACGTTGGAAGTAAAACGACACAGAAGAAAACAGATTTAGAAACTGAAAAAAATAAAGTAACTACACGAAAACGCAGAAGGTCTAAGAAAAAGAAATATGAAAATAGAATTATACCAGCCGACAAAGAAATCATTTTTGAAAATGACAAATTAGATAGTCTTTTTTCTGAATTAAAAAATTTGCCTATTGATAAAAAATATTCTTTTGCAGTTTTGCTTCGTACATATTTGGAACAATCTTTATATTTTTACTTAAAAGAAAAAAATCTATTCGATGATTTAAGTTCAAAAACGAATAAAAAGAAAGAGGAAGACAGTAAAAAGAAAATTGAAACTCTAATTAAATATTTGAAAGGAAAACACAACATTGAAGATGAAATAGATTCTGAACAAATAATGTCAATATTAAAATTTTCAAACAATAAAGATTATTCTAGTGCGACATTAAAAATAATGCTTGATTACGTAAAGAACAATGAATTAGATGAACATTTAGACACAAATCAATTAAAAAATTTAAAAGATTATATTGATAGAATAAAATCTGGACTTGATTTGGCCGTTCATAATATTGAGAGGTATGTTGATGTCGAACATAACAAAACAGCGTGGAAACATTTAGAACCTCTTTTTGAAATTTTAAGCAATAACTTAATAAGCGATTAACTATTAATGATATATTCACCACTAAGATATCCAGGAGGAAAAAATAAGCTATCTGCATTTATAGCTAAAATATGTTTAGATAATGACATTAATGGTCATTATGTAGAACCATATTCAGGCGGTGCATCGGTAGCTTTATTTCTACTAATGGAAGGATATGTTCAGCGTATAACAATAAATGACAAAGACCGTTCAATATACGCTTTCTGGCACTCAGTCTTACATAAAACAAAACAACTATGTGAGCTAATTCAAAATGCAGAGTTGACAATAGACGAATGGAAAAAACAGAAAGAAGTTCAAAAAAACAAAAAGAAAGCAGATTTATTAGAACTAGGATTTTCAACCTTTTATCTCAATAGAACAAATAGGTCAGGAATTATTAACGGTGGTGTTATGGGAGGTATAGACCAAACGGGAAACTACTTAATGGATTGTCGTTTTAATAAAGAAGATTTAATAAATAGAATTAAAACTATCGCTAAGAAAAAAAGAGATATTCGTTTGTACAAAAAAGATGCAATTAAACTAATAGATAAAATTGCAAATGAAGCTGAAAATGACAATGTTGTTTTCTATTTTGACCCACCCTATTATTTAAAAGCAAGTTCTCTATATATGAATCATTACAAAGATGATAATCATAAGATTGTAAGTGATAAAATTAAAGCTATTCAAAATATTAAATGGATTGTTTCTTATGACAATGTTCCTGAAATAAAAGAACTATATTCTGATTGCATTAGAAAAGAATTTTCATTTAAACATACTGCATATGAAAGTCGTGTCGGGAAAGAAATACTATTCTTCAGTAAAGATTTAAAACAACCAAAAATTAAAAATTACAATCCAATATTGTTTAAAAAAGATAGTAAGACTAATAATATCAGATATTTACAAAGAAAGAAAAAGACAAAAACTACCGCCAACAATGGCTCATAGGCAATAGCGGGTGAATGCTCAATTCGTAGGTTTTTAGCCCGCTAGAGCATTTTCTCGGTTTGAAAAGTTTAACTCACGCAAACCGCTACTGCCCATAGCCGAAACGTTACCTGTAAGGCAAAAAAATGAGAAACCGTAGAACATAAATTGAAAATATTGAAACAAGGAATAAAATATATAATTAAAAAATTGATTGATTGGAAAGATTTTGTTTTTGCAGACCCGCATAAAAAGAAAGCCTACACACATTGCACACATTTGCAAATCGCACTAGCTGATCCACAAACCAAAATTTGCAAAAGAGTGCAATCTTACCTACCCACGAAAGAAAAACACATATGAATTTTATAGATAGACTATTCCCATTTTTAAACAAAGAAGTGTTCAATGAAAATATACTAACTTCTTATTGGATAATTGCTTTAATGGCGATATTTCTCATAGCATTACTGTATCTTCTTGTTAATCTTTTTCAAATTAGAAAAAGTATTAAAATAGACAAGCTTCCAAAGAATAAGAATCTCAGTAAGATTTGGGAAGCATACAAAGCTACTTTTAACGAATATGGGAATACTAAAAAAACAACGAAATATTCTGAAATTTTTTTTAACGAGCAAAATATACTTTATGCAAGTTTGAATTTAAGAACTGTAAATAATGTTTCAAATACACTAGTTGGATTAGGTATCTTAGGAACATTTGTCGGTCTTACATACGGTATTGCAAATTCAAACTTTGAAACGACAGAAGCCATAAAGAACAGTATAAATAATCTACTTTCTGGAATGGGAACAGCATTTATTTCTTCCATTTGGGGAATGGGTCTCTCTCTAATATTTACCAATATTTTCAAAATATGGCAATCAAATCTTACTAGAAGTATCCAAAATATTTGTTTGGAATTAGACAGTAAAAACAAAATAAAACAACGGGAACTTGAAAAAGTACAACAAGAAAACCAGCGTAAAATTATTAACGAACTTTTTAATGAATATTTAGTTGCAGATACGAATGAAGGTAAGCAGCTCCCCAAAAATGTATTTAGGCAACTTCTGGAAGAATCTGTAAAACAAACAGCCTCACTACAAACATTTTCAGATGATTTAGGGGAGAGCATTGATTTGGCAATGGAAAAACTAGTTGAAGATAACAATCAACAGATTAGTAAATTAATTGAAGAAAAATTAGTTCCAGTTTTAGAAGATTTAAAAACGATTACACAAGATTCAGGATCTCAGGTGATTGAGAATGCTGTAAAACGCCTAGCAGATGCCATGAAAAAAATGATGGATGATTTTAAACAGACAATTACGGGGGATACAAAACAAGAAATGGAAAGTTTAATAGAAAGACTCACTACTGTTTCTGAATCATTAGTTGGAATCCCTGAAACGATGACAGATATTACACTTCAAGTAGCAGAAACAATAGAAGCATTAAAAGAAACAGTAGTTAAAAATATAGAACAATCTAAAAATGAAGCACTTGAATTAAATCGGCAAAATAGAGAAACATTCTCAAGTGCAAATACAGAATATAAATCTACGGTTGAAGACATCCAATCTCACATGGAATTACTTTTATTAACACAAAAAGACAATATCAAACAAGTTTCTGATATTACAGATGAAATTAATACAACACTAAAAGAAAATAGTCAAGTAAATCAACAGTTTAATTCAATGATTCAAAAATCAAAAATTGTTGCTCAATTAATTGAAAATATTTCAAATAAATTTGAAAATAATTCTACCGCTTTAACAGAAACTTCCTCATCTTTAAAAACAACTATAACAACTTTCGAAAATAGCATTGACAATTATGTTGATAGAAATGAAGATTTGTTAAATCATCAAGAAGAGACATTACAAAAAACAAAGGAAGTATCTGAAATATATAGCAAACGTTTTGAAACAATAGAAATAGGGCTATCAGGAATATTTGAACAAATTCAAACAGGACTTAAAGAATATCAAAAAACTACTGCTAGTAATTTAAATCAATATTTATCAGAATTCTCAACAACATTAACCGCTGCGCTTCAAGGATTAGAAAATAATGTTGCTGGATTAAATGAATTCACAGAAGAATTGAGTGAGCAAATTGAAAAAATGGTTAATAAAAAATGAGTAAGAAATTTGTTGACATAGAAGAAAATAATCAATTCAGCCTTTCTACTGGTGATTTAATGGCTGCTTTATTGCTAATTTTTGTGCTTTTACTTATTGGTACAATGTTGAAGCTGCAGAAAGAATTTGACAATAAAAGTGATATAGCAGAAAGGTACAAAGAACTACAAATTGATATTTACAACGATCTATATAAAGAATTTGAAGGTGATTTGGATTTATGGCAAGCTGAAATTGATTCATCTTTGATAATTCGGTTTAAAGAACCTGATGTCCTTTTTGATGCGGGGAAATCAAATATAAAAAGTTCATTTTCTGACATCTTAGATGATTTTTTCCCTCGTTACATTAATGTTCTACGAAACAAAAAATACATTGACCATATTGAAGAAATACGGATTGAAGGACACACCTCAATCGAAGGAAAAAACGGAATGAATTCAGATGAATCATATTTTTACAATATGAAGTTATCACAAGACAGAACAAGGTCTGTGTTAAGATATTGCTTAAATAAATTAGATAAAAATGTTTTTGAGTGGACAAGAGATAGAGCAACAGCAAATGGATTATCTTCAGTAAAACCAATTTCAGAAAATGAAACTAAAAAAGGAAGAAAGCAAAATAGACGTGTCGAGTTTAGAATTAAAACTGATGCGGAGCAACAAATTAGAGAAATGTTAAAATATGCCGAAAACTAAAGACATATTAAATTGGTATTTCAAGCCTTCTGATTTTAAATATACCGCAGAACATTTGTTTTCAAGCGACACTAAAATTCAGGTTGCTAATTCTATGAAACAAATGAAGGAAATAATAATTAAAATACCTGAAGGAAATAAACGTCCAGAAAAGAAGCTTATAGATGATATCTATAAGCTATTTCAAGATAAATACAATCAAGAATATCCAATTTTTTATTCTCTTTTTAGTAAACGTGATGTGAGAGTTTTAGTTTGGGCATTAGATTATCGACCTAATGTAAATTCACAAATAATTTTATTTTCAAAACAATTTGAGATCGCAAAGAGAATCATTACAGATAAATGGAAAGATTCATTCATAATTAGTTTATGGCATATTTTATTAAAAAACTGGGACACCCTTTTAAACCAAAAAGAACAAAGAATTAGTTTAACAAGTCTGCTCGTAACAAAATGCAATGAATATAACAGAACAAGAAAAGATATTCTAAAAATTTCATCAAACATAAATCAATTCATAAAAATTGATTCACCTAAAGAATATGCAAATAGATTGATACAAAATAAAATTTTAATAAGTGAGGCTCATTCTTTAATCAACCAAAAAGAATCAATATTGGTTTATGAATATTATTTTAAAGTTATTGAAAAATATGTTGAAATAATTAATGGAGACAATATAGAAAACAACAATATAAAAGCTATCTATCAGTTTCTTATAAAACAGAACTCTAAGAAATCTAAATTATTAATCTGCTCATACTTAATCAATAATTCGAAATTTAATAAAGTTACCGAAATAATTAAAAATCAGACTGTAAATATGGTTGGTGACCCAATCCAAAAATCTCTATGGAAATATAGCAATTTGACAGAAAATCAGGAAAACAATATCGAACTTGCTAGGAACAAGCTTAATATACTATTGAACAAAGATTTTATTGATGTATTTTTTGAAAAACTAGTCCAAGACTACAGAAGAAAAAGCTATTGGTTAAAATTCATTGATAAAATTAATGACATAAAATTTATTGGAAATCGAGCAAACTATAAGTACTTAACAAATATTGATAATATATCAAAATTTGTTGATTCTCGTTATAAAACAACTATTCGCAATCAAAGTACATGTGCCCTAATTATATATTCTAAAGATTTTGTTTTCGTTGAATTTACAGATACTGGAGCATTATATATTTATAAATATCAAAATTTCAATATTAACCTAAATGCAATTAGTACCATGGAAGATTTAAAAACATGGTCAAAATATAAATATGCATGTAAAAATGCGGAGCATACTGGTTATGTTTATTTAAATGAAGAAGGTAGAATAACTCACCAAGGAAATTGGGAATCGAGAGTTAATTGTTGGATGAAAGATTATTATGATTAATATAAATTATTTTAGTGATCACATTGAGTTAACAGTAAAATCTGATAATGATTTAGTGTTACCAATTGATAAATGGTTATCTCAAATGGATAGCCCAACATTCTTTAATGTTATAAACGATTTAATCGTTAATGGTACGGTAACATCAGTAGTAGATAAAATTTCCATTTTGTATGAAGATTTATCACAATTAGATGAGTTTGAATATTCAACTTTAAAATTACCAAAATTCTATCCTTTTGATATTTTTATTGATATCGTTGGTAGCGGTTTAAAAGATTTAAAATTAAAATTACAATATTCCTTTCAGGATTTTGCACATAAAAATGGCTCAGGTAATATTTTATTTAAAAAAAATCAATTAAAAGGAGCGTATTTAAAAAACAATTCTGAGTATTTATTAAATCCCAATCAATTTCAGTTAATTAATGAAATTGAAGGAATAAATTCATCAATATATTCAAATTCAAACGAGGTTTTAAAAGCAATAGCTAATTTTCAATCAGTTGCTTTAAATGCAAACGCAGTATTATCGAAAATACTACTTGATACTATTGTACTTGCACCAGATAAATTAAAAATTGAAATTGTAAAAATTGAAGAAGACAAATTCAAATTAATGCCAATAATAGAAAATGTTGATAATTTTCAATTTCAAAAAAAATTTGAATTGCATTCACAAGTTAAAAAAGAATACACTTATAAAAAGGATAATAAAAAAGTCAGAATTGTAATTGATAATATTAAAAATGAAGATAACAATTCAATTCAAACCGAACTTGTTAAGCTAAAAGAAAAAAACATTTTCAGTTCAAAAAAGATTAATGAGATCTATAATTCTCCTACAAAATTTTGGGATACAGAATTGATTAATTTAGATGAGTTTGGTGCTAGAGTTTTAGAACTTGGTATTTACAAACCAAAATTTTATCCTTTCATTAGTCCATATAAGTCACAGTGGATACCGGGTATTGCTATTGAAGATAAGAAAGAAGGTAACCGATTTATTACGATTAAAAACATAACTGAGTTAACAGATTTAAAAAACTTAGTAATTAAAAGTATAGCAAAAGGAGAATGTTCAATCATTTTCAAAAATGAAAATTTAGATATTTCTGAAATTTCTTCAATTATTAAAAACGCCGAGAGACAATTAAAATCACCTAACAAACCAATAACTACAAAGAAGAAAGAAGATGAGAAATCGGATAATCAAACAAAAGTTCTAATAATTAAAGAAAATATGGAACAGTCTGATTATTCAGAAACAAAAAAAATTATAACCGGTATAAACTATACTTTTCATACAATTAATAACTTGTCAAGTAAAATACAATTGAAAGACCATCAAAGAGACGGTGTAGCATGGTTACAGACATTGTCAAAATCTCCTTATTCATTATCAGGTGTTTTACTCGCTGATGATATGGGACTTGGTAAGACATTGCAAGTACTTTATTTTATTGAGTGGCATTTTCAAAAGGTAAATACAAAACCGATATTGGTAGTTGCACCTGTTTCATTATTGGAAAACTGGCAAAATGAATATTTAAAATTCTTTCCTAGTCCTAATTTAAATACAGTAACTCTTTGGGGGAGTAATGTTAAAAAATATATTATATCAAATGACAAAGATCAAACTGTAAAGAATCTAAATAAAAAATCTATTTTTTTAACAACATATGAGACGCTCAGGAAACAACAAATTCCTCTTGGTTTAATTAATTGGGGTATAATTGTTCTTGATGAAGCTCAAAAAATAAAAACACCAGGAACTCTCGTTACAAATGCAGCAAAGGCATTAAAATCAGATTTTAAAATTGCAATGACAGGTACACCTGTAGAGAATACACTTATGGATTTATGGTGTATTGTTGATTTTTGTAGTCCAGGATTATTAGAAAATGCAAAATCTTTTTATTCTCATTTTCAAAAAACACTAAAGGATGAAAACACTAATTATACAAAATTATATAAAATTCTAAGAAAGAAAATTGGAGATACGTTAATACGAAGGATGAAGGTTGATGTTGCCAAAGATTTGCCTACAATTGAATATATAAAGTACAAAGAAGTAATGCCAACAGAACAATTTAATTTATATCTAAATGAACTATCTGAAATTGAACAATTAAAAGAAAACTCGATAAGTAAAAATCCCGTTTTACAGGGAATTTTTAACTTAAAAAGTATTTCTGATCATCCATATTTGAAACATTACCAAATAGAAAATATTAAAACGGACGAATTAATAAAAGTGTCTGCAAAATTGAAAAAAGTAGTTGTAATTCTTGAAGATATTAAAAACCTAAATGAAAAAGCAATACTGTTTACCGAAAACAAATCTATGCAAAGAGTACTTCGAAGAATTATATGTGAACGTTTTGGAATTAACTCATCCATTATTAATGGTGAAACACCAACAAGTAAATCCAAAAATAAAAAGGCTAAACTATCAAGACAACAGGAGATTGATAAATATCAAGCTAAAGTAGGTTTCAATGTCATTATTATGTCTCCTGTTGCTGCTGGCTTCGGTTTGAATATTACCGGAGCAAACCATATTATTCATTATACAAGACATTGGAATCCTGCTAAAGAACAACAAGCTACTGATAGAGCCTATAGAATTGGTCAGAAAAAACCTGTAAAAGTTTATTATCCTCTTGCTATATCTCCTGACAATAAAATAAAAACATTTGATGTTATTTTAGATGACCTCCTAAGCAGAAAATCTCAATTAGCAGCAAATACTCTATTCCCTACAGAACAAATAGAAATTGGAAGAGATGATTTTATAAAATCAATGAGTACAAAGAATTCTGAAATTAAATCAATTGTTATAGATAATATTGAATCTTTAGATAATTTACAACCATTAGTTTTTGAATCAGCTATAGCTCTTTTATTAGAAAAAATATATGGTGGTAACTCATGGTTAACTCCTAAAACTAATGATAAAGGAGCAGATATAATGTTTTTCAAAGAAAGTAAAAACTTATTGGTTCAAGTAAAACAGAGTATTTCGAAATTAGGTATAAGTTCTGGTCAGGAGATTAGTTATGCATTACCAGAATATAACAAGAAACATAACTGTACATTTAAACCACAAGTTATTACAAATAATTATTTCAATCAAAATGCAATTAATTTAGCAAAATTACATAATATTGAATTAATTGATCGCAAAATTATAAAAGAATGGATTGTTAAAAATCCTATAAGAATTGATGAGATTGACAATAAATTAAAAGAAAGAATATGAAAGCCTGCACTCACAGCCAAGCACATTTCCAATTCACACAAGCCAACGCTAAAACCAAAAATTGCAAAAGAGCTTATCTGTCTGCCAACGCTTTTTTGCCAACCCTAAAAAACAAAATTAGGACAGTGCAAACTTGAAAATGAAGTAGCTTGCATGAAAGATAGAAACACCCAACAGGTAACAAAATGTCATATGTCATTGGGCAGTAATTGATAAATTAAAACATAAAAATATTTAATAAACAGAGTAGTGATTTGAAAATGTAGTATCTTAAAATGCCCAACACCACATACATCGATCCGTTATTGCAAAAATTATAAAGAACCTACAATTGAGACTTGAGAAAATAGAAATACATTAACCTAAACTTACCTCATGGCAGATTATCTATGTAAACATACTTATGACATTTTGAATTTAATAGTAATTATTCTTGGTTTATTCATTTCAGCGAGACTAGTAATAAGACAGTTAAAAACAATAAACACACAAAATTTTTACGATAAGTTTATCACTCTTGAGTCAGACATTAGTGACACAAATAAAGATTTTTGGGGAATAAATGATGACAATGAAATTATCATATCAAATGGAGATAGATTCAAAATAAATCTTGACAAACTTTCCTACCTACTCCGATTTTTGGATACTTATTGTGCAAAAAGAGCATTAAATAAGAAGAATCGAGTTAAAGTATATTCTGAGTACTCCCAGATTTATAAAATGTTTCAATCGAAAATCTATCGCGACTATTGGAATTATATTGTAAGATATAGATTTTACTATAATGCTCCAAAAAGAATAAATTGGATTCAAAAATTCATTTCAAAGAAATCTGAGGATAAATATCAATCAGGATTTATTACTGCAATTGAGAAAACAATACAATCAATTGAAAATAAGAAAACAAAATGAACCCAAACGAGATAGCGATTAGTGAATATCAAGCATTAAGGGCTGAGATTTTAGCTATATATTCAAGAAAAAATAATAGATTATCAATTGTTTGGGCAAGCATTTCTGCGCTAATTGCATCTAGTGCAGTTACAAAAATTCCAGAGCTAATTTGTATTGCAATTTTTATTTGTTGTGCAGGTTGGAATGATGAGATAAAGTGGTACAAAGATATGATGAAGATTGGCACCTACATAAAATGCATATTGGAACCTCAATTACCTGGTTTAAATTTGCAAAAAGCATCAAGAAATTCTGATTTTTTAAATAAGACTAATAGTTCTTCAAATTTAATTCTAAATTCTTATTTAATTACAACTCTTGTTGTTCTTATCACTTCATGTTTATTGGGTTTTGAATTTTATCCTGAGGATTGCTAAAGACAAGTTCTGTATCTATCGTTATTGTCACTAGCCTTAGTGATTTTTTTGTTGGTATTTAGATTAGAAATTAAAAAGGCAACCGATACAAAAGAATATGAAAATTATTTTACTGAAAATATTGATGAATATAAAATTGAAAAATAACTATTGTTAATAAATAGAACTATGAGCGGTCGGCACGACCCAACGATGAGTATATGTTGAACTACATCCCGGTTAAATCATCAGGATGTTTCTATGCACTTATTGACCGTTTTGTTTGTTTTTTTGCTGTTTGTGGTGAGATTTCCGTTACGATTTATTCAGCGGTGGTTATCCT
>Ga0172377_10006920_pt1 | contig 11698 bp, 12 predicted proteins | sample Pumphouse3metaG_FD_119749 | JGI IMG/M metagenome (GOLD analysis project Ga0172377, IMG submission 119749) | Leachate microbial communities from a municipal landfill in Southern Ontario, Canada - Pumphouse #3 metaG | ecosystem: Engineered > Solid waste > Landfill > Unclassified | place: Canada... | reverse complement strand
TATGCTTTTTGCCTTGTCACCGTTTATACTCCCGCTGTCAATTTATCGCTGGAAGGTAGAAATTTTGCGCTTCTTAAGACACTTCCCATCAAAGGGGAAACAATTATGGGCGCTAAGATAATGTTTAATCTTGTTTTGGAAATTCCAATTATTGTGATTACCTTACCTTTAGCGGCAATTGGTCTTGGCCTAGATTTATGGGTTACACTCGCTAGTTTACTGGCAATTGTTTCATTTGCTATTTTGTCATCAATCTTTTTCGCATGGATTAATATTTTCTTTCCGCGCTTTGATTATAAAAGTGATGCCGAAGTTATTAAACAAGGCATGGCAGCATTTGTCGCTATCTTCTCTGGATTTGGCTTTTTGATTCTTGAAGGAGTGCTCCTTTTTAGTTTGTCGCTTCTTCCTCTTCCGTCTTTAGCGTTTCCAATTTTGTTTATATCAATAATTAACTGTCTTATCGCTTTGATAATATATATGCCAATGCATAAGAAGGCATCGTTGAAACTTCAGCGTATGGAAGTATAATCTGCTTTGAAAATACATGTCTTTAAAAATAGAATATAATCAGTTGTGCTAAAATAAAAAAAGAAGGTTAATGAGGTAAACTTATGGCTAAAAGCGGAAAAGAAAAAATACCGACCTTTATGCAAGGTCCGAGCGGAAATCAAATTCGCCGTCAAAATATAAAAGTTAAACAAAAGCCGCAAAGAACCGGTATTAAAAGTCGTCGAGGAAGTTAATTGCGTCTTTGTGTTTTCAAAGACAAATGGGGGAGAACATAATGAATAAGTTCGCTTTGTTTTTAAAAACGACATTACTTGATCCGTTTATTCGCAGTTTCAAACGCTTTACCGACTCAATCGTGTTAAGCGTTCTTTTAGTTATACTTGCCATTGTTAGCCAGGAGTTAAAAGGTTCGATTGTTTTTTTATCGGAAATACTACCATTTTTATGGCTGACTCTTCCATTATTAATCTTCAAAACGCTTCTCGTTGAAAGATTGAAAGTACAAACGTATTGGCAATATGTTTTTTCAGCCGTTTCACTAGTTGTTACTGCTTCGATTTATTTATTAATGAAGTATGCTTTTCCGGCCACCAATATAATATTCTCTTTGAGAATGGCAGCCCTTTGGATTATTTTCATTATATTGGCCTTGATAGTAAATTATTTTCCAAAAAAAGATAACTTCGCTCATTATCTTGTCTTTCTACTAACTAAATTGTTCTTGACCATTTTTTACGCCGCTGTCTTGTATGGTGGTCTATTTGCTATCATTGCTAGTATCGAAGCTTTGTTTGCAATTAATTTCAGTACGTATATCTATATTGATTTATATATTGCGGTTGCCGGCTTGGTTGCCGTTCCCGTTTTTGTCGGCTTTATCCCTCGGATTGATGAAGTATTAAACGATAATGATTACCACAAAATTTGGAGAACTGTTTTTGCTTTCATTGTCGTGCCACTAATTATGCTTTTTTCGGCAATATTAATCGTCTATATTCTTACTTCGTTTGCTAATGTAAATTATTACGGAACCATTTACTTGGTATCGGCGCTTGTTACTGTCTTTTTGTCTTTAGCGATGATTTTCCTATTGGAAAAATTTGAAGTTGATTATCCTCACGTGAGATTTTTTAATAAGTATTGGCCCTTTGTGATGGTGGCAATTTTGATTGGCTTTTTTTACGAGTTGATTCTCGCTCTTGTCAATCAAGGTTTTACACTAGCAACAAGTATATATTTCTATCTCGGCTTGGCGCTTATCGCCTTGCTGATCGTACGCTTACTTAAATTCTCTTATAAACTCGGTCATGGACAGATTATTGGCGCGACATCGTTTGTGACGGCAATTACGATTGCCTTTGTCCCCTTTATTAACATTCTCAATTTAGCGACCTATTCTGCGAATATCCGTTTTGAAACTCTTCTTACACAAGCCGGAATGTTGGTTAATGGCGAAATAATTCCAGCCAATAATGATGTGACTGACGAGCAAAAAAATGACATTACCAACTATGTTATATCTTTTCAAGATATAGGATTTGAACGCATTCGCTGTCTGCCCCAAGATTTTAAGCTTGAAGATTTCGAGAGTGTTTTCGGGTTTCCGCAATCCTTTACTGTTAACCCTAATCATGCCTATTTAGCGTATAGCACAAACGTCGAGGTTATCGATTTCTCTAATATGAACAGCGCCGCTTATCAAGATTTTCTCTACATACCAAGCTTGAATCTATACCAAGACATAGTAAGCGAGTATTCATCAACATATGATGACGAGGCAAGTGTTTGGACACTATTAAAAGATGATCTTGAAATAATCGAGATAGATATGGCTGCGGTATTAGAAAACTTTCACGAACTTTTTGAAACAATGGTGGATTACGAATTAGATCTTTATACACAATTAAAATACACACCTTCTAGTGAAGAATTCGATGTGTACTTTGTTGGTCTTTTTGGATTATTTTCTTTAACCGAAGAAACGTATTCGGTTAGCGAAGCAAACTTCTATTTAGGTATCAAATAGTTTATTCTCCAATTATTTTGATAAGCACTCTTTTTTTCCGCATACCATCAAACTCGCCATAAAAGATTTGTTCCCATGGACCAAAATCAAGTTTGCCCTCGGTAATTGCCACGACAACTTCGCGGCCCATAATTTGTCTTTTTAAGTGAGCGTCCGCGTTATCTTCAAAGCCGTTATGTTCGTATTGATTGTGGGGATTTTCCGGAGCAATTTTTTCTAAAAACCGCTCAAAGTCATGGTGCAAACCAACTTCATCATCATTGATAAATACGCTGGCGGTGATGTGCATCGCATTCACAAGTACGATTCCTTCGCTAATTCCGCTTTTTTCAATCGCGCGTATTACGTCAGGTGTGATATTGATGAAGGCGCGGCGTTTTTCGGTCTTAATCCATATTTCGTCTCGAAAGGTTATCATAACTTTCCTCCCTCTTAATCTTGGCAAACTAAAAAATATTTACAAGTTTTTGCTTTCTTTCTCCACCTTCTAATTTCGCTAGATCAAGAAAATTTTTGACATATGTTTAAATTCGCCATATATTGAAAACATAATAGGAGTTTGAAAATGGAAAGAAAAAAAGTATATGCCGTAGTTTTGGCTTGTGTTTTAGCCTTAAGCGGAATTGCCGTCTATAATTCTCTTATAAAGAATGGTTTAGCCGGTCGTGTTGGTGCGGATATAATCACTTATTTTCGCGAGTTTGACGAGAGCAACGGCCCGACAAGCGAGGATACCAATAAGAATGGTTTCATTCCTAATGTGAATATGTCGCTTTATTATATTTCCGAATCAACACAATCATCAGAGGACTTTATTCGCTTAAAAGCGAAAGACGGAAATACTCCAGCAATCTTGATGAACTTTACGGTTGCCAATGGTCTAAAAGGTGTTGCTGTAGATTATAGCGGAGGAAACGCTCCTCTTTACGCTTTATATTCGGCAACGGCTTTTGAAAATTTTACGCCAACAAGTTCCGATGAGATTCCCTCGGGAGAAGATGGACTTCCTTCTGCTGATTACACCAAATGCGGGTACTTCTTATTAATGACATATTCTACAACCGATATCGTTATCGAAAATTTGAAGGTTTACTACAGTTGTCAAAGGGAAATTGAAAAAGATTTTTATTACCGCGGTAACTGGGAAGGAACATATACCTTAAACCACTATACTGGTGCTCGTTCAAAAGCAAACTTGTTTGGCTATGAACCTTCACAAGATGGGGTTCAGTTTATGACAAGCCCAACGATTGACACGAATAATTACTCAATCGGCATGACAGGCACTCACACATATGCTGACTCATGGTATCGCTGGAATGGTATTAGTATGAGAAATTATGAATACGATAAAGTTACAGAAACGAAAGATTATGACAATACACCAAAAGGTAATTTTGCTAGTAATCGTTTTGAAGTAATTACGACGGTCATGGTTGACTACGATACTTTCTATAATCCTGATGCTTGGTTCCATGTTTGCCCGTGGGTAAGTTTGGCAACTGCCAATCACGAAGTCTTGCCTGATATTGGTAGAATTGCTTATATGCAGTCATACATCGGTAATGATAATTATGATCCGATTGGCGGAATTAAGGATCGTACCGACACATATCGTGGACGCTTTTATACGAATTACGTGGCTAATGTCGGTGAATACGATTGGGGATTTGCTGATCCCGATGTGGCGACCGTGGTCGGAGACAGCGAGACAACTCTAAGAGAAGCATATGAAGCTATTGACTTGCCGATATTTAATGTCCGTTATGTCGTTAATGAAAATTCATTTGATTTATATATTAATGGTTTCCACATTTATCATGAAGATGAAGCTTTTTATGATGAAATCAACTACACCAACCAAGAGTACTGTATCGAATCTATTGAGTTTCACGGCGTTAATTACGGTGATGGAATTGATAGCGACGGTGAAGGCGAAGACACGGTAGCAACGCCGCTTGATGGATATCTAGTCTCCTATACTAATCCGTTAGTTCGTGAAATTGTCTAATATATTGACATTAACAAATCAAAGACCGCATAAATGCGGTTTTTCAAATTTCTTATAATCAATATAGTATATTGGTATAATTTTCATATGCCAGTTCATAAATCAGCAATGCGCTATCTAAGTCACCCCTTTCCTCTGCTTTATGATGAAAATTCAAGAATTCTCATTTTAGGCAGTTTTCCTTCGGTTAAAGCTGTAGCGGATGGTTATTATTATGCAAACCCTCATAACCGCTTTTATAAAGTGATGAGCGCCATATTAGGCGTGAATCTTGTTGATGTCCAGTGGGAAGAAAAAAAGCAGTTGCTCTTAAAACACAGAATTGCCCTTCATGACTCGATAGGGTATTGCCACATTTATGGTTCAAGTGATGCCAAAATCAGCAATGTCCAACCTTCAGATTTACACACCATTTTTCGAAATGCGAAAATTGAAAAAGTTATTTGTAACGGGGCAAAAGCTTATCAAGAATACATGCGTTTTTTTCAGAATGTTAACATTCCTGTTGCTAGCGTGCCATCGACCAGTCCGGCAAATGCCAAGATAAGATTAGATGATTTAATTGCTGCTTGGCGAAAGGAAATAGCCGATATTCTTGAATTGGAATAATCGATAAATACTAAACAAGAATAGATAAGACACAGTGTGTCTTTTTCTTATATCTATTCCTAGCTATGACGAAAATTCGTTGACTAAGTCAATGAAAAATCATAAAATGCGATAGTCACGGGGTAGAAATATGAATACAAAAGAATGGAATTCTAAGTTTATTATGTATCGTCGGACCATCAAACATCTAAAAGATGAGATGAACCGCAACCTCAACAAGCAAGGCATTTCATTACAGCATGCAACTTATTTGCTTCTTTTAGCCGATAATGGAAGTTTGAGGATTAAAGAATTGAACACCTTGTCAGATAATGATGCGGCCTTAACAACAAGAGCAATTAAGTTACTTAAAGAAAAAAATCTGGTTGGACAAACATCCGACAGCATTCGCAAATATAAACTATTTTTGACCGATAAAGGGAAAGATGTTGTTCGTTTCATTGGTGAAGTTCTTGCTAATCTTCGCAACGAACTGGCAAAAACGATGCAAGGCGAAGGCCAAGAAGCGCTATTAAGCGCCATTCTAGGTTAATCTAGGGATAAAAAAATGGAAATAATTTTAGATAATGTATTAAAGATTTATTTTTTAGTTTGTTTATTGTTGCTTATTTTATATATACCAAGGATGTGGTATTTCTTGGCGGCTTTTCGAAAGCACCCTCGCTTACAAAACGCTATCAAAAATCGCATTGCAATCCTCGTACCTGCAAAAAACGAAAGCAAGACCATTCAAAATTTATTCGATTCATTGAATAAGCAAACATATGATCGTTCGATGTTTGATGTTCATGTAATTGTGGAAGATCCTTTAGATCCGACGATAGCGATGGCGAAAAAATCAGTCAATGCAGCAGTTCATATTGTTTTAGACCAAACCCGCAAGGGAGAAGCTCTTGACGGAGCTCTTAAGGCAATTTTAAAAGAAAACCCAACTAAATATGATGCTTTTATAATTATTGACGCCGATAACTTAGCCCACCCTGATTTCATCTTAGAAATGAATAACGCTTTAGCAAGCGGACGGCAAATCGTTGTTGGCAAGAAGTACATTAAAAATTGGGAGTCATCAGACCGCAAATCGCGTTCACTAGTGAGCAATTGCACCTCTTTGGTATACACAATGGTTGACGACCTAGGTAATTCACATCGCAACTCGCGCAATATTCCTGTGAGTATGTGTGGAACGGGCATGATGGTTCGCGCTGATGTAATCAAACAATTAGGAGGTTGGCCATATCGTACTTTGACTGAGGATTTTGAAGTGATGGTCGATTGTCTTTTAAAAGGGTTTACTTCTTTATATTACCAACACGCAATTGTCTATACCGAAGAAGCAGTGGAGCATCGCGTATCCTTTAAACGCCGAATGCGGTGGCTAACTGGTTTTACACAATGCAATCGTAAGTATCGGAAAGCAATTGTTCGAAAGACATTTTTTGAAGGTAAGATTATTTGGAAAAACTTTGATTTTCTTTATTCTCTTGTACCGGTTTATATTTTTGCGGGAATAAGTTTAGTTTTGGGTATTGTCGGATTGTTGGCAGCTGGCGCTTATGCTCTTTTCTTTCAACCTTTAGCGTGGCCGATTCTGAAAATTGCTCTCATATCAATTGGTCTAGTTTATGGTGTTTTATGCTTGTTTACCATTCTCACCCTTATTGTTGATCGCAAGGTTATCAAAATGACCTTTTGGGAAGTGATTGCCGTCATTTTCTTAAATCCTTTTATTCTCAGTGAGTTCGTTTGGATATTCATTCGTATTTTCACTTCGCCCGGAAATTTGCAGTGGGACAATGTCGATCGAATCAATTATGTAGCCAAAAAGGATGAATAGTAATGGCTCTTCAAAAAGAAGAACTTATTAAGCGAATTAAGGAATGCGAGGCACGAGGCGACTTTCATTTTAATGTCGAGCCAATCGATGATGAAAGCTATGACCCCGTTGATGAAAACTATCCTTATAATTGTAAAAATGTATTGGATTGTCTTTTTCATTTTATTATTCGTTTAGCAGCGATCATCGCCGGAGTATTCATTAATCGAATTGCTTTTGGCATGAAAGTTAAAGGTCGTAAGAATCTCAAAGGCGTCAAATCTGCAATCGTGACATGCAATCATGTCAATAACTTTGACAACCTCATGGTGCGAAGTGCCTTATTTGGCCATCGACTATATATAGTTGTCGGTGAGTTTAATAATAAAAAAGGATTCTTTGGCAAATGCTTAAGAGCGGGCGGAACTCTTCCTCTCAGCGCGAACCTTAGAGCGATGATCAACCTTCGTAAAGCGGTCGACAAATTACTTAAGAAACGTAACTACATTCTATTTTATCCTGAAGAATCAGAATGGTGGATGTATGAAAAACCTCGTCCATTTCGTAATGGCGCCTTTCATTTTGCCGCGACTTCTAATGTGCCGATAATCCCCATCTTTCTTACGTTTTCAGAACCAAAAGGCATACGGGCAAAGATTATCAAGAGCAGGGTTGTGACCGTCAATATTATGCCGCCTATTTACCCAGAAACGCATCGAAGTGTCAAAGAAAATGTCGATTCTATGCGCGAAGCAAACTATAAAGCCTGTATTAAAAAATACGAAGAATTTTATCAAAGGCCGATGGTTTATGACACGATCGTTCCCTGCGAAGAGTGCCAAGATGCTCAAATAGCATCCTCGTGACTACCGAGTGCTATAATATTTCCATGAAATTGCGTTTATCGGAAAAGGCAGCCACGATTATTAAAGTAATTGCTTTCGTTGTTATTTTCGGTACCCTAATTGGTCTTTTTGTCTACTATTTTGATTTTTTCTATTCGCTTGTTGATGTTAGTAATCGCCAAGCTTTGCGCGCGAAGATGGTCGACATGGGCATGTGGGGCTACGGCCTCGCCTTTTTAATACAATTTGCGCAAGTGGTTATTTCCTTTTTGCCAGGCGAAGTAGTTGAATTGTTTTTAGGAATGGCGTACGGGCCTTTTATTGGTCTTTTAATCGCCCTTCTTGGCGTTATCGCTGGAACGACTGTTGCCTATTATCTAGCCAAGTGGGTTGGTATCCCCTTTGTCCGCTTATTCATCAAAAAGAATTATTTTACTAAATACGCATTTTTCCAAGATGAGAAAAAGATTGCCTTAGGTGTCTTTGTTGTCTATTTAATTGTTGGTCTTCCTGTTGATACCGCCACTTACTTGGCGCCCACTCTGAAAATAAAGTTTTGGAAGTTTTTGCTTCTTTCGACAGTTGCGCGTATTCCAAAGATTATTTCTTCGACCATTGTCGGCCACTACTTGGTTGAGGATAATTTATTAGTTTCGCTAATTGTCTTTTTTGGCACCGCCCTCATTAGTGTTATTGCCGTTATAATATTCCACTTCGTCAATAAACATAAGAATAAAAAAGATACGATGAATCAAGCGTAATTTCGTTTCACTCTTGTAGATGAAACATTGATTTGATAAGGTATTTATTGTTTAGACCATCATTTATGATGGCGAGGATGTAAATATGAATAAACTGATCATCTTGTCCGGCATTCCAGGATCGGGCAAAACAACTTATGCTTTCGGTGTTAAAAACGTCCTTCCCAAGGTTAAAGTTATTTCCAGTGATGAAATACGTCGCGAGATAACCGGAGACACTACAGATGGCACTAAAGAAACACTTGTTTGGGAAGAGTTTGAAAAGCAAATTAAGTTAGCCAGCAACGATAATGATATTGTTATTGCTGATTCAACGGCTCTCACTAATGTGTTAAGAATGAAATGGTATAACGTTTTCCGCTCTTTTTTTCATAAAATAGAACTAGTCTATATCGACATGCCATTCAGTGTTTGTTGGGAAAGAAATATTGCACGGGAAAGAAAAGTCCCCTTAAATCCGATGGCGGTAATGTTTAAACTGCTTGAAGCGCCGAACGAAGAAGTGAATAATAGTTTTGACTCGATAATCGTCATCAAAGAAGAAGACAAAGATACATGGAAAAAAAGCTAATTGTTTTATCGGGAATTCCCGGCTCAGGGAAAAGCACCTATGCGCAAGAATATGTCTTGAATCATCCGCGCAGCGCCATTGTCGCTAGCGATGCGATTCGCATGGAATTATTTGGGCGCGTTGATGATTTTTCTAAAGAAGATATTGTTTGGAGCACTTTCGAAAATCTAATATTTGAAAAGGCCAAGACATGCGATAGTGTTATTGCTGATTCATCAGCAACCGCTAACGAAAGACGCCTCCGCTGGGCAAAAATGTTTCGTCAAACCTTTGATATCATTGAACTCGTCTATTTTGATATTCCTTTTGAAGTATGTCTTGAACGGAATGAAAAACGCCATTTAGCCATTCCTTATAACGATATGCTCGTGATGAAAGAATCGTTTGAAGTTCCATCCGACGAAGTTATGAAATCGTACGACAAAGTTATCAAAATTAGAAAATAGATTTTATATTGTTATAAACAAACCAATCAGAGCAGCACCTAAAGCAATGATTGATGGCGCGGCGCCATAAAGAAAAAACTTGATAAAAGAAAATTTCACTTGATGACTTTTTAATAATCCCATCCACATCATGCCGGCTAACGCACCGATTGGTGTTAAAAAAGCACCAAGATTGCTACCGATTATCGAAGCATAAACGGCTGGTGTCGCTACCATGTTATTACTATATGAGGTGACCGATGAGAATAAAACGCTCATCGGGATGTTGTTAATCAAGTTAGATAATAAAAATGAAGAAAGACCATATTTGACAATGGGTAGCGAATCACCAAAAAGGTTAGCAATCAAAGAAGTAACCCCGTGCTTATTTAAAGCTAATACGATGACGAACATTGCAATAATAAAAGGAATCAAATCCCAAGGCAAACGGCGAACTGTGTTCACGATTTCGATGGATTTTTCTTTTTTGAAAACCCTGTAGATCAGGGTAGTAATCAGCAAAAAGGCAGCAAAAATCAGAGTAATTAAATACATTTCGAACCCAATATAGTTAGCGATGGTAAGAAAAACCGTACAAGCTCCCAAGGAAAAAAGTCCAATTGTTAGTAGAAAGCGATTGCCAATTTTTATATCTTCAACTTCTTCTTGAATCGGCAATAATAGTTTCTTTTTGAAAATCATAATTAGAACAAAAAAAGAAACAACGCCAGCAAGAATGGTTGGAAGGTACATTACTTTTACATAGTCGATGAAACCAATGTTATGACTTGATGCTAGATAAATGTTTGTTGGATTTCCAATTATGAACATCATGCTCCAAGTATTGGCCGCCACGAAACTTGCAAAGAGATATGGTAGTGGATCAATTTTGGCTCGCTTGGCAAAGTAGCAAATGAAAGGCGTAAAGGTCAATATGATGATGTCATTACTCGTGAACATCGTCAAAACTGAAACGAGAAGATATAGAGTAATAAACATTGTCATTTGACTCGACTTAGCCCTTTTTAAAGCGACTGATGCCAGAAAGCGAAAAAATCCGACTTCATCTAAAAAGACCGACATCATCGTCATCGACAAGAAAAGAGCTAGAATTTTTAAAGGATTTATCGCACTGTTGGCTGTCAAACCGGAGAAGATTTCAGGAAAAGAAATCAACCCTGAAGCCAGCAAAAAAGATGCGCCAATAAGAGGAATGAGCCAATAAGTATTAATACTTAATTTCCGAACTTTGATGTCGGGTTTAAAGAGTGAAGCCCCAATCATTATCAGACAAGTAAGAAGCGACAAGGCGATAGTCCATGCCATAAAATTACCCGTTTTTTTCTTTCGGAAATATGAATCCGTAAGGTAAATCTTAATCCTTTTTGAAATATTTTCAATATGTTTAAGAACCGTTTACATGCTCAACGATTAAACATGCTAAAATATTGAAAGATTTAGAAATCTGAAATTTGAAAGGTTAACATGGCAATATTAGTATCCGAAGCTTGGAAAAAGAAATATCAAATAGCGGGAGAGCTCAAAGATTACGCTCGTTTTATCACGATTGGTTCAATTAATATTACCCCTGCCAAAATTGCTTTAAGCAACACAGCCATTTCAATTACGAATAGAGCTCCGGTCATGGATTTACGCGTTAGGACAATCAAAAAAAGAATCCCGACATATGATGGGAAAACAATTGGATTAACGATTTACGAGCCAAAAGAATTATCAAATATTACTACCCCGGTCATCTTATATTTACATGGTGGAGGTTTCATGATTCGCGAAGCAGCTCATCACCATAAAGTGTCTCGCGATTACGCGGTTGGCGCAAAAGCAAAACTCGTCTTTGTTCATTATCGTCTCGCCCCTAAGCACTCCTTCCCTTATCCAGTGGAAGACTGTTATTCTGCTCTTTTATGGGTTTATCGAAACGCCAGTCGCTTAAAAATTGACAAGGAGCGTATCGCTGTGGCCGGTGATAGTGCGGGAGGAGGTCTAGCCGCAGCCCTAACTCATATGACTAGAGACCGAAGCGGACCCAAAATATGCTTTCAAATGCTGATCTATCCAGCTTTAGATCATCGCCAAAAAACACAATCAATTAAAGATTTTTAT
>Ga0172377_10006918_pt1 | contig 11700 bp, 12 predicted proteins | sample Pumphouse3metaG_FD_119749 | JGI IMG/M metagenome (GOLD analysis project Ga0172377, IMG submission 119749) | Leachate microbial communities from a municipal landfill in Southern Ontario, Canada - Pumphouse #3 metaG | ecosystem: Engineered > Solid waste > Landfill > Unclassified | place: Canada... | reverse complement strand
TCAACAAGGATGACCTTTCCCTTGCGGTAGGAAGAACCTAAAGGGTGATTGAGATGCGTTCGGTCATATCGGTATGGTCATCAAAGTACGCCAAGACGATGAACTTGACCTTAGTCATGGATGCAAAGAGATTCCCAATGACGATTTCTGACGTGGATTGAAGACTTTCATACAACACCTTTCTCTTTTCATCAAGCAGTTGTATTTTGTATTCTGCTATTCCCTTTCCCATCTGTATCGTTTTTGTAAGCGGATCAAATGTAAGATCAAGAGGTGTTCTACGTTCTGGGTACGTCTCTATGGTAAACGTATCACTGAGGGTTCTCCCGTCGGCATTAAGCACCTGGACCTTCCACGCTCCTTGCATCATGGGAAGTGAGTTTCCCATGACCAAGTTTGAACTTCCATAGTAGGTGGTTGTATCCACCTCTCTCTTTTCAGCCACAAAATTCCATTGGCTGGCACCATCAGGTGAGATGACCTCTATTTGCAAATCAGATGCTTTAGGATCCTCAGTCTCTACATAGAGGCTGAGGCTCTCGAAGCTTTCAAGAACTTTCCCCTGCTCATTGAGCAAGGTTACGTTCGAGACCCCCTGTTGCACAGAAATCAGAGAAAACGTGCTACGCGAGCAGGAAATGCCCAATAAAGCCCACAGGCAAAGACTGAGCATACCAACCCAACGTTTCACGCTAGAGTTTCTGTGCTGCAAGGAAAGATCGTACAGGATTTGCATAGGCATTGAGTGCATATCTACGTACATCTTCTTTGGCATCCTTGAATCGGGCAAGGAATTGATCAGTATCAAAAGAGGCATACGAGTCAGCAAACAGATGAGTATTTTCCAGATAATCATAGGCAAAACAGTTGGTCGGCCAGAGTTTATAGGAGAGATGAATCTGTCGGTCAACTTCAATCGCAACCTGTTCTGAATCTTTGAATTCCCCATGAATCGGTGTGCCGAAAGCTATATGGACATTGCCCTTATACCCTTTGAGACCACGGGAAATACTGATGAGATCTTCGTATTTCTTCTTTGCTTGCTCACCTCTGTTCATGCGGGCAACCTCTTCATTGGCCTTCAACAAGTCACAGGGATCATACTCATAACTCACAGCAACAGGTACGATATTGCACTTGTTGATCACCTGAGAAAAAGTGATGCCCTTGGACTTCTGTGAAAGATGCAGCATCTTGATGATTGCAGGAGTGGTATTGTCCAAGCCATCCTTGGCTCGCCCACTTTTCTGTGCTACCCAGATGGACTTGTTCTCTTCACTGATCAATTCGACAAAGTAAGCACTCAGCTTAAGCGATTCGAGATATTTCTCGCGCATGGGAAGCGTTCGTTTAACCGTAACACCACCATTGAGTTTGAAAAGGTCGGTTATGAACTGGTTGGTGAGCAGGTTGTCACCGATTGCCATTTCACACAGCATGCGATTCCCGTGTCCTAACGCATAGTCGATGAAAGCGCAATCGAGCACTATGTCGCGATGATTGCTCATAAACAGATATGCTTTGTCTTTTTCAGTATGCTCCAGTCCTGTTACCGTAAACTGGTCAACACTTTTCTTGATGATGGCAGGCAGAAAAATTCCAGCGGTAATATTCCGTTGAAAATCATCATAACTCTGCACAGTTTCAAGTACCTGCAAAAGATAATGGGCAAATTTTTTTGATTCTTCTTGCTGACTAAGATCGTCAGAAGCTTGTAGAGAAGCAAGCATCCCAATGAGAGCTTGCTTATTTTCCAAGACCCGGTTCACCGCATCGCGGGCATCCTGGCCTCTATAAGGGGATATATCCCTATACCTAGTCAAATCCATGTATCAACCTTTTTGTGCACCCAAAATAGACTTCATGTACTGGGATCGTTCCCACTTGGAGGGATCTGCGACCCTCTCTTGAGCGAGTTTCCCATTGAAGTCAGAAATATGGGAGTATTCATGTGAATCCATCCAAGAAGAAAGATCTGCTTCGATCTTGGAGACAGAAGAAAGACCCTGTTTCAGCAATACTGAACAAAGTTGGACAGCCTTAGCTCCAGCAAGCAACTGCTTGACCACAGTGTCCCCACTGTATATTCCGGTGGATGCACAGATATCATAACGGACCTCTTCGCTCATCAATGCAGTCCATCGAAGAGAGAGTGCATATTCATCCTTTGCACTCAACATCTGTGCAGGAATCAACGACATGGTCTTTGTATCGATGTCAGGACTATAGAACCTATTGAAAAGGACAACACCATCGATTGAAAGTTCATCCAATCTGCGCATCAGGTTCGCCAAAGAAGAAAAGGATGAACCCATTTTCAAGCTGAGAGGAACCTTTATCTGTTTACGTGCAGCTTTTACCAAAGAAAGATAGTTCTTTTCAATGGCACCGCCTTCAATCTCAACATCAGCTGCTACGATGTAATGATTGATTTCAATGGCGTCAGCACCGCAAGCAACAAAACGGTTGGCGTATTCAATCCAAGAACCATTCTGCCTACAGTTGATCGAGGCAATAACAGGGATGTCCAACGCTTTCTTAGCATCTTCAAGCAAAGTGAGATATCCGTCTATCTCCCGCTCCATACTGGCATTCTTCATAAATCCATAGGCATCTGCATGGGTAAGATATTCTTGAGCCCCATCTACTGCCAATTCACTATCATTTTCAATCTGTTCTTCAAAGATTGATTTCAGAACAACAGCACTCAATCCTGCATCTTCACACTTTTTCAGATTATCAAGTGTTGAAGTAAGAGGGCTACTGCCCGCAATCAGAGGATTTTTCAAAGTAAGCCCAAGGTATTTTGTAGACAAGTCTGCCATCGTTCACTCCTTCATACATAACAAATGCGTCGGTTTATTCAACGCAGTTGGTATAATCATACCATGAATTGCCAGCTTTCTCCATATGGGTATTGTAGATTGTCATGGTAAAATCACATGATGGAAGATACTTTTTATGGTTCAGGTTTCTCATCTTCCAGGAATGCATTGTCCTGATGCGAAGAAATCAAACAAGCATTTCGTCTTTGAGAAGTGAGTAAGTCAATCAAGCGATAGAATATCGATGGATGTTTTTCTTTATGGGAGGACTCGTTTGGTCGGCTGTTCTGGTCATCCTTTTTCTGTTCTTCCATACATTTCCTCTAGAAAAAGTAAATCATAGAATCAATGTATCCACAAGAGGAACTCCAACGCTATATTTTTTCCCAATACCCTATACAATAAACGATAAGAGGTAAGCGTATGGAACTAGCCATCAGATATTTCAGCAGAACGGGAAATACACGAAAACTGGCGTTTGCACTTGGTGAAGCACTTGGAATTGAAGCTAAGGATCTCAATGAGCCCCTCGAAAAAGCTGATATTCTTTTTTTAGGAAGCGCAGTATATGGAGCAAAACTTGATGATGCTGTTGTATCCTATCTTCGAAACCTTGATAAGACAAGCATCTCCCTGATCATACCATTTTCCACCACAGCAATTGTAAAATCATCCTATCCACTCATCAAAAAAATTGCAGATGAGCAGCATCTGAAACTCAGTGAAGAACATTTTTTCTGTAAAGCCCAAGCAGGATTCCTCCACAAAGGGCGTCCAAATACACATGATTTGGAACAAGCAAAAGCATTTGCCTTGCGCATGACGCAATAAGGGTGCCGCTTTCGCGACACCCCTACATGAAGCATCTGATAGAATCTACAAGATATATGGGATCCTGAAGTTGTGGGATTGATACACTACAAACGTCTCAACCTCTGCAACTTCATCAATCTTATCCAGTTCTTTCTTGAAAAAGTCCAAGAGAGACAGATTTTCTTCTTCCGACAATACCAATTGGACGATCAAATCATAGCGACCTGTAACAACCGCCGCAGAGATGACACCACGAAGTTTGGAAAACTCCAAGGCCTTCTTCTCCAAGTCCATTGTCTTGAGCTTAACGCCCATCATCACAACCTGCAATCCTGGAATTGATTCAGGATTTACAAGCCCAGATATCTGAAGCACGCCCTCTTCAATGAGTTTGTTTACGCGAGCGCGAACCGTGTTCTCAGTGATGTTCAGTTCATCTGCAATTGCACTGAATGGCTTTCGCCCATCGCACAACTGTTTGATAATCGCCTTGTTTGTGTCATCCATCTTTATCTTCATTGTTGATTAACCGTTTTTCCTCTCAAAGTCTTTCATGAACTGAGCAAGAGCGACAACGTCCTCTTTTGGCAAAGCATTATAAACACTTGCTCTCAATCCACCAACCGAACGGTGGCCCTTAAGACCGAGCATGCCATTCTTGGTTGCCTCAGAAACAAACTGCTTCTCAAGATCTTCATTAGGGAGACGGAATACGATGTTCATCTTTGATCTGAATTTAGGATCGACCGGGCTTCTGAAGAAAGAAGAACCATCAATGGTATCATAGATGATTGAGCTCTTCTCGACGGCACGCTTCTGCATTCCTTCTGCTCCACCATTTCTCTTGATCCACTCGAGCATGAGCTTCACACCCCAAATGGAAAATACTGGAGGAGTATTGTACAAACCCTTATCCTTGCTATGGAGTTTATAATCCATATATGCAGTGAGATTGGGGTTCTGTTTCTCAAGCAAGGATTTCTTCATGATGATGAAGGTAGCACCTGCAGGTCCCAGATTCTTTTGCACACCACCGTAAATCATTGAGAACTTCTCAACGGGAACAGGGCGGGAAAGGATATCACTGGACATGTCACCGATAAGGGGTACATCACCGGTATCAGGGAAATCCTGCCACTCAATTCCTCCAATGGTCTCATTGGAACAAAGATACAGGTAGCTACTGTTTGCACTAGGCTTCACCTTGGAAGCATCTGGAAGAGAAGTGAATTTGTTGTCAGTGCCATCATAGTAGTAGTTGACTTTTCCAAGCTTCTCAGCATCTTCACCGGCTTTATTTGCCCAAGTACCGCTCTTGATATAGTCAGCAACCGTATTGGGACGGAGGAAATTGGTAGGGATCATGGTGAATTGGAGCGTAGCACCACCACCAAGGAAATAGATGTCATAGTCATCAGGAATATGAAGCAGTTCCTTGAACAGATCAAGACACTCATCGTACATCTCTTCAAACAGACCACCACGGTGGCTGGCTTCAACCATGGACAGACCTTGTCCATTGAAATCAACCATCTGGTCACGAATCTGTTCCAATACTTCAACGGGCATTACCGAGGGACCGGCAAAGAAATTCTTTTTACGTTCCATTTAAATTTTTCCTCCGTTTTTCAATTCGGACATGATCTCAAACGTCTCTTCTCCAATACGACCAAGATTCTCAACGCTGTTGGCGCCAACATGAGGAGTAAGAGTCACCTTTTCTGCCTTCAGGATTGGATAACTTTCGGCAGGAGGATCAGTGGGATAGACATCAGTGCAATACCAGGCAACTGAACCGTCTTCCAGGCAAGCGACCATGTCGTCAGCATCAACACACAGAGCTCTACCGGTGTTGATCACTACAGGAGCTTTTTTACAATGGGCGATCAATGACTTGTTGACCATACCACGGGTCTCGTCGGTAAGAGGAAGATGCAACGAGATGTAGTCGGCATCTTCAACAGCCAATTCTGGGGTAGATATCATTTCGGCAAGAGGTGAAGAAGAGACATATTTGTCAAAAGCCACAACTTTCATACCAAAAGCTTTTGCCCTCTCAGCAACACGACTTGCAATATTTCCGATGCCGAACAGACAAAGGGTCTTGCCATAAAGTTCGTTTCGTTTCGTGTTCTTCAGCCATTCACCACTCTTCATCCCATTGTGATAACTCACCAAATGATTAGGGGTGCTCAACATCAAAGCGAAGGCAAGTTCTGCAACTGCAATGGCAGAAGATTTCGGGGTATTGCGAACAATGATTCCCTTGGACTCTGCATAGGCTTTGTCAATATTATCAATACCTACTCCACCACGAATGATCAACTTGAGGTTGGGAGCTTGGTCGATATATTCCTTGGTACATTTGGTCTTGCTACGGATAAGCACGACATTTGCTTCACCGAGGCGGTTCTTGTCTGTTGTCACTTCGCCGAACACTTCCAAGCGGGAAGCGAGCGATGCGTCAAAGGCGTCTGAAATAAGAATAAGCATGGTTTTACGTTCCTCTCTTTGCATTTCTCCATGAGCTCAAGCTCATGACGATAATCATCTGAGAAGATTGTACACTAAAAATAGTTGTTTTGTCTAATTTTTTTTGAGTTTTTTTAGATATCAAGTAAATTTCTTTTAAGATGTTACTGGATAGTAAGAATTAAAAGATTTTTCTAGAAAAGATAAACGAAGTGAACACGGGGGTAAAAAAACACCGCCGGGCAAACCGGCGGTATGTATGGTTAGAAACTCTTGGAAACGTGCAATTTTCGGACTTTCTTCATCTGTTTGCGTGCAAGAGCTTTTTTCTTCCTGTTAAGGATGGTGGAGGGCTTTTCAAAGTACTCCCGCTTCTTCCATTCGCGGATGATACCTTCTTTCTCTACCATGCGCTTGAAACGCTTGATTGACTTTTCCAAAGGTTCGTTGTCATCTACTTTTACGTATGCCATATATTAATTCTCACCTCCCCCCCCGATTACTGGGTCTAAAATACTGAGTAACAATGCCCCAAACCTACCGTCAATGTCAAGTATTTGAGGCAAAAGTAACGGTGTTTCATCACCATTCACACTCAGATAGCTGATACTTTGTCATCTTCTGTCTTCAAATCAAGTACACTTATCTGCAAGGTCGACTGATTCCTGAAATAGTTCCTTCCTAAACGGAAAGCGATATCAACCACAGAACCCTTGTCGAAGTCCCTTCCTACTCGATCTCCTGCATTCCAATAAACAGCCGGCCATTTGTAGGATCCGAACGCCAAGGTAAGCCGAAGATGCTGTGATCCTCCCTTGTTGTTGTTCATGAACTGAATGTCTTCAATCACCGCCCCTTCCATCAACAATACCAAAGGAGGATTCTTTTCTCCATACGGTTCAAAAAACTCAACCACCTTGATGATCTCTGGAGTCATGTATGCAACAGGAAGGGTGCAATCGATCGCTACCGATTCACTCTCACTACTCTCAAGGCAATCCATTCTATCAATCTCTTCCATTACCCGTTTCTTGAAGACCGGAAGGTTTTCAATGTTCATGGAAAAGCCTCCGGCACAGACATGGCCACCGAAATCAAGAAAAAGGTCACTGAATTGAGAAAGGAACTCCCGAGCATTGAAATCCTCAGGACTTCGCATCGATGCCGATATCCTGCTCCCTCCTATGGTCGCCAAGACCAAAGCTGGAGCATTGAAATGCTTAAGCAGGCGACTCGCCATCACCCCTGTGATACCACGGGAAAGCGAAGAATCTTCCACAACAACCAACTTGGAACCTGTACTCTCAAAACTATCCTTTGCTTTTGGCAACATCCTGTCCCAAGCATCTTCTCCAAGTTTCTGCCGTTCCTTATTCAGCTTGATCAGTTCACCACTCAATCGTTCAGCTTCTCCAAGCTCAGTCGCAAGCAACATGTCGACAGCCAGATTCGGCTTTCCCATTCGACCCGAAGCATTGATGACAGGAGAAATCTGCCAGGAAAGATCACTGGTGGAAAGCTGTTTTCCAATGAGATTCTGCATGGAAAAAAGAGGAAGCAACGCCTCACGCTTTCCAGCGGCCAAAACCTTGAGCCCTCTCTTTACCAGAAGACGATTCTCATCCTCCATGGGCATGAGATCAGCAACCGTACCAATGGCGACCAAATCGAGAATTGATTCATAGCCAGAATCCAACAAAGGATATTTCTTCATACAGTACGCAATGAACAGGGTGGAAAGCACTTGCAGCTCATCTCTACCATGGACACTGTATTTCATCGCTCTGCTGATGTTGGAAAGTGCAAAAAGGCTCTTACCCTTCACCACAGGCATGACCTGTTCCATCTCAACGCGCATATCGACCAAATGGATATCTATCTGCTTGCCGAAGGCCTGTCGCAGCTGGGCAAGTTCCGAAGCAGCATCAAGCACCAGAATTGGAAGATCACACGATAAAAACTGCAGCGCCTTGCTTTGTGCGGGGGAAAGAAGTCCGGGATTGATCTCTTCGATGACTTGATCGATGACCAACAGGTTTTCTATGCGTATGGCCTGAATGATGATGGTATCATGCCCTGGTTGCGCATGCAGAAGGATACAGTCCTCATGATAAAAATCAGTCTGACTGAACCTGAGTGCCCAAATGACCTTGGCCACTACCCCACAGCCTGCCAAATGTTCGAAAGGATATCCGCAACCGGGAACTTTTGGGTCGACAATAGCCAAGGCAGGAGGTAGCTCGCTTCCGCTGATGTGATGATCAAGCACAATGGTATCGATACCCAAAGAACGTGCATGGGCAATTTCGTCATTGTTTGAAATTCCACAGTCAACCGTCAAGATCAGAGTCACTCCATCTGTTCCAGCTGCATTGACTCCATCAATGGTCATACCATAGGGCTCATCGCCCTCTGGCAGCTTATAAGAGACTTCAAGTCCAAGACGCCGCAATTCTTGAACGAGTAAAACCGTACTGGTGATTCCGTCGACATCACGGTCCCCGAACACCCGTACCTTCTCACCTTCACTGACAGCCTCATTGATCCTATCGACCACCTCTTCCATATCATCAAAGAGGAAGGGATTGTGAAGATAAGTCAATTCACTCTCCAAAAAGAATTTCACTTGTTCGTTTGAGGTCTGCCCTCTTCTGACAAGAATCGAAGAACACAATAAATCAAGGCCATACTGCTCATGCAGATGCCTTACGTCCTGTGACGATACGGGACTCTTTTTCCAATCCATATATATACAACCTTACCATAAATTTGCTCATCTATAACAATGGAAATCAAACCATCGCCTGCAGGACTCCTCCGACAAGCGTCTTCAATTGACCTCCACTTACAATGACCGCATAACGCAACATATAGTTCTTGATGCGTTGGGTGGCGGCCTCACTCAACTCAATCTCCACAGCATCAGAAAAATCCATAGCCGAAGTGACATTGAGATATCTCCTCGCACCAGGAGGAAGCAACATATCCGAATCCAATGTAGCACAACCCAAGCAACAGGGGGAGGACAATTGGGCATTGAAAGAAAGAATTTCTTTCTCAGTGTAGCTACGTTCACATATTGGACACCGGTTCAAATCCGACTGCAATCCACAAATGCCTATAAGCTTATGGATGAACTGAATGAGAATCCGAGAACAGAGTTGCGGTTGAGAACAAAGCATATCCAGGGCCTTGCTTAACAGCCCATACTGGTCCTTGCTGTCGCCCCCATTGGTCTTCATGACCAATTCACAAAAAAGCAATCCAGCATACGTGGTCTCCAAATCAGAGCGAATCTCATCATGCGTGGCGATTACCTGGACATCCTTGAGCGTATAATCCTTTTTTACCGGATTATAGTAGAGAAAGAACTGTCCGTCGGTAAAGACCTCCCCCTTGACCGATTTCAATGCTTTTCTTGCCCCATAACTGATGACCTGTATCTGGCCGAAATCGACTGTCAGCATAGTAAGTCTTCGGTTCAATTGTCCGTACCGTTGACTGTGCAACACAATAGCCAAGGACGATACGTTTCGCTCCATGAATCCTCCAAACGCTAGAGTAAAGGGTACAAGCTAAAAAATCAACTAGTTGGAAGAATGCATACACTGTGCTATTCTACTCATCATGAAACGCTTGTCATTCCTTCTTCTCATACTATTGCTTCCCCTTGTTCACCTTGTATCATTCAGTGTCATGGACGAAAGAATCCAGGAACAACCTTTTGACAGCGAACAAGAACTGGCAAAAAGGGATTTTTCAAAAACACTTGCCGAAAACCAACGAACATGGGCAGAAGACGCAACCATCTCGCTTCTGACCGTGGGCCCAGGAGATCCTCTCTACGCTTGGTTCGGGCACAGTGCCTTGATCGTGACCCAACCCTTGGGGAATCAAGTGATGTATGATTGGGGCATTTTCGACCCCAACCAGAAACATTTCTACCTGAATTTTGCCAGAGGCAGAATGTATTACTCTGTATATGAAAGTGAAGCAGGATGGAGAATCCGCGATGTCATCTCTGAAGATCGGGATGTTCAACTATTGGACCTGAACCTGACTCCTGAAGCCAAATTCACCATGATTCAATTCATGCAGAACAACGCCAAAGCAGAAAACAGCACCTACCTCTATCATTTCTACGATGACAACTGTGCCACAAGAATCCGGGACATCCTCAATGCAGCAACCGGGGGAGAATTTCGAACCTGGGCGGAAAACGAAGAGGCTGGAGGTTCCTTCCGATCTTTCATCCAACGCAACATGATTCACTCGCCAGTCATTTTCTGGGCCTTGGACTTCTTGCAAAGCGGAAGAATCGACGCCCCTCTCAACCGCTACGAAGAGATGTTTCTCCCAGAGAGTCTCCATCAGGCCGTCTTGGATTTCACCTATGCAGACGGCACGCCTCTAGCCCAACGAAATACAGTCCTTCACGATACAAGTAATACGGGAGTCCGATTCGTTGCCCATACCAAAAATGTAAACTATGACTGGGCCTATGCCCTTGCAGGCATCTGCTTGGGGTTGATTGGATACCTGCTTGCAAACAATCACAAACGTCTCTGGGGGCTCTATTACGGGATGCTTTCACTTATATTGGGAGTACTCGGAACACTGTTGCTCTTTATGATGACGCTCTCAGATATGGATATGACGTATTTCAATGAGAACATAGTTTTCATAAATCCTATGTTGTTTGCAGGCGCCGTTTCATGCTTCGCGATGGTGTTCTCTAAAAAGCGAAGGGGAAACCTTGCAGTTTCCCTCTTTCGCATCTTTTCGGTCGTGATTTGCATCCTGATCGTCGCAAAAGGCGTATTCCCTTCAGTACTCAACCAAGACAACCTGAGAATCCTGTTGTTGATCTTACCGGTGTTCTTCTCAGGGGCGGCTTTTCAAGGCAGAGGCTACAGAAAACAACTCTAGTTTTTCCATCTCAAGTCGCTTTGCTGCAAACAATGCAGGAAAACCCCCTATTTGTTGATTGAAATAGGTCGCCTTTGCGTTGTAAGCATCCAGGTAGGGTTGCATTTCTTTTTCACAAGCGTAGATTTTTTCATAATAGGCTGCATAGAGAAGATAGTCTTGATCTGTGAATATCTTTCTTTGCAGGATATCGAGTTGACCATCCAGTTTACCATAGAGTTCACTCAGCACTTGGGGGGATTCAACACCTTCAAACATCTGAATCGTTTGTGAAATCTCATCCGTCAACGTTGTATCTGCAATGAGTTCAACCAATTTTTGTGCATAGGAGAACCGTTGCTCTATTTGATCATAGCTCTGTTCAAAATACCAAATTGCTTCTTTTTCATATCTTTGCAGTCGATTGACATTATTCCTGTCAATGGCAAAACCAGCAAAAAACAAGAGAAACGCAACAACCGCAATGCTGATGACAGCACTGCGGAGGTTTGGAAAATAGGGTTTTTTCCTAGAGGACAACTTTTGTTCCCTTTCCTTCATAGAGTGAACCATAGAGGTGCTCAGGATCAGTAATGAGTCCAGTATTTCCAGTAGTCTTCACAAAATCCACGATAGCCTGCACTTTAGGAAGCATGCTGCCGGGAGCAAAATGCCCTTCTGC
>Ga0172377_10006917_pt1 | contig 11701 bp, 12 predicted proteins | sample Pumphouse3metaG_FD_119749 | JGI IMG/M metagenome (GOLD analysis project Ga0172377, IMG submission 119749) | Leachate microbial communities from a municipal landfill in Southern Ontario, Canada - Pumphouse #3 metaG | ecosystem: Engineered > Solid waste > Landfill > Unclassified | place: Canada... | reverse complement strand
ATCACTTCCAATAGTATAAACAGCTCCAGGAAATTTATCCCACTCAGGACGTTTCATTGGTAAAAATGGAACTCCAAATATTTGATGCATAACAGCTTCAGTTGTTTTAATATCCTCCTGAACTTGGTTTTCAGCTTCTTCTCTAGATTTAAAACAATCATGAGCTTCTAACCACCAAAATTCTCTTCCACGAATTAGTGGTCTAGTTGCTTTTGTTTCGTATCTAAAAACATTAGCTCTTTGATATAATTTAAATGGTAGATCTCTATAACTTCTAATCCATTGACTATACATTTGATAAAATTCAGTTTCTCCAGTTGGACGAAGAGCAACTCTATCTTCCCCCTGTTTCATTTCAAGCCAGAAAACTTGTGGTGAAAACCCTTCAACGTGTCCCGCTTCTTTTTTGAAATTCTCTTCTGGAATTACAACCGGGAAAAAAGAAGGGAAATGTCCTCTTTTTTGCAAAGCAATTTCATAATGTTTATACATCTTTTCCATAATCATTGCCCCCCAAGAACGAATAACAACAAAACCTTTAACACCATAACGAACATCGGTAATTTCTGCTCTTTGAACTATTTCAGAATACCATTCAGAAAAATTCTTTTCTTTATCAATATCAAAAGTAACCTTTTTAGCCATAACAAAAATTAGTTCCAATACTTTATAAAATTAATGAGCTCGGGAAGATTCGAACTCCCATCAACAGGGCCGAAACCTGGTATTCTATCCTTTGAACTACGAGCCCAATATTACACAAAACACAATCTACTTTATAAAAATAACTACAAATAAAACAATTTTGTCTGATCCATTTTACCAGCTAACGTCTTGTATGTACTCCAACTTTTCCTGATTATTGAATCGTATTTTTTATCTCCGAATGTTTTTACTAAAAAATTTTTAGTTTTAGGATCAGCTGGATATCCACTACCGAAATCCACACCTAAATCTTCTCTTAATTTTGCGATTAAATCTTCTCGTGTTTCCTTAGAAATAATAGAAGCAGCCGAAACAATTGGATAATTATAATCGGCTTTATGTTCACAATGTAACTCAACCAAATTCTTTTTTACAATTGTTTCCATTAAAAACTCACTCCAAGAAACCGTATTTATACTCGGACAATCCACAATTACTTTTACTTTTTCATTTAAATCTTTCATAAAATAATTAATTATTATTCCAGTTTTTATTGCCTCTAAATTGTTTAAATTTGGGAAATTATCTATTTCTTCCGGCTCCGAAATTTCATAATGATAATCATAATCTTTTCTTAAAATATCGGCTATCTTTTTTCGTTTCTTTAGAAACAATAATTTACTATCTTTTGCCCCCATCTCTTTAATTAATGCTTCATTCTCTTTTTCAATCATAACACCAGTCAAAACCATAGGACCAATAACAGGACCCCTACCAGCGTCGTCGATTCCAATTACCTTCATAATTTAAAACAAATCATTCTTGTTTATAAATTTCTCTAATAAAAAAGTAATCACTTTGCAATCCTAAAATGAAAACATAAGAGTTATAAAGTAGTTTTTTTTTATGATTTTATGAAAAAATATCCTAAAATAAATGGATTAATATTCAAGGAGTTAATAAAACGAGGTTATTCCCTCGATGGTTACACGCGTGTATGGAATATTGCTGATTCTAAATTATGGTATCTTAAACCAGAGCAAGCAAAAGCATACTTAGAATTGGAAAACTCAAAAAACTTTAAAGATGAAGCTTCTGGGGATGAATTCAAATTATTATCTAAACATTACAAAATTATGTTATCAGAAATTGGAGAGAATAAACCATTTAACCTTGTTGATATTGGTTGCGGAGACGGTCAAAAAGCAGCATTTTTAATAGAAAGATTTGGATCCGAAAAAAAAATAAGATATTGTCCAATTGATATTAGTAGTTACATGGTAAAAACGGCAATAGATACAGTATCAAAAGTAAAAGTAGACGGAATTGTAGATTCAGAATGGAACATATCTGATTTTGAAAACTTAGAAAACATAACTCCACTATTAATAAACGATACATATAAATGTAGTTTATTCGTAATGTTAGGACACACTCTTGGAAATTTTGAAATACACGACTTACTATATCAAATAAGAAATAGTATGAAAGAAGATGATGTATTTGCTGCGGTTACAGGAATAAAATCTACAAAATGGGAAAGATGGGTTGATTCCGCATCTTCTGGACAAGTAAATTCAAATAGTTTTTTCAAATACATACCATTACAATTAGGTTTATCTGAAAATGAAATTAATTTTATTCCTAGATTAAAAAATGGAAGAATTGAATATACTTACGCAATAAATTGTGATAAAACAATAAAGTTTCAAGATAAAGAAATAAGATTCAATAAGGGGGATCAAATAATTGTAGCAATTGCTTACAAACACAATAAGGATGATCTACAAACCATATTACATATGTATTTCAAGAGTGTAATTATGAAATTATCTGAAGATAAATCAACAGTTCTGTTGATTTGTAAGAAATAATTACAAACCCATTTAAATTAGTTTTGATAAAATATACTATGAAGGCTTTAGTATTATATTCTGGCGGACTAGACAGTCGTCTGTGTATAAAAATAATGCAAGAACTTGGCTTTAATGTAACTGCACTATATTTTGAACTACCATTCGGATGCAACTGCTCAACAAAAGAAAACAGACTTTTTGTAGAAAAACAAAATGCAGAATTCAGAATTATTAATGTAACACAAAAACAAATGTTACCTAAATATCTAAACGCAATAAAAAATGCGAAATTCGGTTATGGCAAAGGATTTAATCCTTGTGCTGATTGCAAAGTCTGGATGTTTAAAGAAGCAAAAAAAATCTTTGACAAAGAAAAATTTGACGTATTCGTCTCTGGAGAAGTCTTAAATCAAAGACCTATGAGTCAAACAGAAAACAAAAGAAGACAAATAGACAAAGAACTTGGCTTTGACATATTAAGACCATTAAGCGCGAAACAATTACCAGAAACAATATATGAAAAAAATGGAATTGTAAATAGAGAAAAATTATACGATATTAACGGACGAAGAAGAATTATACAAATGGAACTCGCAAAAAAATACAAAATAGAATACCCAACACCCGCCGGAGGTTGCCTATTATGTGAAAAAGCATTCAAAAAACGTTTTGAATACTTAATAAAAAATAATATAATAAACGAAAAAAAAATTAATTTAATTAAAATTGGCAGACATTTCATAATAAACGGGATATGGTTTATTGTAGCAAGAAATGAATCTGAAGGAGAACAAATTTGTCAGTACAAAAATCATTTTTTAATGGGAGACAAAGGAATACCAACCGTATACTTCTCAAAAAAAGATGAAAATGCAAAAAAATTACAAGACGCTTTTAAAAGTAATTTAACAAAAGACAGAAATATATTTGACGAATTTAAGCTATAGGCAATATTTTTCTAAATTTTGAGATTGTTAAAACATAACCTACAATTTTTGTTCTATATTTAGGTCCAAGTGATTCAATAATTTTATTCGAGATTTCTTCAGCCATCTTTTTGTCACGGCACGCAGATTTTAATAAAATGACTTTTATCATTCGTTCTTTTTCGAACAAAGTTTTAATCTGATTCATAAATTCATCAGTCAATCCGTTCTTACCCATTTGTATTTTCTTTATTTCACTAACCATATTTACTTTAAAAAAACGCAGTTTATTAATTTATTGAGACTCCGCCAATTGCTTTTCTAAACTCAAAATATCAGATTTTTTTATTTTAAACGAATCTATTATCTTTGAAACATTCCAAGTTCCATTTTTTGCAGTTTTTTCTTTTTTACAGAAATTTTTCATGAAAAGGTGAACAAAAACATCAGAATGATTATCTCTAAAATCATGACTTTTTAATGCACAAAAAATAGCCGCTTCTTTTATTTCTTGTTTAGTTGGAGATTCTCCAATATTAACAAATGGGCTACCAGGAGCAAGCGTATGTAAGAGAAAATCATTTCTTTTAGCAACAGAAACCAATAAATCATTTTGTTCAGCAGACTTACCAGCAATAATTTCCTTACCAGTACTCAAAACATATTTTCTGAAATTTGAATTTACCATAAAATTAATTATTTACAATCTTTATTAAGTTAATTTTTTATTAATAACTCTTGAATCTGGACTAAGTAAATTTACATAATCTCCCTTAAATCGCACACCACGTGCAACCTTTTGAATAAGTTCTCTATTGGCCTTGTCAATATAAAACTCATTAAACTTATCTGGATTCTCTTTTTTCAATATTTTCCAAAACGGACTAGAAATATTAGGATACGGATACTTTGTCAAAACTATATTTTGACATTTATCACCAGGGAAATCAACTCCACGACTACATTTTGTTGTAAACAAAGTTTTAATTTTCTTTTCTAAAAAATCTTTAATTGAATCTGTACCCATAGATTGTAACTCCTTTAGTCTTTCTTGACTTATTAAATTTTCAAGTTTTAATTTTTCTAATTCTTCATTCGTCGGTAAATCTCCAAAAGAATTAACATGAACCAATGTCTGTCCTTTACAATGAGCCAAAGAACAGTCTAACATTTTCAAGTATCTATCTCGCGTCAACAAATTGCCTTTAAAACTAGAATAAGCACAAGACATTTCCATACCAAGTTTAACATTTGTTATTTTACCAGGCGATTGTGTCTCCGCTTCAATTATCTTAAAATCTTTTAACCCGAAAATACCCTTTAAAACATTTTCACTATGTAAACTTCCCGTCATCATAACAAGAACATTTCCCTGATCAGTCAAATCTTTCATTTTATCTCCTAAATTAATTGTAACTAAAACTAAATTCACACTTTCTTGTTTTTTTGATTTATATAACCGACTTTGAGTTTACTCTGAAGAAAATCTCTCAACGCTCACATATGTATCATCCAAAACTCCATCAAAATCCCGTGCAACTTCAACAGCAGAATTATAATAATTCAATTCCTCATCCTCGGCCAAATTAGGATTTTTCAAAATCTTTTTTATAAAATTCATTATTTTTGTATTTTTTAATTTTTCACAATCTATTTTTTCATTACTCATTAAAATTTCATCTAAATCATAAATTATTTGTTTCAATGCATTTTTATGTTCTTGATCTGTTGGATTTAAATTTATTAAAGCTTGATTCAATTTTTGTAAATTAATCTTCTTTTCACTCGCAAAATTATCCAAAAATTCATCACATTCATCAATAATATCAATATCCGTTTTAGGTTTTCTTCCAATTGAAATCTCTATTAAATATTTTGCAGAATTAAAAACCAAAACGTCACTATCTGCATAAGCCCCATATTGTTCAAAATACGAACAACCATGTCGACGCTGAAACAAAGCATATTCTTTATCTGAAATTGTTTTAAATTTCATTTTCTTTACATCATCAAGACCTTTTGGTTTTGCATCAGCTGGTAATAATGGAGACCAATAAGGACAAATAGATGCAACATTAGTTCTTTTAATATCATTAATCTCCGAAAAATCTTCCATACTCAAACTTTTGTTTTGTTTTATGTAGTCCAATAGAATATCCAAATTTTTTTCCCTAATTTCAATTAAACATGGCAAATCTTTTTCATCTGCTCGTCCTCCCTGAAATTTACAAGAGAAATTTGCTCTACCCTTAATAACAGATATTTTTAATTTTTCATTATTATCCTTTAAATCGAACATTTTTTTTGTATAATCCCTTTCATATTGTTCTTGCAATGTTTTTATAGGAACCACAATTGCACTTTTTTTAAACTCTTTGGCTAAGTTCAACGCAATAGCACTCTTCCCGCTACCACAAACACCTTTAATAAAAATTATTTTATAATTTTCTTTAATAGCATCTAAAACTTCATTTACTATATCTTCTTGCGTTTTCCCGTTCGAGAATCTTAATGGACTCAATTTTTCCCCTTTATTATCAAAAATATCAGAATCATCTTCTCCAACACGTTTATACAAAGACCATTTCATTTAACACCTCGACAACAAAAACAATATAGATTTTAAAAACATTTAGATAAAATAATGAAACTTATTCCACTTTAACTCTAACGGTCTCTGTTCCAACTTTACAAGGCAATCTAGCTTTTATTGAACTAATCAATTTTCTAGCTTCAATTTCTTGCTTTGCATTTTTTACACCAACAATAAACATTGTTTGTCCTTTTTTTACTAAAGCTGCTCTTCCAATAGTTCTACCAAATGAACGTGCCATACCAGTCTGCATACGATCTGCACCAGCCCCAGTAATCATCTTATTTTCCCTTAAAACATGATGTGGACATACTTTAACTTCAACATAAAAATCTTTACCAACTTTAACTTGTAACCATCTATTCAAGTACTGTCTAACTGCCTCTATAGAATTATCTCTAATTTGACAATTTTCTTTCGAAATAACATGAATTATAGTAGAATACTTATTTTGTTCAAAATCTTTAATAGCTCCCATTTTAAACTTAACAACTTTAGAGTTAGGAACAGCTTTTATATAAGATTTACTTCTAACCTTCGATTTTCTAGTATACGGTCTTGCTGGACGTTTAGAATATGCAGAACTCTTTCTTAATGCCATTATTCAATTTTAACCTCCATTCCTATCGCTTGTCCAGGCAATCCTTTCTCAAAAATTGCTCTAACAACGCCTTTATTACCATGAGCAGCTTTTATAACACCACTTATTGTTTTTGATTCTTTACCTGTAGAATTCCAACTAACTTTTTTACCAACGAATTCTTTAGCTTTATCTCTACTATCAACACCCTCTATTTCTAACAAGAAATGCTTAGGCGTATATGTCTTTACTCCTCTTCTAAACTGTACAACTTTCGCTTTTACCATAGTATATTGTTTTAATTTTGCTTTATAAAAGTTTCGTCACATGAATCAACCATTCTTAAAACAAAACCTGATCCCACTGGGATTTGGACCCAGGACCCCCGGCTTTCTTAGAGTTAAGAAAAATACATATCAAAAATATGTACTCATATAAGACCGATGCTCTACCTGGCTGAGCTATGGGATCATAGAATTAATTAAAAAAATAACTATAAAAAGCTAACGAATATCTAGAAATCGTCGTCATTTTCTTCAAATTTTTCTTCTTTTTCTTTTTGCATTTGACTAATTCTTTTCAAAGCAGCTCTAACATTCTTATTCAAAAGTTCCATCGATTCATCCAATTGAGCTCTATTTTTTGTTCCTGTACATACCAATTTACCGTTACTAAATAATAAAAAAGTAGCATTAGGTTCATCCAACTTGTAAACCAATCCAGGAAACTGTTCTGGTTCATATTCGGTATTTTCTAATTCTAATGATAAAGTATTAAGATTTAAATCTAAATCAATTGCTCCACTAGCAACAATGTTTTGAACTGTTATTTTTGGCTTAATAGTAACTTCAACACCTATTTTTTTTAATTGTAAAATTACTTGCTGAACAACTTCTTTTACTTGCGCAACAGTTTTTGTTCCAGTACAAACCAAATTTCCAGATGAAAAAACTAAAACTGCACTCTTTGGTTCTTTAATTCTTAATACAAGACCAGGAAAAGTATCTGGATTATATTCGGTATTAGACTGAGTTCTTGCAAGTTTTGTCAAACTTACATCTTTTTCCAAAGAAGTAGTAGCCACAATATTCTGCACCTTCAATGTCGTATCTCTCTTTTCTACATCTTTTGAGGCAACCATTGATTTAGCAAACTCAATTTCCTTTATAAATGCTTTGTTAAATTTTCAACAAGAATTCCGGGATTTTATCTTTTGCTTTTTCACGTCTTTTTTGATGTTCAGACAAAAAGTTATTAATTTTTTCAATTGTATATTTCTTCATATCTCCAGTTAACATCTTCCCAGAAGAATAATCTTTTTCAATTTCATTTAATTTTTTGTCTGATTCTTCAAATAAATATTTTAAATATTGGAAAGGCACATCCACTGTACAATCTCCACCACGTTTTATATGTTCTTCAACCGTTGCTTGACCACCAGAATACGCATATTTATTTATTTTATTTTTTACGTCTGCTGGACTATCTGTAGATAAAATTCCTTTAATAGATTCAGAACTACTCATTTTTCCCTCGCTACCAGTTAATGGAGGCAGAAAAGAACATTGTATACTTGCGGGTTTATAATATCCCAACTTAGGTAAAATATCTCTTGTTAATCTAAAATGAGGATCCTGATCTATTGCATGTGGAATTAGACATGGCATATTTTTATTTTTTAAAACACAAGGCAAAAAGGTTGGTACGGTTTGCATCGCAGTAAAAAATATTGAACCAATATTTGTGCTATCTGTAAATCCGAAACTTGATTTTATAGTAGAAAATGTAATTTTTTTTGCGACCTTTATAGCCTCCGGATACATAACAGAAGCGTGTTTTGTGTCCACAATAAAATGCGTCTTTTTTGGATTAAATCCAACGGCAATAACATCTAACATGTTTTCATAAAGCCATTTCTGAATTTCGTCATATTCCATATTCTTATACATATATTTTTCATCATCTGTAAATTGGAAATATAAATCAACATCAAACTTATCTTGCAACCACTTTGTGAAATACCAAATCATTAGATGTCCTACATGTATCGGGCCAGATGGACCACGACCAGTATATAAAAAAAATTTATTTCCCTTTTCATACTCATCTAATAACCAATCCAAATCTCTTTGAGCAAAAAAAATTCCACGAGTCAACATAGGATGCAATTCTCCAGTATGTTTTTTTATCCTATCCAATATTTTCTTGTCTATTTTTGTTAAACCAAATTCATTAATTAACCTATTAGGATCAACCTTCCCCTCTATTTTATATGGATTTACTATCATTTTACTTGACATGTTTTTAAAAGAATATTTAACTTATTAAAACTTATCATTATCCACTAATATCACTTAATTCTGCAATATCATCAATATTTCTATCTGGTCTTAATCTTAATATCCTAGGAAATCTTAAGGCATATCCCGAAGAATATGTTGGAGAAATTTGAACATTTTGATATTTAATACTAACAACAATTTCCGGTTTAACTTTAATTTTTCTCCCATCCTCGGATATTATTATTTTTTTCAATATTTCAGTCAATTCTTCAAAACTTAATCCTTCTTCTCTCTTTTCTTTTAATCCTGTAGAAGCTTTTCCAATTTCAACTAATTTATCACCATCACGACAAGCTAAATCAAAACTTGTAAGCCATCCTGTTCTTTTCCCCGTTCCCCATTCGGCACCGACAATTACTAAATCAAAGTCGTCGTCTTTTGGTTTTAATTTTACACCATAACCAACTCTAGCCCCAGGTTTATATGGTTTATCCAATCCCTTCACCATAACCCCTTCTTGATTATCATTTAAAGCCTCATCAAAAAATTTGGACGCAACTTCTGAATCATCAGTAATTATCTGTCTTGCTAAACCTATTTTAAATTTCTCTTCATCAACTATCTTCTCAAGAATTTTTCTACGCTCTATAAAATCTTTATTTATCAAATTTTCGCCTTCCAAAAAAATTACATCAAATACCTTTAGTTCGACTGGTAACTTATCAATTATTTTATCAATATCATATTTTCGTTTTATTCTCTGGCTTATGGCTTGAAAGTCGGTATACTTTTTGGTTTTTGCATCATATCCTATAACTTCTGAGTCAACAATAAAACTTTTAGCTTTAATATGAGTTTTAACAACTTCAACAACATCAGGAAATTGATTACTTACTTCTTCTAATCTTCTTGTAAACAATCTAACGTTTCCATTAACATCTTTATTTATCATAACTCTAAACCCGTCATACTTATATTCGAAAGCTGCCGGTTTACCAACAACTTCAAAAGCCTCATCAATATTCTTTACCTTTGGATACAACATTACTTTAACTGGACGTCCTGGGGATAATTTTAAATTACTTAATTTATTGTTTATAGCATTATTAAAAACAAAAGCCCAATCTGTAGAGATATCATATGCTTCTTGTACCTGAGAAGTATACATTTTTTTATCTTCCGAGTTTACAACATCAAAACAACAATTGACAATAGAATCTCTAAGTATACCATCTCCAACTCCTATTCGTAAATCGGATAAAATTGTTCTTACTATATATTTTGCTTCTAATGGGGAAGATGAATGTAATAAGTCAACAATTAAATCAATTTTTAATGAAACTGTTCCAGTTCCAACACATTCAGTAATTTTTTTTAAATTATTTACAACCTTATCAATTGTTAACTTCTCAGAGAATAATGAAGTTTGCATTTTTCTTTTACCAAGAAAATTATAAGCAACCAATCCCAAATCTCCGCTTTTCTTAAATTCAGAAATGACATCTTTTTCCGCAAACCCCGATGTCTTAGAGACAGCTTTTATAATTAGCTGAGAAGAAATACCTAATTCTCTAGAATCATAATCTGCGTAAATTCTTCCCTTTAAAAGATAAATATATTGTGGTTTCGCTTTAATTTGTGCTAAAAATTGAGAAATTATATAGATTTTATCCAATCCTTTAGAATTCTTCTCTAATTTATCATAAACTTCACACAAACTTAAATAATCCATAGGAAAAAAACGCAACTTGACTTTTTATATATTAAGATTTTATTTTACCCTTCTGCCAATCATCAATAATTTTAGTAACCGTCCTATTTTCATCTATCTCTCCACCTTTAGACAAATAATTTAATGATTTTCCAACTTTTAATAAAACATCATAATCACTTTCTTTTTCAGAAAAATCAATTTTATAAAATTTCTTCAAACTTTCTGTATTTTGCTTTCTTAATACTTTCAATATTTCGTACGCCACTTTATCTGGATTTCTTAATTTATGTACATCCTTTGAAGCCGTCAATCCGACTTTTACTTTATTATCGAATTTAGATATAACACCAGGAGTATCCATAAAACGCAAATTTCCGACCCTTATCCACTGAGTTTCTTTAGTTGTCCCACTAACAGAACTAACTTTTGCATTCGCATTAGGAGCCAAAATATTTAGAATACTAGACTTCCCAACATTTGGATATCCAATTAATGCAACACGAAGCGATTTTTTTTCTGAGTCTGCCTGAGAATTCAAATATTTCATCAATGGAGACAATGTATTTTTCTTTGTGGCACTAACAAAAAAAGATTCACTATATTTTTCTTTTAGTTTTGCCAGATGTTCTTCATCAATTAAATCTGTTTTATTAAAAACAAAAACTACTTTTTTATTCATCAGATTTGCTTTTCTTAAAACCTCAGTATTTATACTATCTTTTGGAATTCTAGCATCAACTATTTGTAAAATTAAATCGGCATTCTTTAAACAATTATTAACAACTCCCCAATACCCCATAAACAAGTAAATATAAAATACTTAATAAAGTTTTAGAAATAATCTTGTAGACTCTTTTGTTTATTATCTTCTTGCATTTTTACAAATTTATCTAAAATTGAGTTAATTCTATCTTCATTAAATTCCTTTTCAGTTAATATGTTTTTTATCTTTTTTATATTCATAGGTGGAAAAATTATTTCGTCAATACGATTTGTTTGATACTCATGAAACAATCTAAAAATTTCTTGCCAATCAAAAACGAAATCATATTTATCAGTTACAAATCTAAATATCTCAAATGGATATTTGTATTTTTGGACTATT
>Ga0172377_10006916_pt1 | contig 11703 bp, 9 predicted proteins | sample Pumphouse3metaG_FD_119749 | JGI IMG/M metagenome (GOLD analysis project Ga0172377, IMG submission 119749) | Leachate microbial communities from a municipal landfill in Southern Ontario, Canada - Pumphouse #3 metaG | ecosystem: Engineered > Solid waste > Landfill > Unclassified | place: Canada... | reverse complement strand
TATCACCTCGATAGCAATGGGACGACATACTATTTTGGCAAGACAGCCGATCAAAACGATTATCTATCCTTTGTCTATGCATCTCGCCAGCATATTTGGTTTCACCTCCTAAATCAACCGGGCGCACACGTCGTCATTAAAAAACCTAACCCGACCGACGAAGATTTGATCACAGCCGCCGAAATCGCTCTGCTTTGTTCAAACCTCGATCGCGGAGATGTCATGTACGCTTACAAGAGGGACATTTCACGGGGTGATAGCAAGGGCGAAGCTCATGTAAAAAAATATGAGACGATTTATATTTCGTTTGTCCGCTCGGCAACCGAAACTCTTTTCAAAGCCGCCACGCGCTTAGAGGTAAAGTAGATGCCGACGCTTTCCGAAATTCGCAATATTTACTATGTTATTTCTGGCCAAAGAGCGAGTAAAATCGACCCTTTAAAAGCCGGCTTTTCGAACCATTCCTATCTGATTAATAATCGCCATGTCTTAAGGATAAAAAAACCTCTTAAGGACTCCTATTACAATGCGACGCAAGAGGCTTTTGCAATTAAGAATGTCGCCCCTTTAAATATTTCGGAATCCGTTCTGTTTTTCGATGATAGAGACGGTACAAAATTATCGCAATTTCTGACGCGCACGAAAAAGATTGTCGATATCCCAACCGATAAGCAACTATCTTTGGTCGCCAAGGCTCTTCGCAAGCTTCATCGCGCCAAGATTGTCAGCGGAAAAGGGTTTGATGTCTTTGAAAGGCTCCGCTACTACAAATCGAAGTGCGTCGATTTCGTCGATAGCATCTATGAGCGCAAGGTCGTCGCTTCCGTCGAACGCTTTTATCATTCAGAGCCTTTTGTTCTGTGCCACAACGATGTCGTAAACGGCAATCTCCTCTTTCGCTCAAACAAGGTATTTTTAATTGACTTCGAGTACGCTTCCGATAACAATCCCCTCTTTGATCTGGCGAGTTTTCTCAGTGAAAACAACATCGATGACGAAAAGACTCGTCGCCTCTTTTTAAAATATTATTTTAATAAACGCTGCGATGAGAAGATTTATCGCCACATCCTGCGCTTGATCGCCTTGCAGGATATCCTCTGGTATTACTGGGCGCAGATGCATTATGTCGCCAGCAAAGAGATGATCTATAAACGCATCGCCCACCACAAGTGGAAAGCCATCATGAAAAATGCCTCGTCGCGATGACTAGGCATTTTTTTAAAAACAATATTATCTAGTAAGCGAATGGTTCGTATTCGACAAACTTATCTTCGTAAGCTTTGAGACTTTTGGCGATAACTTCGCGGGCGTGCTTAGCACCCTTCATGTTGTTGACGATTGTCTTTTTGTTTTCGAGCTGCTTATAGACGCGGAAAAAGTGGCGAATCTCATTTGAGATATGCGGCGGCAATTCGCGAATATCTTTATATATATTGTAAATTGGGTCGTTTTTGCAGACAGCGATAATTTTTTCATCGAGATAGCCGCCGTCGATCATCTCGAGGACGCCGATCGGATAGCAATCCACCAGAGCGAGGGGGACGATTGATTCCGAAGACAAGACGAGGACATCTAAAGGGTCGAGATCTTCAGCGTAGGTTAAAGGTATAAAACCATAGTTTTGAGGATAGTGGGTGGATGTATACAATATGCGATCCAGAATCAACGCTCCGGTCTGCTTTTCGAGCTCGTATTTATTTTTACTACCCTTTGAAATCTCGATACACGCCAAAAACTGTTCGGGTTTGATTCGCTCTTTGGGAGCCATGTGCCATACATTCATCTTATTTTCCTCATAAAATCTATCGTCATTATACCAATCGCTTCATCATTATACCAAGAAAATGGCGAATCTCCAGATGTTCCTATGGCGGTTAATCAGTATTCTTTTTTTATGATTTTCTTGGTGCTATACTACGTAGTATGAAATTTGCAAAAGCATCTTTATTATTCGTTCTCCCGCTCTTGTTGACGGCTTGCGGTAATCGCCCGCAAGGTCCGGTTTTAATCGCTCAAAACGGCAGTCTTTACAATCTTGGCGAGCCGCAATCCGCAAGCGAGACAAGCGATTATGTCCGCCACACGGACAGCGAAGAAATATTGTCTTATCTAAGCAATGACGAGCCTTTTGTTCTCTATGTTGGAATGTCGGGTTGCCTCGGTTGTAACATGTTTAAACCCAACCTTCTCCAATACACCTTCCAAACTAAGTCTTTAATTCATTATTTAAATGTCGCCAATAGCGATGACCATCTTGAATATTCAAAAATTTGGGACGAATACCGCGATGTTTTTATGGCTGATCTCGAAGTTCCTTATCTCATGATTGTCAAAAACGCCAAATCTTTTGTCAAAGGCGCCGTTTCGAAAATGACCGCTTCCACCGCCGATCCGTTTCTCAATATGATGAATTCATTGGTCAAAGTAACAAAGGTCAATTCGCACATCGCATACGATTCGGTCGAAAACTATTTTGATAATAGCGAGGAAGGACTTTATTTCTTCTATGATCGAAACGATGAAGACGCTCAAGACATTTACAATTCGCTCATTTGGCCACGCGCTTCGATGAGCGATCAGAATCTTCAAGTTGTCGATTATACAAATTTTACAAGCGAGGAACTAATCGCTTTGCGCGAGACCTTTTCGCTCGGAGAAAACATCGGGCCCATCGCCAAATACTACGCTGATGGAAGCGTCGTCGAAGCTCATTTCTTCGGCATCGATGAAAATGCTGATCAACAATTTTTAGATGCCTATCTATAGACTATAAAAAAACCGGAATGCTCCGGTTATTTGACTTTAATTCTTTTTAAGACGGCTGATTTGTATATCCCGTCTTCAAATTTAATGTAGATTGATCCTTGAATAAGAGGCAAGCAATAACGGCGAAACGAAGGGTCCATGTGTCCGGGACCAGCCATCATCGATTGCGGAACGATCCGTTCGGCATTGGCGATTTTAGCGATATCTTCGGGTATGTAGTCGACGCGGTAAGGCTTATCGCTCAAGCGCTTGATACAAACCATTTCGCCGGTGTGTCCTTGCAAGGCGAGTTGAACGGCGATTGTGCCGCAAGCAATCGCCTCTTCTTGGTCGACTTTGCTGACGAGGAGCGGGTCGGCTCGCTGCGGGAGCGAAAGTTCGATCGAGCGAGTCGGCAAATCGAGGCGGACTTCGACCATGTCGGCGAGCTCATCGCCAACGCCGCCGAGCTGAATGTGGTTAAAAGCATCGACGCGTGCTTTGCTCATGTCTCGCTCAAAAGAAATGCCTTCTGAGATGACGACGATCGCATTGCCTTTTTCATCGAACAATTTCTTGACATCGTGAAGAAAGTCGTCGACGCTGAAGGGATTTTCGGGAAGATAAATCAAATCCGGTCTCGTCTCAGGAGGGAGGAGATCGACTGACGCCGTGAGCCATCCGGCATTACGGCCCATAACTTCGATGATGTAGACTTTGCCGCGCTTGTAGACGCGAGCGTCGATACAAATCGAATTGACGGTGTTGACGACGTGCTTGGCAGCGCTGGCAAATCCGAGCGAATGATCGGTGAGGGCCAAGTCGTTATCAACGGTTTTCGGAACGCCCATAACCATGCAGTCATAGCCGATTTCTTTGCATAGCAAAGATAATTTGTGGCATGTATCCATTGAATCGTTACCGCCATTAACAAAGACATAGCCGATGTTATGTTTCCTTAAAGTGTCGATAATGCTCAAGTATTGCTTATCGTGCAAGTCTTTTGGAAGCTTGTAGCGGGTTGAGCCCAAGGCGGCACCCGGCGTCTGCTTTAATAGTTCAATCGTCTCAGCATCTTCTTGGCCGAGATCGATCAGATCATCGATGATCAGGCCTTCGACGCCATAGAGCGAACCGAAGATTCTGTCGATTTTATCGGGGTGCCTTTTGGCTTCGACAATCGCTCCGTAAAGAGAGGTGTTGATGACTGCCGTCGGACCTCCGCTTTGAATATAAACCATTGATTTTTTCATTCGTTTTTCTCCTGACTAACGTATTTCGATATGAATTTCTTTTAAAACTGTATGCGCTATTTTTCTTAGACTTTTAGTTTGGGTATAAGCGAGCTTTGACGATGACAACGATGTGTGCGCTAGGCGCCGCCGCTAAAGCTCAGAAGGCATTTGGTAAGGCACAAATAGTCGCGATATGTCCACTTAGCGCAATTTCTTAATGATAGGCGACGGTAACCAAAAGGCGCTTTGGCGTAAACATCGCTTATAATTCTATGGAATTATGCAAATAATGTAAAGAAACCCAATTGTTGAGAAGAAGGGGCACCGAACAGAAAATCAAGGGACAAATAATAGTTAGAAGCTATGCTTCTTTTTTTGATATTCGAGTCGATATAATGGAAATAGGCAAGCATAACCGCTAAAATGTAAGCGGTTGCATCATCTAGATTAATCTAGTATTATCTTTATTGCACGCTCACAAGAGAGGTATCCCTATGGCATTCACCCTGAAGTTTAACGACCAAGAAAAGAGCTTTGATAAAAAAGTCGCTCTGCTTAATCTCGTCGACGATCCGAAAAAAGAATTCGTCTGTGCAAAAGTCAATAATCGCATTCGCGAGTTAACATATGAAGTCTATTATGATGCCGAGGTTGAATTCTTGACGGTCAAAGAAGCTGATGCGATTCCAATTTATGAGACTTCTCTTCGCTATCTCGTAGCGATGGCCTTCAACCGCGCATATCCTGAACTCGAGGTTCGATTTAGCTATAATGTGTCGCGCTCCATTTTCGCGCAAATTCTCAACGATTCGCGCCATAGCGACATGTCGATGGTTCGCCGCATTGAAGACGAGATGCAAAAAATCGTCAGTGCCGATTTTCCTCTCAATCGCATGATCGTCACCAAAGAAGAAGCAAAGCACATCTACGAAGAAAAAAAGTTAATCGACAAACTCGAGCTGCTCAAATATCGCCCCGAGAAAACCGTCCATCTCTATGACTGCGACGGTTACCTCAACTACATGTATGGGCGCATGGTCCCTTCAACTGGATATTTAAAAACCTATAAGATTCGCTTATATTCTCCTGGAATTATCATTCAATATCCTCGCGCTGAAGCAGGTGGCGAAATTCCCAAGTTTGAAGACGCACCAACTTTTGGTAAGACGCTGAAAGCCTCGCATGCCTGGGGCAGAATAGCCGGAGCCGATTCTGTATCAGGAATTAATGAGCACATTAAAAGGGATGGTGTCGTTGATTTTATCAACATGTGCGAGACGCGCCACAACCGCATGCTCGTCGAACTCGGCAATATGATCGAAAGCGACATCGACACAATTCGCTTGATCTGCATCGCCGGGCCTTCTTCAAGCGGCAAGACGACTTTCTCCAATCGCCTTCGCATCGAACTCTTATCTCGCGGCATCAAGCCTATCCGCTTGAGCATCGACGATTATTACCTGCCTAAATCAGAAGTTCCGAAGGATGAAAATGGCGAACCCGATTTAGAATCGATTAACGCATTGGATATCGAACTATTTAATCAGAATATGCTCGATCTCATCAGCGGCAAAGAGGTTCAACTACCACGCTTTGACTTTAAAATCGGTCACCGCGTTCCCGGCCGTAAACTCAAAGTATCTTTCAGCCAGCCGATAATTATCGAAGGTATTCACGCCCTTAATGATTTGCTGACGATTAATATTCCTAAGCATCAAAAGTTTAAGATTTATATTTCCCCGCAAGCGCAGATTAATTTTGACAACCACAACCCGATGTCGCTGACTGATCTTCGCCTCCTGCGCCGCATCGTCAGAGACAAGAAGTACCGCAATGCTTCCGCCGAAGAGACGATGAGCATGTGGCCCAGCGTCCGCAAAGGCGAATTCACCTGGATCTACAACACGCAAGAAGGAGCTGATTTTGTTTTCAATTCCTTGCTTAGCTATGAATTATCAGTCATGAAGAAGTATGCGATGCCTCTTTTGAGCGGTATCGACACTAACTCGATATATTTTCCTGTCGCCGAGCGCTTGATTCGCATGCTTAAATACTTCGACGATATGCCTGATGAATGGGTTCCGAGCAATTCGCTCTTACGCGAGTTTATCGGCGGCTCTTGCTATGCAAATGTCGATGTGTAATTGAGGATTTACATAATATGGAAATGAGTAGGCATGGTATAACCGGCCTACTTTTTTGTTATAATATTTTGTGCTAAGAGGTGTGCGAGATGAAACAATTTCAAAAAACTGATGAGCGTTTTGAAAAAAACTTGGGCATCTTTTCTCCTGAAGACTTAAAGAAGATTATTAATACGAAAGTCTTAATTGTAGGGCTCGGAGGTCTCGGCGGTTATCTCGCCAACTCCTTATGCCGCCTCGGCGTCCGGCACATCACAATTGTTGATTCCGACTCTTTTGTGAATAGTAATCTCAATCGCCAACTCTTCTCAACCATCGAAGCGATCGGAAAGAAAAAAGTTGATGTCGTCGCACACGAACTATATAAAATTTACCCCGAAATTCACTTAGAAAAATATGCGGCAGCCATCGAACAAATCGATTGCGAGATCTTTCGAAATATCGACGTTGTTTTTGATGCGGTAGATGTCATTCGAACCAAGCTATTTCTCGAGGAGATGTGCCATGAGTACGAACGGCCTCTCATTCACGGCGCGCTCGGAGGGTGGTTTGGCCAAGTCGGTATCTCAATGCCAAAATCTAACCTTCTAAAGGACTTTTATGATCGAGCCATCAGCGGCCTTGAAAAGAGCATGGGCGCTCCGACATTCATCCCTCCCCTCGTCGCCTCTTACATGGTCGTGCAATTTGTTCTGCTATGCCTAGAAAGAAAAGAGGCTTTAGTCAATCAAATACTCAATATCGATGTATTCAATAATGATTTATCTCTCGTATATAAAAAGGATCGAGGCAACAATGGTTAAAATCGTTTTCTTCAATTTATTGCGTAGCAAATACGGCCTTCATGAACTTGAAGTTCGTTCTGGAAAATTTCAGAGTATTTTTGAAGGTTTGAAACAAAAATATCCTTTCCTGGAAGAAAAAGACTTTCAAGATTGCGTCATGTTCGTCAATGGCGATCGCATCACTCATCTAGCTCGTTTTGATGTCGAGCTGAAAGACGGCGATAGAGTCGTGCTCACCCACTTTCTCGGTGGTGGATAATTATAAACTATACTTATGCCTTTTTCTTGGAGGCGGCCATCTTGCGGATCGTCGCTTGTTCTTGCCGATGCAGGCTGACTAGTTGATTGTAGTAGATATTTCGCATCAAAAGAAATCTTTGCTTTTCCTGATCACCTATTAATCTCAGATAGATATCCGAAAAAATCTTTTCGAGGCGGAAGAACGATTCATAGACATTTACGAGGGCGAGATGCATGAAGTACTCGCGTCTCGAATAGATAAGCAGAGGCGAACTGTGGGCAATTTCACTCGACATCTCATAAATTGGCGAGTAGCGTTTTAAACCAGCTATTTTCTCAAGTCCGTCGCGAAAATTCAATTTGACTGGATCAGCCTCGTCAATGCCGGGTACGGCGAGGAGCCACCCGTATTCGATAAATCGCTTCATATCCTTGCTTTTTAAGTCAAAACTCCGCATTTCTTCCTTTATTTGCGCAAAAAACGCGTCGGTTTTGTCTTTGTCGTTTACCATCCCGCGAAACGCGAGGGCGTAGTTCATGTGCATCAAATACTTATCGATTACCGGTTGCCCATACTTTGTCAAGATGAGCAAAATACACTCCGATTCATGAAGTGTTCGCCATGTCGAAAAGGCTTCGGTTTCAAATCCAGAAACGAGTAAGTCACTGATGGCTCGCGCCATCGAAAAACCTTTGGACATGATGTCGATCACAAGAGTTTCATTCGGCTGGTTACGAGCAAATTTAGCCAAGACGCCAAGGACGAAATTCAGATATGTATTTAACGTTGAGATGCCCGGGGAAAAACGCGAAAGAACAGTTTTTGACTTATAAGATAAATGTTCGTTTGTGTAGTATTTATCAAGCGATACACTGACGATCATCTGCATGTATTTTTCATCTTTTGCGATGTCGGCCTGAATGGCGTCGGGATGAGAATCGAGATAATATCCGTGCTCGTTGACAATATAAAGAATTAAGGCGACTGGGTTGATTGGGACGACGCGTCCGAGCAAATTGGCTTCATCGATGCCTTTTGCTCCTTCCATAGCGTTTTGATAGACTTCGAAAAGAAAATGCTCATCGAGACTCTCTTTGACCCCAAGAATTTTATAAACTTCGTTAAATTGTTCAAAAGACAAGACTTCTTGCTTAGCCATCGTTAATCCTTTATCTTAAACATCATTGTAGCAGCGACAGCTTGCTTCCATCCCTCGTATTTTTTCGAAGCGAGCTTCTCATCCATTTTCGGTTGATAGGTGGCCTGAAGACAATGGTATTTCTCAATTTCCTTCATGTTTTTCCAAAAACCACTTCCTAAACCCGCCATATAGGCGACGCCAAGAGATGTCGTTTCTAAACATTGTGGCAGCCGTATTTCGCAACGAAGAATGTCGGCTTGAAATTGTAGTAACAGTTTGTTTTTCGTCGCCCCGCCATCGACTCTTAACGCCGAAACGTCAGCGTGTGCTTCTTCTTTCATGACTTCAATAACATCCTTGGACTGATAGGCAATCGCTTCTAAAGAAGCGCGAACAAAGTGGGATTTGTTCGTTCCGCGCGTAATGCCAAACACCGCACCCCGCGCTTCGTTGTCCCAGTAAGGTGTTCCAAGTCCGACGAAAGCCGGGACGATATAGACGCCCTGTGAGTCGTCGACTTTTCGAGCTATGCGTTCACTTTCATCGCTTGTGTTAATCAAATTCATCGATTCGCGGAGCCATTGGACCACCGCTCCTCCGACAAAGACGCTGCCTTCAAGAGCGTAATTGACACGATTGCCAATCTGCCAAGCGACAGTTGTCAGCAATCCATTTTTCGAAAGGATGGCTTGTTCGCCGGTATTCATCAGAGCGAAACAACCAGTTCCATAAGTATTTTTTAAATCGCCAGCTTTGAAACACGCCTGTCCAAAAAGGGCGGCTTGCTGATCGCCACAAACACCATAAATGTGGACATTTTTCGAAAAGAAGCTGGCGATGCCGTAGTCTGCGCTTGATGGTTTTATTTCAGGGAGCAAAGATTTCGGAATGTTGAAGAGCTTTAGTAATTCTTCGTCCCAATCCATCTTAAATATGTTAAAAAACATCGTTCGAGAAGCGTTGCTGGGATCAGTGGCGTGAACCCGGCCTTTAGTCATGTTATAGATAAGCCAAGTATCGACGGTGCCGAACATCAATTCTCCGGCCTCAGCCCTCTTTTGAGCACCGGGAACTTTATCGAGGATATATCGGACTTTGGATGCGCTGAAATATGGGTTTATCAATAAGCCGGTTTTTTGATGAATTAATTCACGGTGTTCAGCAATTTTCTGGCAATAAGGGAGTGATTGACGCGACTGCCAAACGATGGCGTTATTTATCGGCCTTCCCGTTTTTCGATCCCAAATAATTGTCGTCTCGCGCTGATTGGTAATTCCGATGGCCGCGATGTCATCCATCGTTTTATGAGAGACGACGAGCAATTCGTTAACGACATCGATGACGCTGACCCAAAGTTGTAAGGCATCCTGTTCGACCCACCCTGGTTTCGGATAGTGACATGTCACGGCGCGGACGGCGCTGAAGCACAGATTACCCTCGTGATTAAAAAGAAAGGCCCGCGTCGATGTCGTTCCTTGATCTATTGCCAACACATATTTATCCATCGTTTCTCTTCCTCTAGACTATTATAGCAATAATGTTATGCATTATTAGTCTCTTTTATCATTCTCGTTGTCTTTTTTTGTTTACTGAGATATATTAACATTCGTGTCAATAAAAATGACGACTTTATTATTAATATAATAGGTGCGAATAATGAAAATAAAAATGTCTAGAACAACAAAGTTGCTATTCTCAGTCGGTACGCTCTCCCTCCTTTCTTCCTTATTTATCGGGTTAAGAGGTCTTGCTGCGAGTCCAGTAGAAGTATCGGCGCAAACGCTACCAACAAATGTCAATGTAACCGACCTAACCGACGCCCAAGTCAATGCATATTATTCTGGAGTAAGTGGCAAATCTGGTGATCAACTCGTCAGCACTTTAAATACCATCATCGATGGCCACCGCGAATACAATTACGAATCTGATACCGACCGCTATGCATATAAAATAATGGATCGAAATTGGACGTTGAGTCCTTTATCTCCGGCACAATTGTCGAATTTCAATTACGCAGCAGACATGCCGTATATTCGGAAGTTCTATGCTAGTTATAATGATTCGGCTGAAACCGCTGATTTATTTAAAAACGTCAACGCTAGTCGGGTTAGTTTCGATAAGGAGCACATCTGGGCTCAATCAATGGGGAACTTTGGGAGAATAGAAGGCGCTGGTGCAGATTTTCATATGCTCGTCCCAAGTGATGTCGATGCTAATCAAGATATGCATAGTAACTATAACTTCGCTTCGCCGACATCTAATGTTGCACAATACTATGGAGAACCGACCCAAACAACATCAACTTGGACTCAAGCAAGTAACTATGTTGGCCGAAATGGTTATATTTCCGGTTATTCACAAAAAGTTTGCGAGCCTCGCGATGAATATAAAGGAGATGTCGCTCGCGCCATGTTGTATATGCCGGCCCGATATTACACGTATGAAGATGAATACCATCCCAAACTTGTCTTGGTAAATGGTTCGCCAAGCGCGGTAACCGCAAGCCCGACTCAGCCGGGATTGGCGGGCGATTTGGCAACACTTTTATTGTGGAATGAACTTGATCCAGTGGATGAATATGAAATTCACCGCAACAATTTGATTTACAACAACTTCCAACTTAATCGTAATCCTTTTATCGATCACCCTGAATGGGCGCGAATTGCTTATGATACCGCCTATAGCGGACCGGGGGCCAGTATTGCCGCTGGTTCGAGTTCGGTAGGAAGTGGTGTTGAAACAATATATGTATCTAGCATTACGCTCAATGCCACTACTCACAGCATGGAGACAAGCGAACAATTTTCTTTAACTGCCACTGTTCTTCCGGCAAATGCCACAAACAAAAACCTGACTTGGAACTCTTCTAACGAGAGTGTTGCCACAGTATCAAGCGATGGACTAGTCACCGCTGTTGCCAATGGTAGCGCAACCATCACAGCGGCAGCCACTGATGGATCAGGAAAAACAGCAACCTGCGTTATCACCGTCGCCGCGGAAGCCAAGAACCTTCTTTCAATCAGTGTTTCCGGAGCAAATCCTTCCACTCCGTTTGCCTCTGATTATTCAACTGCTTCAATCGCCGTAACTGCGCATTACGATGACTCATCGACATCAGATGTCACCAGTCAAGCGACTATTAATGTTCCCAATACGCAAGTATTAGGAAAACAAGCCGTGTTGGTTTCATATGAGGACAAAAGCACTACCTTTGATGTCACTGTCACAAATAATGGGGCAACCGGGTATTTGAATATCCCGAGTGTCGCCAGTGATTTATTTATATCTGAATATATTGAAGGATCGAGCTATAACAAAGCTATCGAGATTTTCAATGGAACCGGTAGCGCTGTCGACTTATCTAATTACTCTCTTTTTCAAAATAACGCTGGTGGAGCCACAACATACTCAC
>Ga0172377_10006910_pt1 | contig 11706 bp, 8 predicted proteins | sample Pumphouse3metaG_FD_119749 | JGI IMG/M metagenome (GOLD analysis project Ga0172377, IMG submission 119749) | Leachate microbial communities from a municipal landfill in Southern Ontario, Canada - Pumphouse #3 metaG | ecosystem: Engineered > Solid waste > Landfill > Unclassified | place: Canada... | reverse complement strand
TATTATCCATAGGACCATCCTTATATTAAAGTGTAATATAATTATACATCATATTACTATATAATTCAATTAATATTTATTTGACTATATGTCACTTAATACCTTTATAACTTTTCCAACAGCCTTAAAATTTTCACCAGGGCCAATGTAAATTGGAGTATAGTTTGGATTATCGCTAATTAGAGCAACATAATTTTGTGTTATCTTTAATCTCTTAACATAGGCTTGATCATCTATAAAAAAAGCACCAATTTCTCCATTTTTTATTTCCACATCTTTTTTACAAATGATAATTGAATTATCTTTAATTGTAGGTTCCATTGAATCTCCAACTACATTAACAGCAAAAATATTATTATCCCTGTTATTAATACCAGGTAGTATAATATAATCTTCAATTTCTTCAGTTGCAAATGCTCCAATTCCAGCTGAAATTCTTTCAAATAGTGGAATAGAATTTGAAGAATCCTCTTTAGAAGGAGAATAAACCTCTTTTTCTTTAGAATTAAGTTTGCCGTTCAATTCATCCATCATATTAATAATAAGTTTAGGAGTTCTTTCTATTGCAGCTAAATAAAAAAGATAATTTTTATCTTGTTTATTTAAGTTTAATCCCTCTGATATTTTTTCTAGAATTTCTTCACTAGGGGGATTTTTAACTTCCCCTCTTTCTATGGAATTAAAATAAGATTGAGTTATATTAATAAGTTTTGAAAATTTATTTTGACTAAGTCCTGATTCAAGTCTTTTTTCTTTTAAAAATCTAATGAAAGTCATGTAAAACCTCCTATCTATAATTATAGTTAATTATACTATATATACATCTATATTTCAAGTTTTAGATAAAACTATTGACATTATAAGATAAAAATTGTAGAATACTTACATATAGTTATAGATAACTTATGAATGTGGAGGATAATTATGAAAATACTTGTGAAAAATAAAAAATGGAATATATCTTTTCAAACAAAAGTTTTGATTTGCGACATTAAAGAAAGCAATGGTATTTTTAGTATTTATTTTCAATATAATGGAAATAATATAACAATAAAAAGCAAAAATATAGATAATACTTTAAAGTATTTAGATGATATTTTTAAACAAGAAACTAAAAAAATAAAAGAAAATTTTTAAATAAAAAAGAAGCTATATTAAATATAACTTCTTTTTTTATAAAGTGACTATTTTAAAATTTTATATATAGCTTTCATATCCAAGTGACTTCTCATTACTTTTGCAAGTCTTCTGTATTCCTTTTCTTTGAAAGATTCTAAGCTCATATAATCATAAATAGGATCTAGTCCTTTTTTTGATCTTATTTTATTTAATAATTTTCTTGTAAATTTAGCAGAATCAAAAATACCATGAATATAAGTTCCAATAATATTATCTTTGCAAAGAATACTAAAATCTTTTTCAGGAACAACTGAGCAAGAATTATCTCCAGTTGTGATACCTTGATGTAATTCATATCCACTAACTTTTAACCCATCAAAACCTTCTAATATACCAGTACAGTTAGCTAAAGTTCTAGAAATTTGTTTAGTATACTTTTCAGTTTCCATTTTAGTTTTCATATTGAAAAATCCAAGACCTTCAATTTTTAAATAACTACTTTCAACTTGAGATAAGTCTTTAATTGTTTTGCCTAACATTTGAAAACCACCATGGATACCAACAATAACTTTACCTTCCTTTGCAAGGGATAAGATTTTTTTAGTAATGTGTCTTTCTTTAATTATACTGTAATCATAAATAGCATTTTTACTTCCAGGTAGTATAATCATATCAAAATTTTCATTTAAGTCCTCAGCTCTATCCACGTAAACTAAGTTAACATCATCATACATTAAAAAAGAATTAAAATCAGTTGAATTTGATAATTTTCCAAATTGTATAACAGCTATATTGATATCTTTAATTTCTTTTTTTTCTTTAGTGTTGAATATATAACTATCCTCATCTTCAATATGAATGTCAAAATAAGGTATAACTCCTAAACATGGAACAGAAATATTTTCTTTTTGTAAAACATCCTCTAACATTTTGATACCTTTTTCCAAAAGAGCAAGATCTCCTCTAAACTTATTAATAATATAACCTTTAATTTTTTTTCTATCAGATTTTCTAAGAAGCATTATAGTTCCATAAATTGAAGCAAAAACTCCTCCCCTTTCAACATCAGCAATTAGAACAACAGGGGCATTTACAGCAGAAGCAATTCCCATATTTGCTATATCCATGGATCTTAAATTTATTTCAGCTGGACTTCCAGCTCCTTCCAAAACTCCAATATCATATTCAGATTGTATTTTAAAATAATTTTGTATAGCTATCTCTCTAAATCTTTTGTAATTTTTATAGTATTCAGCAGCATTCATATTTTTAAATGCCTTTCCTTCTAAAATAACTTGAGAACAATCATCTTCTCCAGTTGGTTTTAAAAGAATAGGATTCATGAAAGCCTTAGGTGTTGTATTAGCTGCTTCAGCTTGGACAACCTGAGCTCGACTCATTTCAAATCCATCAACATCAACATATGAATTTAAAGCCATATTTTGAGATTTAAATGGAGAAACTTTGTAACCATCTTCAGCAAATATTCTGCATAATCCAGCAGTAAGTATAGTTTTTCCAACTGAAGATCCAGTTCCTTGTAACATTATTTTCTTATGCATAAAACACCTCATCTTAAAACTTAGTTTATAAATACTATTATAATATATATTTTCAAAAAAATAAAATATATTTTTAAAAAAATAAAAAATAGGAGAATTTTCTCCTATTTTAATATACAACAAAATTTATTTTGTATAGTGGAGATTGTTAAATTTTTTAATTTCTTCTAAAATTTCTTCAGAAGTTGACAACTTAAGAACTCTTTCAACTAAATCTTTACAAGATTTTTTATCAAGTTCCATTATATTTTTTTTGATTCTAGGAATAGAAATAGCAGACATTGAGAAAGAATCTAGTCCCATACCAAATAATATAGCAGTGGCATTTTCATCCCCTGCAAATTCTCCACACATGGAAATACTTATATTTCCAGAATGTGCTCCATCAATTGCATATTTAATTGCTTGTAAAACAGCTGGATTATATGAATTATAAAGAGCAGATATTTTTTCATTTCCCCTATCCACAGCAAGTGTATATTGAGTTAAATCATTAGTACCAATTGAGAAGAAATCACATTCCTTTGCAAAATGAGCAGCTCTAAGGCAAACAGCAGGAGTTTCCACCATAATACCAAGTTGAATTTTTTCATCAAACTCTATTTTTTCTTTTCTTAATTCTTCCTTACATTCTTCTAGAATAGCTTTAGATTTTCTAACTTCAGTAAGTGAAATAATCATAGGAAGCATTATTTTAATATATCCAAAGGCAGATGCTCTTAATAGAGCTCTAAATTGAGTTTTTAAAATTTCAGGTCTATCAAGGGAAATTCTTAAAGCCCTCCAACCAAGGAAAGGATTATCTTCTTTAGGAAGTTCCATATAAGAAAGATTTTTATCCCCACCAATATCCATGGTTCTAATTGTTACTGGTTTCCCTTCTAGAGCAGCAGCAACTTCTTTATAGGCTTGAAATTGTTCTTCTTCAGTTGGAAAAGAATCATTATTCATAAATAAAAATTCAGTTCTATAAAGTCCAATTCCTTGAGCACCATTTTTAAGTAATCCAGCTACATCTTTAGGGGAACCTATATTAGCCCAAGCTCCAACTTTAATCCCATCTTTAGATATAGCATCCTTATCCTTTAATTTTTTTAGAACTTCTTTTTCTTCTAAAAATTCTTTTTGTTTTTTAGTATATTTTTCAATTTCTTTTTCAGTTGGATTAATAATAACAGTTCCTTGTAAACCATCTACAATAATAGGAGTGCCTCCTTTGCAATCTGTGCAAATAGAACCAATCCCAACAACAGCAGGAAGTTCTAAAGATCTGGCTATTATAGAAGAGTGAGCTGTTTTTCCTCCAATTTCTGTTACAAAAGCAACAACATTATTCAAATCAAGTTGAGCAGTATCAGAAGGTGTAAGTTCTTTAGTTATTACAATGGAATTTTTTGGTAAAACTGATAGATCAACTATTTCAGTTTCTGTAACATTAAATAACCATCTTTTTCCAATATCTTTTAAATCAGCAGCTCTTTCCCTTAGATATGGATCTTCTAAGTTACTTAACATTTCACAGTAACCTGAAATACCTTGATTTAAAGCATTTTCAGCAGATATATGATCCTCTTCAATTAATTCTACAACTTCATCAAAAAGATCTTCATCTTCTAATAATGTTATATGTCCATCAAATATAGTTGCCTTATCTTCACCTAATTTCTTAGCAGTCCTTTCTCTTATTAAAATTAATTGTTCTTTAGAAGCATCTCTTCCCTTTAATAGCTTTGTTTTTTCAGCTTCAATATCCTCAATTGGATCAGTATTTATAACTAATTCATTTTCAAGATATAAAAATACTTCTCCTATTGAAATTCCAGGAGAAGCTGGAATCCCATGCATAAGTTTACTCATTTTATAATTACCCCTTCCTTTGAAATAGAATAAAAAAAGAGGGGAAGTTTAACTCCCCCTCTTACTTAAATTAGTCTTTTAAATTAGCAAGAAGTTCAGTTAATTTCGTAACAGCCTCTTGTTCATCTGCACCATCAGCATAAACAACTACTTTAGTTCCCTTTTTTATGCCTAGAGAAAGAAGCTTTAATAAAGAAGTTCCTTTAACTTTTTTTCCAGCCTCATTTTCAACTTCTATAGTTGAATCAAAAGTTTTAGCCAAGCTAACAAATTCATTTCCAGGTCTAGTGTGAAGACCAGTTTCATTTGTAATTTCAACAGTTTTACTATATGCCATAATTTCACCTTCCTAAAAAAATATTAAATTATCACTTATTATATTTATAACAAATTTCTTCAAACAGTACTAATAGAATATATTATTTTTAAAAATTTGTCAATAGAATAAGATAGGATAAATTCTAAAGAACTAAAAGTTACCTATGAGCGCTCAAAAAAAGAACAAATCTAATTATTTTTTAAAATTAACTCTTCTGTCTTTAATAGATAAGAATCTTTTTCTTATTCTAATAAAATGAGGAGTAACTTCAACAAATTCATCATCAGTAATATAATCTAAAGCTTGTTCTAAACTTAAAATTCTAGGTGGAGCTAATTTAATAGCATCATCATTTCCAGCAGATCTAGTATTAGTTAGTTTTTTAGTTTTACATGCATTAACAACTAAATCACTTTCTTTACTATGTTCTCCAATTACCATTCCTTCATAAATTTCAGTTACAGGATTAATAAATAATACTCCTCTTTCTTGAATAGCATTTAATCCATAAGCTACAGAAACTCCAGATTCACTTGCTATTAAAACACCTTTTTTTCTTCCAGTAATAGGACCCTTATATGGTTCAAAATCATAGAAAGAGTGATTCATTATTCCAGATCCTTTAGTATCAGTTAAGAATTCATTTCTATATCCAATAATTCCCCTTGCAGGAATTTTAAATTCTAAACGAGTGTATCCATCTTGTCCTGGGACCATACTAATAAGTTCACCTTTTCTTGAACCTAATTTTTCAATAACAACTCCTGTAAAAGCTTCATCAATATCAATAATAGCTAATTCAACAGGTTCATATTTTTTACCATTTATTTCTTTAAATATAACTTTCGGTTTAGAAACTTGAATTTCATAATTTTCTCTTCTCATATTTTCTAAAAGAATAGATAATTGAAGTTCTCCTCTACCTTTTACTGTAAATGAGTCTGGAGATTCAGTAGCTTCAACTTTAATACTTACATTATTTTGTAATTCTTTTTGAAGTCTATCCCAAATATTTCTAGAAGTGATATATTTACCATCTTTCCCAGCAAAAGGAGATGTATTTACCATAAATGTCATAGAAAGAGTAGGTTCATCTATATCTATAAGTGGTAAAGCAACTGGATTTGCAACATCTGCCATAGTTTCTCCAATATCAAGATCAGACATACCAGCGATAGAGATGATTTCTCCAGCTACAGCATGATCAATTTCAACTTTTTTAAGACCTTCATAACCATAAATTACAGAAACTTTACCCTTAACTTGAGTACCGTCTCTTTTTATAAGAATAATATCTTGGTTTTTCTTAACTGTACCATTATGAATTTTACCTACAGCTAATCTACCAACATAATTGTCATATTCAATATTAGTAACTAAGAATTGGAAAGGAGCTTCAGCATCTCCCTCAGGATCATCAACTTTTTCTAGAATAGTTTCAAATAAAGGTTGCATATCCACATCAGGATCTTCTAATTCTTTTTTAGCGAATCCAGCTTTTCCAGAAGCATAAAGAACTGGGAATTCAAGTTGATAGTCATTAGCATTTAATTCAATAAATAAATCGTAAACCATGTATAAAACTTCTTCAGGTCTAGCATTAGGTTTATCTATTTTATTAACTACAACAATTGGTCTATGACCTTGTTCTAAGGCTTTTTTCAAAACATATTTAGTTTGAGGCATAGGTCCTTCAAATGCATCAACTAGTAAAATAACTGAATCAACCATTTTCATAATTCTTTGTACTTCCCCACCAAAATCAGCATGGCCAGGAGTATCAACTATATTTATTTTATAGTCTTTATACTTTACTGATGCATTTTTAGAAAAAATTGTGATTCCTCTTTCACGTTCAATGTCGTTAGAATCCATAATTCTTTCATTAACTTTTTCAAGCTCATGACTTCCAAAAACTCCAGCTTGTTTCAACATACCATCAACAATAGTAGTTTTACCATGATCGACATGGGCAATAATTGCAATGTTCTTAATTTTCATAAATTTCCTTCCTTGTAATATTTAATTAATAATATTTATACGCTTTTAATCTCTCTGAAATTACATTTGCAAGTCCTAAAAAAATGTTTGTTTCAGAATCATATACTCTATATAGTCCATCTTTTACATCTGGTGTAATGAGAGTATTTCCATTTAAAAATAATTTTTTGTTTTTGTCCCCTGAAATTGAGAAATTTGGATAGTTAAAATATGTCTCAATATCATAGAGAAAAGAAAAATCTTCTTTTTCTTTTAAAGATTCAATAGTTTCCAAAGTGAAACTATTATCAATATTTTCATTTCCAACTTTTGTTCTAATTAAAGAGGTCATAGTTGCAAATGTTTTTAAATCTTCACCTATATCATAAATAAGAGAACGAATGTATGTTCCCTTTGAAACAACACATTTTATTTTTACTTTTTTTCCATTAAATTCTAGTAATTCTAGAGAGAATATAGATATATCCCTAGCTGCTCTTTCAATAGTTTCTCCTCTACGAGCTAACTCATAAAGTTTTTCACCATTAATTTTAATAGCAGAATACATTGGAGGAACTTGCTTAATGTCCCCAATATAATTTTTTAAAACAGTTTCTAACTCTTCCTTTGTAACGGAAAAATTATCAACTTTATCTAAAGTTTTTCCTTGAATATCGTAAGTATCGGTTTTATAACCTAAATCAAATTCAGCTATATATTCTTTTTCTTTTTTTTCAATGTCTTGTACTAATTTAGTAGCTTTTCCAACACATACTATTAAAACTCCAGTTGCAAGGGGATCTAATGTACCAGTATGTCCTATCTTTCTAATAGATAATATTTTACGAAGCTTCCTAATAACATCAAAGGAAGTAATTCCTTGAGGTTTATTGATATTTATTATTCCATTCAAAAAAAATCAACTCCATTTTTTAAGTTACAGATGATTATACCATAAAATCAAGTATAATAAAATAAAAATAGAGAATAATTTCTCTATTTTCAAGTTAATGTATAGTTTATTTTATTAATGTTTTGTTTTAGGTGGATGATATCTATTGGCAGGATTCCATAAAATATATTCATGGATACCTAAATCTTTAAGTGCATCAATTTGCAATTGAACTTCTTTATGTCCATAGGGAATATAACCTTTAACCCATCTTGCAGTAAAATCTTGAATCCAAGGTCTTATGAAAGCAGGATTATCAATATTATTATTTCTATTAATAGAATCTAGAGCACAGTGATAAATTATTTTATATGGATCAGCATCTGGAGTTGGGACTCCATAAGAGTATCTAGCATAATGGCTAGGATACATCATAGGAGAAAGACTATCAGTATATCCACTCATTGCTTCCCAATATTGTCCAAGCCCCATATCATCTTTAAATGTTCCAATTTGTCCATAAATATCAGCACTTAAATAAATTCCAACTTGAGAAAGTTCTGATTTAGCATATTTAAGATATCTTTGTATAGTAACAGGTTTCCCTTCATCTTTTTTATTAGGATAAATAACTGTTTTATCAAGTTTTCCACCATTTGATGCTGGGAATCTAACATAATCAAATTGAATTTCATTAAATCCTACCTTTGCAGCTTCCTTAGCAACTGCAACATTATATTTCCAAAGATTTTCATCATAGGGAGATATCCATACTATTTTATCGTTATTAGTATAAGGGGTATTGTCCTTTCTTTTTCTAATAATTTTTTCAGGATGAGCTTTTCCGTATGAAGGATCTTTAAATGATACAATTCTAGCAATTGTATAAATATTATTATCTTTTAATTTTTTCATAACTTTTTCAATATTTTTAACATAATAACGATTAAGTGCATAGGGATTATATTCTAAAAGGGACTCATTCATTTTCCAAGAAAGATATCCATAATCATTTTTAACATCAATAACGAAAGCATTAATATCACTTTCATTTGCTAATTTAATTAAAGAATCTAATTTTTTAGTGGAAGCAAAGGAATTAAAGCTAACATATATTCCTTTAACATCTATTTTTTTGTTATTTTCATAACTTTCCTTTTTAGGGAAATCATTATATTCAATATCTTTCCAATTTTTATGAAGAAGATTAGTGTAATTAGGAGTTAAGTATTTTGTTCTAACCCATCCAATTTTAGTTTTTAAATTATGTTTGTATTTAACTTTAGTCCATAATTCTGTAGTTATTGTTTTTACAATAATTTCTTTGTCGTCTTTTTTTATTTTTTTATTTTTTTCAATTTCAATTTTCTTATCTCCTAAAACTTCAACTCGAGTTTTAGATGTTATTCTTCCAATTGATTTTTTTTCATTTAGTGAACTAACTATATTAACATTAGAACGGTTAGTGTATAAGTAATATTGTTTTCCAAAAATACATGTGGAAAATAAAAGCAGTAAAGATAAAATGTATAAAATTCTAAATTTTTTTTTCAAAGTAGTCCTCCATAAAATATGTTAATGTTCTTAAATTATATCATAAATAGATATTTTTAATAGGGGTTTTATGATAAAATTAAAATATAAGCAATGAAATAATAAAAGGAGAAAATATGTTAAAAAAATTATTTGTTATTATAATGATGCTACTTAATAGTTTGTGTTTTGCTCAAATAAAAGGTAATTCTAAAGATTTAATAGTTGAAAAATTAGACAATGGGATGACATATTATTTTTATAAAAACAAAAAACCTGAAAATAGAGTATCAATAAACATTTTAGTAAAAGCAGGGTCTTTACAGGAGAAAGAAAATCAAAGGGGATTAGCTCATTTTTTAGAACATATGTGTTTCAATGGTACTGAAAATTATAAAAAAAATAGTATTATTAAATATTTTGAATCAATAGGTCTTAGTTTTGGTGGAGATTTAAATGCACACACTGGTTTTTATGAAACTGTTTATAAATTAAATTTACCAACAGATGATAGGAATAAATTTCAAAAGGGAATAGAAATATTATATGAAATGGTTTTTAAAGCTACCTTAAATCAAGAGGATATTGATTCAGAAGGGAAAATAATAAAGGAAGAGTGGAGATTAGGGCAAGGTCTATCAGATAGAGTTTATAAACAGGTTTATCAAAAGGCTGTATTTAAAGATTCAAAGTATGAAAAGAGAAGAGTTATAGGTGATATGGCAGTGGTTGAAAGTGCTAAAACAGAGAATATGAAAGAATTTTATTATAAATGGTATCATCCTGAAAATATGGCAATAGTGGTAGTTGGAGATGTGGATAAAAAATATTTAGATGGTGTTGTAAAAAAATATTTTAATAAAAAAATAGAAAGAAAATATACAGTTCCTAAAAAATATCCATTAAAAGAACTAAAAGATAATTATATAATATTTAAAGATAAGGAAATTAAAGTTCCAGAATTTCAAATTACTTATAGAAAAGATAGAACCTTAGTATATGATGAAAAATATTTCAAAAAAATTGTAGGGAAAACCCTTGTGAAAAGATTATTTAAAAACAGATGTTATAGAGAACTAGGAGAAGGGAATACAAGTTTATTAGATGTAGATTTAAGTAATGATGTTTATATGAAGGATTTTAATGAATCAATCTACGGATTATTATCAGAGGGGCAAGAAAAAAAAGCTATTAAAACAATATATGATAATTTAAGATATTTGGGAGAACAACCAATTGGAAAAGAAGAATTAGAATTGGAGAAAAAAGATATTTTAAATGGATTAAGTATCCTTGTAAAAAATAAAGACTCTATACATAGTGGAGAAATAATTGAAAAAATTAATAAAGTATTTATAACAGATGGAATATTTTTATCTCCAACGGAAGTTTTGGAAATATATAAAAAGTATTTAAATGAAATAGATTCCCTATATATTGGGGCATTAGCTAGAGAAATATATAACGATAATGGTTCGTATATTTTAATTCTTCCTGAAAAGCAAAAGGAAGTATTTAAAAACAAAGAAGAATTTAAATTATTTATGGAAAAATTAAAAGATGATGCTTTAAAAGAAAAAGAATTTATCACTGGAAATATAAAATTAGAAGAGGTGAAATTACAAAAGGGAAGTATCAGTTCCGTGAAAAATAGAGCTGATTATAAAGAATTAACATTATCAAATGGAATGGAGGTTTTGTATAAAGAGACTAAATTTAAAAAAAATGAGATTTTAATTTCTTTGTTTAAGGAAGAGGGAACTTCCATTGAAAATTATAGAAATTATTTAAATACTTTTATGGGAACTTCTATAATATTAGATTCAGGAGTTGGAAATATAGGAGTAAAGGATTTAAATAGCTATATGAAGGGGAAAAACTTTAGTGTTGTCCCTTATATTTCAGAGTATAAACAGGGAATAGATATTATATCCACAAAGGAAGATTTAAATGAAGCTTTAAAATATTTTTTAAATGCAATAAAAAATCCCAAAATAGATGACAATATCTACAATATAAATATGGAAACTTTAAGGAATATAATTATAAATAGAAAAAATTCTTCTAGAGATGTTTTTCAAGATAAGGTTACAGAGATATTATATAAAAATAATCCAAGAAAAAAATTCATTACAGAGAAAGAGCTAAATAAAATAACTAAAGAAGGAATACTTGCAACATATAAGAAAAAATTTAGTGATTTTAATGGGTATAAAATAGTTGTGGTTGGTTCTATAAAGGAAAATAAATTAAAGGATATTTTAGAAAAATATTTTGCACCATTACCAACAAATACTTCCGATGAAACTAATAAAATAAAATATAATATTCAATATCCAGAGGGGATTGTAGATAAAAATGTTGTAAAAGGGATAGATAAAAAAATTAAAGTAAACATTTTTTATCAAATTAAAGTCAAATATAATCAAGAGAATAAATATTTA
>Ga0172377_10006908_pt1 | contig 11707 bp, 9 predicted proteins | sample Pumphouse3metaG_FD_119749 | JGI IMG/M metagenome (GOLD analysis project Ga0172377, IMG submission 119749) | Leachate microbial communities from a municipal landfill in Southern Ontario, Canada - Pumphouse #3 metaG | ecosystem: Engineered > Solid waste > Landfill > Unclassified | place: Canada... | reverse complement strand
TAAAAAGTGCATACTCGTATCCGCCTGCTTGCTAGGGGTGCCTTCAAGATACGATGGAAAATCAAAACCAAATAACCTCGCTATACAGCTCGTTGAATTTTTTAATGTAATTCCGATATGCCCAGAATCAGATTCGGGTTTACCCACTCCTAGAGATCCTTCTGAGATCGTTGGAAATAAGGTCCTTTCCTCAAAAGGGAAAGATGTAACCGACTTTTTCGAAAGAGGCGCTAAGATGGCTTTAGCGCAGGCAAAGAAATACAATGTGCATCTAGCGGTCCTTAAGGAAAAATCTCCCTCATGCGGCTTTAAATCGATACACAACGGCTTATTCGACAACAGAATGATTAAAGGTCAAGGTCTCACAACAAAATTGCTGTTAAAAAATAATATTCAAGTAATACCAGATACAAATCTAGAAGCTTTTATAAAATCCTTAAGAAACGAAAATAACGATTAGCCTTTTATGCTTAATCGTTATTTTTTATTTTGTTCAGTACTTCTAAATATTCCTTTTTGGTGCAAGCTTGTACTAGTTCATTTTTATAAGGCCTGATATTCTTAAGTCCTTTTAAATACATTACCGCAAATCCACGCATCAACTTGCAAGCGGTAATCTCGCCCACTTCATCGATGAGTAAATTCAAATGCGTAACTATATCTTCCATCTTTTCTTCTTTAGTATATTCGCGGATAGTATCACCATTTTCTAAATTGATTAAATCTTCAAATATTTTAGGATCTCCTATGCTTGATCTCCCAAACATATATCCGTCGGCATTTACAATCCTATCAATGTCATTGAAATTATCGAAATTAATGTTTCCACTCGCAATAACTGGGATGCTAACCAATTCTTTGATTTCTTTAATAGCGTTGTAATCTGTTTCACCGCAATACATTTGAGAACGAGTGCGTCCATGAACTGCAATAGCAGCCACTCCCGCATCTTCCAATAGTTTAGCAACTCTCGAATAATTCTTATTTTCCGAGGAATATCCCAAACGAATTTTAAAAGTAACGGGCTTTGAGGATACCTCCACCATAGATCTAGCTAGATCATATAGTTCTTCTTCTTTTGTTAACCAAAAAGAACCAGCTTCTTGCTTAATCACTTTTTTTACAGGACATCCGGCGTTAAAATCCAAAATATCGTACTTTCCAAAATTTTCAGCTAAAGGGATACTTTTAATAATTTCATCTTTATTACCACCAAATAATTGAAAAGCCACAGGTCCCTTTTCAGTCGCCTTAGGAATCATATCGAATGTCCTCTGATTTTGATATACCAAAGCCGTAGAGGAAGTCATTTCAGTATAAGTGAGGCCTGCACCATATCTTCTAGCTAATTCTCTCATGGAAAAATTCGTATAACCAGCTAGTGGAGCTTGAATGTAACGATTCTTTATTTCTATATTTGCTATCTTAAATGTTTTCATTTCAAGAAATTATACCATAACAACAAATAAACCAAAACCTTCATACAAAAAAATCCCAGGATTTCTCCCGGGACTAAATGTTTTATTTATCGTCTTCGTCTTTGTCTTCTTTGTTAACTAAATCTTTAAGATCATCCTGAGCCTTCTTGCCCTCTTTCGTGGGAGGAGTAGCTTTTGCAATGGTATTTCCAGTGGATTTATCCAAAGCAGTTTTGTATGTAGCAAAGTTATCCACTGTTACATTCATGAGTACGACATGTATATTCGTTCTATCTTCGACTTCTTTTGCAAAGTCTTCAGCAGAATCTGCCATATTTTCAATCTCTTGCTTACTATAAATAAATGTCGTGCAAGGTTTATTGACTATTTGCGGATCTTCCCCATGAGCAATCTGAGCAGTAATATATTTGCCATACGCTTGTTGAATAGCTTTTGTAGTACCGCGCGCGGTAAGATTTAGGCCATCGTCAGTTTCGGCAACAATAAACAGCATAGAATTTTCAATGCTAGATATTTTTTTAACTATATCATCTATAGCTTTATTTTGATTTGCTTGCTTTGAATCTACTTCAGGCTCTGCTTTTTCTTCTTTTTCTTCAACAGTTCCTTCAGGTTCAACTGGATTTGCGGTTTCTATAGGTTTAGCTTTAACCGGAGGCAAACATCTGTGTTCAATTAAATAATCAATTTGCTCAGCTGTAATTGTTTCTTTATCCAATAAGACTTTAGCAATAAGTGCAACATCATCTTTATATTTCTTTAAGATATCTTGCGCTTGCTTGTGTGCTTCATCAATTATTTCGCGAACAGCTTTATCAATTTCAAATGCGACTTGAGTTGAATAGTTTATTTTATTAGAATTGTAATCTCTTCCTAAGAATACCGAACCGGAATTCTTTTCATATTGAATAGGTCCCAAATCAGACATACCATATTCCGTAACCATCAATCTCGCGATTTGTGTAGCTTTTTCAATATCGTTAGATGCACCGGTAGAAATGTCACCGATGAATAATTCTTCAGATGTACGTCCACCAAGTAAACCTATAATTTGTGAGATGAGTTCTGTCTTAGTAAGAACGAATCTATCGTTGACAGGAGTCATTAATACGTGTCCGCCTGTGCGGCCGCGAGGAATGATTGTAATACGTTGAACCTTTTCAGAGTTCGCTATTTTAATCCCAATTACAGCGTGACCAGATTCATGGTAAGCTATACGTTTCTTTTCATCCTCTGATATTGTTCTATTTTTCTTTGCGGGTCCGGCGATGGATCTATCAATAGCTTCATCGATATCTTCCATAGTAATTGCTTCTCGTTTTTCACGAACAGCAAGTATAGCGGCATCGTTCATAATATTTTCAAGATCAGCTCCCGAGAAGCCAACCGTGCGACTAGCAATCGCTTTAAAGTCAACATCTTTGCCGACTGTCTTGCGACGAGAGTGAACTTTAAGAATTCCTTCACGACCTTCTTTATCGGGAAGATCAACTGTAATTTGTCTATCGAAACGACCGGCTCTAAGCAACGCAGGATCGAGAACATCCGCTCTATTTGTAGCTGCCATAACAATGATTCCATTGTTATCAGCGAAACCATCCATCTCTACCAACAATGCGTTTAGAGTTTGTTCACGTTCATCATTACCGCCACCCATACCGGCGCCTCTTTGGCGACCGACAGCATCAATTTCATCGATAAATATCATACAAGGAGCATTTTGTTTTGCTACTTTGAACATATCTCTAACACGACCTGCACCAACACCAACGTACATTTCAACAAAATCAGAACCTGAAATTGAATAGAATGGTACATTAGCTTCACCAGCCACAGCTTTAGCAAGTAATGTTTTACCTGTTCCAGGAGGGCCAACTAGCAATACGCCTTTAGGTAATTTTGCCCCTAAGCGTGTATATTTCTTTCCGTTGTGGAAATAATCAACCATTTCGACTAACTCAGCTTTAACTTCATCGCATCCTGCGACATCCTTAAAGCGAGTTTTAGAATGAGTTTCTTTACGAGCGCGAGAACGATTGAAATTGAATTGTGAATTCGCTCCGCTTGACCCGCCGCCAATCGATTTAGTTAATCTTGAGAATAAGTAAACACCACCGATTAGAATCACCGCCCAAAGAAGTATTGTGGGAAGATAATCTGCAAAACTTGTTTGCGTTGTGTAATCCACGAGTGAATATACGCCATGCTCTCCACCATAATATTGAATTTCAGTTCCATTGTCGTTGTAAATTCTTGTTTCAATAACTGAAGTATATGCAGTCGTTGAAGATTCATTGCCTGAATCAATGTAGGCTGTAAAATAAGTTACTTCAGTTTGTCCGGATTCAGTATAGTTTCCGGATAAATATAAATATCCACCGCCTGTGGTGTGATCTTCAAGAATGAGTTCATTCACTTCCTCAGTATTTAATATATCGTATAAATCTCCGCCATATACATTCTCATCATTAACTTCCTTGGTATAAATATCAGCATCAGTATAATTTGTAACTGTCGTGCTCGTATACTGAGCAATAAACACATATGCAAAAATACCAATTAAAATCAAAGCAATTAAATAAAAATAGCCTGTCTTAAAATGATTTTTTTCTGGTGTATTCGAATTTCGATTATTTCTATTTAAATTGGCCATATATCAGCCTCCGTTCCGTATTTTCATAATTAATTATAAATCATGGTTATTTCATTATATATAATTCTAATCTATTTTAATATAGTCTAAGATAATTTTAAACCAAAGTGCGCAAGAATATTTAGCAGCCTCACCTTTTGAATATTTAAATATCTCTATAAATTAAAAACTACTATCAAACATGTTTATCCAATAGTAGTTTAATTATTTTTAATCGTTTAAAGCAAACTGATTAATTGCCTTTTTGAAGTGAAGAGAAGGGAACATCAACTTTAGTAGGTCTACCAAAGAATATAAGCGTAACACCAGCTTGAGAATTTGTGGTGTCAATCGATGTAATTTCGCCTTCTTCGTCAGCAAATGCACCATCGACGATAGTAATTTTATCACCGATAGCAAATGCACCTTTAGAAACAGCTTCAATAAGGTTCATCTTCTTCAATATGGGCATCATGTCTTCGTGGGGAATCGGGAAAGGTTTTGTACCAGCTCCTGATGATCCAACTAAACCGGTGACACCTTGAGTATTTCTGATAACGTACCAAGCTTCATCCGACATGATAACTTCAACAAAAATATATCCAGGATACAAGTTAATAATCTTCTTTTTAACTTCTCCCTTTTTGTTAACTGCGGGTCTGTTTGTCTTTTTATCAAGGACAATCTCTTCTTTTTCAGCAACAACAATACGGAAAATAGAATCTTCCATGTGCTGAGTATCTCTACGCAACTCTAAATAATGAGCGACTACATTTTCACGACCGGAATATGTATTCACAACATACCATTGTTTGCGATTGAATTTATCGTTAGCATTTTCAATCGAAGCAGCAGGTTTCGCTTCTTCTTCAGGATCTTCGCCTTCAACTGATTCAATTTCAGCTTTTTCTTCGGGTTCTTTTTCTAAGAATAAATCTTCATCTGTCATTATAATATTCCTCCTAACATAAATGTTTTAATTAATCTTGTAGCAGTCTCAACAGCACTTGTGGCGTCCGCTGAGTTTGAAAATGCTTCTTCAAAACCAGACATAACTCTAATTGTGAGCCAATCTTCAAAGAAAAGGACTAAAGCGGCAACAACGGTTATGGTTGTAACAACACCAACTGCACTCCAAAGTATCTTTCTATTGGGCCATCTAACTCTTCTACCTTCTAGGCCAACGCCTTTGAAATAACCAATAATTTTATTCATAATTTATCTCCTATACCTATCGTGTTTCTTTATGTAACGTATGCCGTTTACACTTGGGGCAATACTTCATGATTTCAAAACGCTCAGTCCCTTTTTTCTTACTCACTTGGTAATTTCGAGACATGCATTCAGTACAGACTAATATAACTTTTTCACGCATTTAAAAACTGACCTCCTTTTGCAAACTTAATTTGAATAGCGTTCATATTTTATTCTATTTATCTTTGAATGTAAAGAGAATTTTTTCGCGATGTTTTTCCACTACTTTTCGTTCTTGTTCGGAACAAATGAATCAAAAATCAGCAAATCATAGAATTTTTCTTTTTTAGTTAATTCTTCTTGAGACTTAATAGTCCAAGCAATTGTAACGATGCGATAAACGTATTTAGCCATTAGATTGCATATGTGATGATAGTGTGTGCAGTCATAAGCAATAAAGTCTGGTCCAGTTTCAAAATTAAATAACGTATTTGATAAAATAAATTTCACCGACCTAGATAACTTGTTGTCTTTATCTTTCATGGAATTATATGCTAATTGACCGCGAATTATATCAGGTCTATGTTTTCTATACCACCGAACAACTTGAGGGTTAAAGGATTCAGCTACGTAATCTCCGTCATACTTGTCTAGGATTCGTTGTCCTTTTACCGTAGTCTCTTTGTAATCTCTATCCACTTTGACTTCAACGATAAGTGGAACCTTAGAATCTACGACTTTCAAGACATCAGTAAATAAGGGTATAGTTTGATCCGAATCAAATAGTTTGTATGTTTGTAGTTCCTCATAGGTACATTCTTGTACCGTTTTATCTATACCACAATTTCTTTTCAATGAAGCGTCGTGTACTATAACAACCTTTTTGTCTTTAGTAAGTTGAGTATCAAGTTCGATTCCAAACCCGTTATCCACAGCCTTTTGAAAAGCATTCAAAGAGTTTTCCGGACAATCAGTAGAATTGTCATATAAGCCTCTGTGAGCAAAATACTTTCCCTTATATTTTAATAATTCCTGCTTTCGAGCTTTCGTTGTATGAGACGACTCGCCGATAAAAAACAACAAACAAAATAGAAAAATAATACTAAGTACAACTATCAATACTATTAACCACGGATTCATATTTATGCCTTTCTGTGCAAAAAACTAGACCGAAGTCTAGTTAAAACGTAATTTTTAGAATTTTTCTCCAGTGTGAATATCGATGAGGTCGGCTAAATATTTCATCTCTATTTCTTTATCTAATCTCGGGAATAGTTGTTCCCCTTTATGAATTTGTATTCCACCAAGTTTACCAATAGATTCAATAGATTCATACGAAGTAAGTTCTGCGGGTATGTTTAGTTGTTTCAACGCTTCCGCTGATTTTGTTACTAAGAAAGGACGGAGAATAATCGAACCGATTCTTAATATTTCACAAAGAGCATACATTGTTTCCGCAAGTTCTTCTTTTTTAGATTCATCTTTAGCTAATTTCCAAGGAGCTTGATCTTCGATGTACTTATTGCCAAGATTGAGAAGATTCATTGCTGAATCCGCTCCCTTAGTAATGTTGTATTTATCCATATATCCTTCATATTCTTTTAGATATACAGTTATATCTTGATAGATCTTTTTAGTGAACTCACATTTAGGCTCAGCATACGCGGGAATTAATCCTTCGTAATACTTTTCAACCATAGATAGTGTGCGGTTGAGCAAATTTCCGTAATTATTAACTAAATCATTGTTGATGCGTTCTACGAATTGTTTAGGGGTAAAAGTTCCATCGTCTCCGATAGATACTTCTCTCACCATATAGTAACGAAGTGCATCCAAAGAATATCTTTCAATTAACGGAAGAGGTGAGGGAGCATTTCCCAAAGATTTAGAAAGCTTAACACCCGAGCGAGTCATCAGCAGTCCGTGGATATAAATTGTATTTGGAAGTCTCAACCCCAAAGCGAATAATAGAATAGGCCAATATATAGTGTGGAATCTATTGATTTCACGCCCAGCAAATTGAACAATTTCGGAATCATCAGACCAGTATTTTTTAAAGGCGGCATCTTTGTCGGATAAATATCCTAGCGCTGATAAATAGTTAAGTAGTGCATCAATCCAAACGTAAACGACATGTTTGGGATCTTGATCAACCTTAACGCCCCAATCAAAAGTAGTGCGAGTAATACATAAATCTTCTAATCCAGGTTTGATAAAAGTGTTTATCATCTCTGTGAGTTTTCCACCGGGAACAAAATCGGGGTGTTCATCGTAAAACTTCAATAATTGAGGTATGTATTTCTTTACGTTCAAAAAATAAGCTTCTTCATTCTTGAGTTGAACAGGACGACCACATTCAGGACAAGTGTGATTTTCTCCAAGTTGTGATTCAGTCCAAAATGATTCGTCAGAGGTACAATACCAACCTTGGTACTTTCCTTTATAGATATCGCCTTGATTTAACAACTTTGTGAATACCTTCTTAACAACTTCAACGTGTCTCGCATCAGTTGTTCTAATAAAGTCATCGTTTGTTATTTCTAATTTTTTCCACGTATCTTTAAAATTCGCAGCAACTTCATCAACAAATGCCTGTGGATCTTTTCCAACGGCCTCTGCATTTTTAGCTATTTTTTCGCCGTGTTCATCTGCGCCGGTTAAAAAGAATACATCGTAACCTCTCTCGCGTTTATAACGTGCGATTGAATCAGTAATAATCTCACAATAGGAATGTCCTATATGAAGATTAGCTGATGCGTAATAGATCGGGGTTGATATGTAAAATGGTTTCTTGTTTTCCACGATTATTTATCTCCTTACATTTAACTTTTATTACGAAATAATTATAACATACGCGATATAAAACCACGCCTATAATATTCTACATATTAGTGTATCAAAAAACCGCTCGTGAGAGCGGTATTTGTTTTTTAAACGAATAATTATTTTGACTCTTCGTTTAGACCATATTTCTTATTGAAACGGTCAATACGACCATCACTTTGAATAGATCCAGCTTTTCCCGTATAGAAAGAGTGACATTGTGAGCATGTATCTACTCTAATCTCATCTAGGGTTGAGCCAGTCTCGAAAGTGTTGCCACAGTTAACACATGTTACTTTGCAGCGATGATATTCAGGATGAATTCCTTTTTTCATTTTATAGATCTCCTTTCAGTTTGGAGTTCGCCAAACAGACTTGCTAATAAAGTATATAGAAACTAGATAGCTTTTGCAATATATTTTTTAATCATATTCTTAACGCCAAACAGCGAATCAATAATTCGCCCTTTAATCTCTCTGTTTTAAAGAGGGAAATATAGTTATTAGGAATACCGTTTGTAATAACATGCTTTGGTGTAATCGTATGACTTTAAGAAAACTTCGTAGATTTCTTCGTAAGATTCAAAAGAATTATCGAGCGTAATTCTATACCAGTCTTCCTCTTCACCATTTCTAACGTGTCTTATACTCTTGTGTTTCCGCTTACCAAAACCATGCTTTACATATTTATCATCTAATCTCAAGAATGCTACGTAGGAATTATCTTTTAAACTGATAAGTGCAAATGTTGAAGAAATAAATTTCATAGTAGCCATTTCTTTAGTAAGATCTACAGGAACATCAATGGTAAGAGAAACCATATCTTTTCTCAGCATGATGTAATCTACAATCTTGTCAAAAGCTAATTCCATCGGATGCAATACGGGTAAATCATTTAGACTTTCAAATATATCGGGTAAAGTCACCTTGCTGGCTAACTGAGGTTCGCTAGGTTCGATATATTTTCCTTCTGTAATATTAATTGGTGCAAGATAGTCATCAACCTTATGAGGATTGATATATTCATTTTGTCCTTCAATTTCTTTAATAAGATTTTTCTTAGAAGTAACCAACGGCTGATCGAGTTCAGCAAGTTTGATTTTAATATTTTCTTGATGTTTCTTATATTTCTTAGCCTCAGCAATAGCTTTGTCGAATACCGGATCAAATTCACGAGATATCTCAATATTGAGAGATAGCATATCGCGATTGGCTTTCTTTGCAGCGAGCTCATCAGCGGAATATTTTTGACCATTTCTTACATAAGATATATAAAGTACATATTCATATGCGTGATCCAAAATTGTGAAAAACTGTTCTTTAGTATCAAATGCGTAATCCAAAATGAAAGAGAAGACATCATCTTTAACTTTGACAATTGAATCAATCTGCCCTAATTCTTCATTTACATAGTGATTATCCGATTTCACAAAAATTTTGAATGTTATATCCGAATAAATCAATACAGCGTAAATTAAATCTCCATTATATAAAATTAACACATCTCTATCTTCTGACTTAGCGCACTTGTAACTATTAACGATAGGAAAGAAATGTTTTGCGTTACTTTCTCTTATATGAGTCTTTACATCATCTAGCCCCATCAAGATAACCGGAATCACTTCTCGATCTGATTTTTCTTTTATATATTCAGGAAGCGGTAAGTTTTTCATCTTAATCGATGTTTCTTTCTTAATGCTTTTTTTCTTTTCTTCTTCATTCTTCTTAAAATAAACTACAACGTCTTTCTTTGGCATAGCAAAAGATACAAGAGAACCATTTTCTATATCAGAATCACTTTTAATCTTATATGCTTTATATGTTTCATACCCTTTGGGCAATCTTACCTTTTTAACAATAACTTCTGATCCGATTTTATAATAAGTTTTCTTGCTGTATTCTCTACCATTTCCAGCCGTAACTTTAGCAATTGCCACTCTGTGAGTAAATGTGCGAGCAATGTAATGAATGGACAAACCAAAAGCGATGGTAATCAATATAACAATTACTATCCAAATAATTATAGATCTAATATTTTCGGCATCTGAAGCAGCCATCAATAAAAACATTTATATAATTGTCCTTTACAATAATAATTATATCATAAGTTATAAACATATCATTTCCCTTTTTCACACTACTTTTCTATGAAAATATACTTTATCCGAAGAAAGTATTTGAAAGTGCTTCTCGAAATTATGTATACTATCTATGCCATCGCGATGTTATTTTTACGAACCAGGTCAGATGTGGAAGCAAGCAGCCTTAAGTTTTGATATCATGTGCGATGGTTTTTTATTATAATAAAACCATGATACACACCGAATATTTAGCCCTCGCATACAAACAAGCTGAGGAAGCATACAATCAACACGAGATACCTGTTGGAGCTCTCATAGTTAAAAATGATGAGATTATTTGTAGTACTCACAATCTTTCGCAACAAAATGCTGATCCTACAGCTCACGCTGAATTGGTCGCACTTAAAATAGCTTTTAGACAATTAAAAAACAAGAACTTAAGCGGATGTAGAATCTACATCACGCTTGAGCCTTGTTTAATGTGCTTAGGAGCAATAATTAATTCTCATATTAAGGAGATATACTTTTCAGCATTGGATCCTGTTAAGGGTGCATTTACGCACTATGGAGTATCTCCTGCGATAGACAATCTCGAAATTCACTATATTAAAGATAATAAATGTGAAGATATTCTATCTAAATTTTTTAAAGATATAAGAAACAAATAGACTACTTAATACAAACTTCTCTCTCTTCGGGAATTTCTCTACGGAATTCCGCGATTTGCTCTTTGTGAGCTCTATTGTATCTCACAGAGAGAAGGAAGAAAACAAAACCTATTGCAACTAAAATCGATAAAGGAATAAGTCCTAAATTAGCTGAACCTGTCGCATTATTAATGACAGCAAACAAGAAAGCACCTAAGAATGAAGCTCCTTTACCAAATACATCGTAGAGCCCGAATAATTCTCCGGATTTTTTCCTGGGAATAATTTGTGAGAAGTATGATCTAGATAGAGATTGAATACCACCTTGGAATAACCCGATACAAACTGCCATTGCCCAGAACATCCACATTTCAGAGATGAATACGGCAAATATAGTAATGAATAAATATCCAAGAATACAAACGCCTATCATAATTTCAGTGTTGAATTTCTTTGCGAGTTTACTCACTGCAATAGCTGAAGGGAACGCAATAAACTGTACAACGATAAGTACAATTAAAGCTTGTGATGGAGGTATATCTCCGCTACCTAATGATCCAGCAATCTTAATTGCCAAATCAATAATGGAATACACAGCATCAATATAGAAGAAGAAAGCAATCAAGAATAAGAAAACGCCAGCGTAATTCTTCCTTGCTAACTTAAATGTACTACCTATACGTTTATACGAATTTAGTATCGTATGTTTTTGCAAAGGCACGTAACATTTTTGTTTATAATTTTTGAACAGCGGAATAGAAAAGCCAATCCACCAAGCAGCATTAATTGCAAAAGCAATAATATATCCAGTTTTATTAGCCAAACTCGCTTCCATATTATCTCCAAAACACAGTGCGACAATCGCGACACCAATGATGAATGGGATAACACT
>Ga0172377_10006905_pt1 | contig 11708 bp, 10 predicted proteins | sample Pumphouse3metaG_FD_119749 | JGI IMG/M metagenome (GOLD analysis project Ga0172377, IMG submission 119749) | Leachate microbial communities from a municipal landfill in Southern Ontario, Canada - Pumphouse #3 metaG | ecosystem: Engineered > Solid waste > Landfill > Unclassified | place: Canada... | reverse complement strand
GACAACATTTGGAGGTCTTTGCATCATCATGCCAATACCAAGTTTTGCACGCTGATCTACAGACATATTTGTAATATCAACGTCCCTAAACAGTATTTGGCCGTCAGTGATCTTACAATATCCGTAGCCCATTATCGCTGCCAATAATGTGGACTTACCAGAACCGTTAGGTCCGAATAGAATACAGGTTTCACCTTCTTCGATCTTGAGATTTACGCCTTTGAGGATCTCTCTTTCACCGGCCTCTACGTGCAGGTTTTTAATTTCAAGCATTTAAACACCCAATGTTCTGTATCACATCTTTCATAGTTAATAAGGATTACTTCACTATTGTGAAGTTAGTATGCATGATTGTGTAAAGAAAGAGGGCGCACGGATTTTTCAATCTATCTCCACATGTTTTCCCGTTACCATGTATGTGACCTTTTCAGCGATCTTGCATGAATGATCCCCCACTCTTTCAATATATCGTGATACAGAGATGTAATAGATGCACGCATCCACGCTGCTAGGGTTCTCATGGATTTGGACCATGTTTTCCCTGAGAATCTCTTTTCTCATCCTATCAAGGAACGAATCTCTTTCACTGTAGTCATGTAGTTTTGAAATATCTCTATTCTCAAATGCAAGAACAACATCTTTGACCATTTTTGTGGCGGCTTCGCCCATTGTCGGTATTCCATCCATTGAGTACACAGAGGGAGTAGTGCTGAGGAATATTGCAGCTTTGGCAATGTTCTTACTGTATTTTCCAATTCTTTCCAGATAAGTGATGATTTTGAGTATTGTTGCTACAACCCTCATATCCAAGGCCATAGGCTGATATAACATCAATATTCTTAAGGCATCATTCTCGATCAAAGAATCTAACTGTGCGATCCTTGTGTATTTTTTGCTTGTATCTTCGGCGAGTTCTGTATTTCCTTCACTTAGTGCTTTGACGGAATTCTCTATCATTATAGATGCAAGTTTGCCCATCTCTACGGTGTCTTCGATCAGGGTGTTCATTTCGTCTTCAAATTTTTTCATGGTATCATCCGAATCTTCCTGTGATGTATCTTTCTGTCAGATTTTCTGTAGGTCTGTTGAATATTGATTCTGTATCACCAAATTCGATCATCTTGCCGATATACATGAATCCAGTGTAGTCGCTGATACGGGAGGCCTGTTGCATGTTATGGGTTACTATCACAACTGTGTACTCTTTCTCAAGTTCACAGGCAAGGTCCTCGATCTTCGATGTTGCAAGAGGGTCCAAAGCTGATGTCGGTTCGTCCATCAAAATAATTTCCGGGGAGACAGATAATGCTCTTGCAATGCATAATCTCTGTTGCTGTCCACCCGATAGTGCCAGTGCTGATTGATTTAATCTATCGCCGACTTCGTCCCAAAGTGCTGCCTGCACCAAAGACCGTTCCACGATCTTTTCCAATTCTTTCTCATCGGTTATCCCGTGTATCTTGGGTCCGTAAGTGATATTGTCACGTATGGACATCGGGAAAGGATTGGGTTTCTGAAAGATCATTCCTATTTTCTTTCTTAGTGAATTTACATCTACATTCGGATCGTAGATATTTTGTTCGTGATACATTATCTGCCCTTCGATCTTGCATTTGGCTATGAGGTCGTTCATTCTGTTGATACTTCTCAGCAAAGTGGATTTACCGCACCCAGAAGGTCCTATGAGGGCACTGATTTTGTTTTTTCTGATAGGAAAGGAGACATCTGTCAATGCTTGTTTTTCACCATACCAGAGATTTAAGTTGTTAATTTCAATTACGTTATCTTTCATTCTCTCACCATTTTATGTTTTTGTTACTGTGATATCTTATGATCGAAGCCAGCATGAACATTGACAATACAATAATCAAAAGTACCAGTGCAGTTCCGTATTGGTTTGTTGTTGACCCAGGAACTTCAGCTGCCAGATAGTATAGGTGATATGGTAATGCCATCACAGGGTCGAATATAGAGGACGGTATTGAACTCTGGAAGACCACTGTGGCAGTGAACATGATCGGAGCTGTCTCACCTGCTGCACGCCCCAAACTAAGGATAATTCCAGTCAGTATGCCGCTGAATGCAGCCGGAATGACAATTTTGGTAGTGGTCTCCCATTTGCTGGCACCCATTGCCAAAGATGCCTCTCTAAGATCTTTCGGAACAGCAGATATAGCTTCTTCGGTCGTTCTAGTTATAACGGGGAGTACCATAACCGCAAGTGTGACACATCCAGCAATAAGCGAGTGTCCTAATCCGAGAAAAATGACAAGTGCTGCCATTCCAAACAGTCCAAAGACTACCGAAGGCGTTCCATTCAATGTGTCTATTGCACTTCTGATTATCTTAGTAAGTCTTGTATTTCCAGCGTATTCTGACAGATATACACCTGATGTGATACCCAACGGTAAAGCAATAATCAATGTTCCTATGATCAGTTTGACCGTACCGACTATTGCAGGATAGATGCCACCGCTTCTGCCTTCGTTACTGGGGTAACCAGTGATAAAGTCAAAACTTAATGCAGGAAGTCCTTTTATGACAATGTCTCCAATGATAATGAACAGAATGACGCACACAAACGTCATTACGATAAAAAGTGTCGTGTGTGCTATTTTCTGTTTGTCAACAGATCTGATTTTTTTTGATAATCTGTTTATGATAAGGACAAATACAATCAATATGACAGATATGACAGTGGAAAGTATGAGATTTGTGAACAATGATATGATCATCATAGACAATACAAATATCAAAGTAAGTCCAGCAGATCTTTCCATAGAGGATATGCGTTTTGTGGAAATATGTTTAGATATGAAACTATCACTGGATGAAACAGATTCGCCGAACTTTCTTTTTGTTCTTTTGACAATGATCTTTGCAAAATAATTGATGATTAATACCATGATCATCAGGATTAATGCTAGCAGGAATAGTGCAGAGTAGTGTGTGCTGCCTGTCACAACTTCGGGAATCTCAAGTGCCAGTGTTGCGGTTATTGTTCTGACCATATCAAAGATGTTCCATAGTGGCTCTGGTATTAGTGGAGAGTTACCGGTAACCATCATTACGGCCATTGTCTCACCTATGGCTCTTCCTACACCGAGGATCGCTGCGGCTGAAATTCCAGATATTGCAGCGGGCACTACGATTTTTCTTGTGGTCTCCCAGTTGGTTGCACCCATTGCAACAGAAGCCTCTCTGAACGAACTCGGTACAGATCTCAAAGCATCTTCAGATACGGATATGATGGTCGGTAGGGCCATTATCCCCAATAGGATTGAACCTGCTAACCAAGAGGATCCATACAGTAATTGATCAGGGAATAGTTCTCTCAGGAAAGGTACCAGTACGATAAGTCCAAAGAAACCATAGACTACGGAGGGAATTCCTGCAAATACTTCGCTGATCGGCTTAAGAATGTTCCTTGCTTTTTCGGGTGCAACTTCAGATATGAATATTGCAGAGGCCAGTCCGATAGGTAATGCAAATAGTATTGCTCCTGCTGTCACCAACACTGTGCCAGTAATTAGAGGCAATGCGCCGTATTCGTCAGATGATGGTTTCCAGGTATTTCCGGTAAGGAATTCTACAATCCCTATGTCTTTTATTGCACCAATGCTGTTGCCGAAAACGAATAGAATAATAAAAATGATAATCAGAACGGTTACAGAAGCAATGCCCATGAGAACAAATCTCATGATGCTGTCCTTATCGATCTTTTTTGATCTTTTTATGAAGCCGTTCTGATCTGAAGACATGTTTTCACCTTATTATGCGATCCTTACGAAACCGGCATCTTCAACAATTTTTTGTCCATCTTCACTAATAACCCAGTTTAGGAAGAAAGCAGCCATCCCAGTTGCTTCACCTTTGGTAACAAGAATGAGGTTTCTGGAGATCTCATATGAACCGTCAGTGACGGTAGCAGAAGTCGCTGCAATCCCGTCTACGCTGATTGCCTTTGTGTTGTTGGAAAGGTGTTCTACAGCGTTGAGATTGACATATCCTATTGATCCAGGTGTTGAATTGACTGCGGATGTGACACCGCCTGTTGAATTGTAGGTGGCAACATCGTTTTTCATCACAAATGAGCTATCAACGGTTTTCATTGTTGTTTCAAAGCACTCACGTGTTCCTGATCCGTCCTCTCTTGCGACAACCGCGATAGTAAGATCCATACCGCCGACATCCTTCCAATTGGTTATTTCTCCGTCATAGATTTTTGCCAATTGTTCTAAAGTAAGATCGGTGACACCTACGTCAGAATTTACAATTATGACGACACCGTCCATCGCGATTACGTGTGCAACAAGTCCGCTTGAGATCTCAGAGGATTTTAGATCTCTAGAGAGCATACCGATGTCAGCGGTCCCATTAATCGCCGCAGTTGCACCTGCACCAGAACCGCCACCAGTGACGTTCATTGTAACGCTTGCATATTTTTCAAATTCTTCCTGAAATAGACTCATCATGGGTTGTATTGTTGTTGAGCCAGTAACCGTTAAATCGCTGTCCTCAGAGCTTCCACTGTTGCTTGTAAGGGAATATGTTCCAGCAATACAGACAACAGCGGTCAGCAGAACAGCTACAATCATCTTTCTCTTTTCATTCAAGGTTTAAATCACCCTATGAAAGAGATTTTCGATAATAAATATATAGATTATCGACATATTATATAGTCAACTATATTGACAATATAGAACTATATTTACAATACATATATATTTAAACAGTAAGAAGATTATTGAGTATGGATGTTCGTAAGATTCAACAAACTGGCGGTTCATCATATATTGTGACATTGCCAAAAGATTGGATTGTAAAAACAGGTCTAAAGAAGAATGATTCTGTGAATATTCAGGCACAGAAGGATGGAAGTTTGATCCTTACTTCTGTGAATTCTGCAGTGCCTATTGGTCGTTCTGAGAAAAAGATCTGTGTTGATGACATTTCTGATTGTATTTTTCTTTTTAGGATTCTTGTCGGAGCATATATGTCAGGTTATAGCACAGTTAGAATCTATTCATCTGAAAAATTCTCTAGTTCAGTTACAGACACAATAAGGAATTTCGTTCAGATTGCAATCGGTTTAGAAATATTGGAAGAGGATGAGAATGTCATCATTGTAAGAGATCTGGTAGATCCTTCCGAAATGAAGTTGAGTAGAGGGGTGGAGAGAATGAAGGTTCTTGTAAAGAATATGCTTACAGAAACTTTCAGTTCTATACAATCCAGTGATGTCAGTAGGGCAAAAGCAGTAATAGAAAGGGACAGAGAAGTGGATCGTTTGGAATGGTTGATCACAAGGCAGACCAACATGTTCAATCAGGATATTTCTGTAGCAAGGCGCATGGGTCATACGCCTGCGGAAGTAACAAATCTCTATACGATTGCGAGAATTATCGAAAGAATGGGGGATCATGCCGTTATATTGGCAAAGAATTGTAGTGCTATCATGGAGAAAGGTCCTTTTGATAATTCAATGAGAATGGAGATGCTAACTCTTGGTGATAGAATAACGAAGTTGTACGGTAGGGCATTGGAGACGTTTGTTAAAAAAGATCTTGATGAGGCTAACGATTGCATCGAAGAAACGCTTAAGGTAGTTGATCTGTGCAGACAAATGAATAGATACGCAGTAGGTATGCCAGCAGATACAATTGTTTCCATAAATATGATCGTTTCGAGTATGAGAAGGATATGCGAATATTCGATAGATATATCAGAATTGGCCATCAATTCTTTGATGGGCGAGTAACCGTTTATTTAAAATCAAGTTTCACACATACGAGGGGCAATGAAAGTCGTTGCACTTAACGGAAGCCCCCGTCTTATCGGAAATACATCCAATGCCTTGAACGTGGTTTTAGATGAATTAGAGAAGGAAGGCATTGAAACCGAATATATCCAGCTGTATGAGGATCATATGAATCCATGTAATCATTGCAGTTCATGTGAAGTTCGCGGTGATGGAAGATGTATCAATGAGGATGATGGCATGAACGGTTATCTTGAGAAACTCCATAGTGCCGATGGGATTATTCTTGCATCACCCACATATTATGGTTCGTGTACCGCACAATTGAAAATGTTCCTTGAGAGAGCGGGATTATGTGCCATGACCGGTGGAAATGTTCTGAAGGGAAAAGTCGGTGCGGTAATCGTCGTTCAAGAACGTGACGGCGGAACCATGGTTTATTCTGAGCTTGTCAACTGGATGTTGGCAAATCAGATGGTTGTAGTGGGATCGACACCACTGTCTGTTGTGAACGGTAAGAATCCAATGGACTATGAAAAGGATATAAGGGGAATGAAAGCTCTAAAGGAGTTAGGTAAGAACCTTGCTGACGTGATTCAGCGTTTTTCGCGACAGTAAAGAGCTTTTATAAACAAATAGCCCGATAACAAATTGGTGGGTTTGAGATGAAATACTGGCGTGACGATTATGAAGACAAGGTATCAACTCCTAAAAAGGCTCTATCGTTCGTCAAGCCTGGCGATACGATTTTTATAAGCGGAGGTTGCAGTCGTCCCAAGTATATCGTGGAGAATCTTCTAAAAAAAGAGACATCTCACGACAACAAGATACTCACACCGTTCACTTTCCTGCCTTCACCATTCATTGATGATGGGTACAAAAGAAGTTCAGAATCAATTCTTTCTACATGGATTCAGAAATTGAGAGAGATGTGATGAACGGTCACGCAGATTATACTCCGATTCATAATTCTGAATTACCATATATGTTTAGATCTGGAAGGATAAACGTTGATGTGGCGATTATTCAGGTTTGCCCCCCAGATCTCCATGGGTTTTGTTCACTTGGAACATCAGTAGATATTACAAAAGCTGCTGTGGAAGCTGCAAAGGTAGTGATCGCAGAAGTGAATAGGCAAATGCCCAGAACGCTCGGTGATTCCTTCATCCATGTTTCCCAGATCGATTATCTGGTCGAGGTAGATTATCCAGTGGGTCATGAGATGGATGATGAGGCGGTCAGTCCGGAAGTAGTCAAGGCCATTGCGATCAATACGGCTAAATTGGTTGCCGACGGTGCTACGATACAGGTTGGAATAGGCAAGATACCCAATGCAGTGCTGGGGGAACTCAAGGATAAGAAGAATTTAGGAATTCATACGGAGATGTTCTCCGATGGGCTTATTGATCTGGTGGAGTGCGGTGCCGTCAATGGCAGTAAGAAGGCAATTCACACGAATAAGATTGTAACTTCATTTGTTATCGGCACTGCAAGATTGATAGATTTTGTCAATAATAATCCGACAATTGAGTTCCATCCATCAGATTACACCAATAATCCAGTGGTAATTGCCCAAAACAGTAAGATGATTGCGATCAATACTGCATCAACGGTGGATCTGACAGGTCAAGTACTTTCGGACAGAACAGGATTGGATTATGTTCCAAATCCTGGGGGCATGCCTGATTTCATAAGAGGGGCGATAATCGGAAGAGGACGTTCGATTATTGTTATGCCGTCCACAACGGTAGATGGAAGTATTTCCAGAATAATTCCCAGTATTCCTAAAGGTGCAGGTGTGGCAGCGACGAGAGAAGATATTCATTACGTAGTAACAGAATATGGAATTGCACATCTAAGGGGAAAGACACTGGCGGCTCGTGCATTGGAATTGATTAACGTTGCACATCCGAATCATAGAGAAAAATTATTGGATATCGCTGTTGCAATGGGATATCTTCCTGAAGATCAAAGCAAGCGTTCCTATCTCGGTGCGCCATATCCGAAGGAATTTGAATTCTATAATGAATTTGATGGGCAGAAGATGTTTATACGTCCCTTGAAGCCCACAGATGAAGATCTGGTAAAGGAACTCTTTTATTCCTTTTCATCGAAGACGTTGCAACAGAGGTTCATGTCTGTAAGGCAGATCCAGCCTAGACTGGAGCGCATGAGCCAAGTAAATATAGACTATGACCTAACAATGACGTTTGGGGTCTTTATCGAGAAGCGTGATGTGACTGAGATGATAGCCATTTGCGGATATGATAGGGATCCAAAGAATAGTAGTGCCGAAGTATCATTCGCAGTAAAGGACGATTGGCAGTGCAAAGGTATCGGTTCGTATATGGTGAATCTGCTGATCAATGTTGGCAAAGTAAGGAACATCAAGACGTTCACTGCAGAAGTGCTTGCTACAAATGTCGGAATGCTCAATCTCTTCTATCGTACTGGATTGGATGTAAATGCAAAATTAGAAGATGATGTCTATACAATATCATTCGATCTGGTAAAGAGTTCGATCTGAAGAGAAAAATTAAACCCGTCCAGGGGACGGGAAGAAATTTTACTGTCTGCCCTTCACAAGACCTTGGATAATATCAGGGTCGATCAGTGCTGAGGTGTCAATGTCAGAGCCATTACTTCCGCCCGCGATCTTTCTGAGGATACGACGAACGATCTTTCCGCTTCTTGTCTTTGGCAATGCATCAGTGAATTGGACGGCCTTTGGTGTAGCGATCGGACCCACTTCATTCCTTACGTGGGCGATCAGTTGTTTCTTCAGGTCTTCACTTTCCACAAATCCATCCTTCAGTGTTATGAAGGTGTATATTGCCTCACCCTTGATCTCGTCCGGAATAGGCACTACTGCCGCTTCTGCAACTGCAGGATGTGAGATCAATGTTGCTTCGATCTCTGTAGCGCCGATACGGTGTCCGGCTACGCTGATGACATCGTCGACACGTCCGGTGATCCAGTAGTCGCCGTCTTTGTCCTGTCTTGCGCCATCACCGGTAAAGTAGTACCCAGGATAGGGCTTCCAGTACAGATCCTTATATTTCTCGTGATCTCCCCAGATAGTTCTGGCACATGATGGCCATGGTTTCTTGATCACAAGTCTTCCACCACTTTCACCAACCGGTGTCGGGGTCTTGTCTTCATTCAGAATCAACGGTTCGATCCCGAAGAATGGTTTCATTGCTGAACCGGGTTTTTGCGGATATGCGCCGGGCATTGGAGTTATGAGATAACTTCCTGTTTCGGTTTGCCAGTATGTATCTGAAATGGGGCATCTGCTTCCGCCGACGGTTCTGTAGAACCACTTCCATACATCGGCATCTATAGGTTCGCCGACGGAACCAAGGACCTTCAGAGAGGAAAGATCATGTCTCAGGATACACTCGTCTCCTGTCTTCCTCATCATTCTGACCGCAGTAGGTGCGGTGTAGAAGATATCCACCTTCCATTTTTCTATTATCTGCCAGAATCTGTCGTTTGTCGGGTAGCTAGGAACACCTTCGAACATAAGTGTCGTAGCGCCGGCGGCCAAAGGACCATACATGATATAGGAATGTCCTGTGATCCATCCAATGTCAGCTGTGCACCAATGTATCTCCCCAGGTCTGTAATCGAATGTGTACTTGAAAGTGAGCATTGCGCCCAGAATATACCCTGCCTGTGTATGGACGACACCCTTAGGTTTGCCGGTAGAACCCGATGTGTACAACATGAACAATGGGTCTTCAGAATCCATGACCTCACATGGGCAGTTAATGTCTGCCTTGGCGATTTCATCGTGCCACCAAGTATCTCTGCCTTCTTCCATTACTACATCGGCACCCGTCCTCTTGACCACGATGACCTTTTCAACCGTAGTCTCACGTTCAAGCACTTCATTGACCTTACCTTTCAGATCTATTTTCTTACCACCACGGAAACTTCCGTCGGAGCAGACCAGGACCTTAGGCGTACAATCGACGACACGGTTGTACAGTGAATCCATACTGAAACCAGAGAAGACGACACTGTGTATCGCACCAATTCTGGCACAAGCTAATAGTGTGATCGGAAGTTCAGGGATCATTGGTAAGTAAACGGAGACTCTGTCGCCCTTTTTAACTCCCTTGCTCTTGAGAACATTTGCGAATCTTTCGACCTCAAATAACAACTGACCGTAAGTATAGACGCGGCTATCATCAGGTTCGTCACCTTCGAAAATCAATGCCGCAGTGTTCTTAAGGCCGTTCTTAACATGTCTGTCAAGACAGTTGTAGCACACATTGAGCTTTCCGCCCTTGAACCATGAGAATTTACTTTCTTTCTCATCAAATTCAAATACGTTCTTCCAGTCCGTAGAATACCAATCGATCGTCTTTTTTGCCCACTTTTCCCAAAATTTGGGTGGATCAGCAATCGATTCATTGTAAGTGTCAAAGTATTTCTTTGCACTGTCAATGTAAGTTCTCTTGCGATACTCATCGGAAGGCGTGTACGTTCCGTTAGCGTTCTCAGTCGGCATTTATCTCTCTCCGTTATTGCGAAACCGTATCAGTGCTTTCGCAATTGGGTAAAACGATTACGTATATATTAAATGCACGGCTTGTATGGTATTATTTACGATTATCGCAGCATTTTATCCTATAAAAAACATTAATCGTAGAAAATAATGCGGTTTATGATAACAAAGAAGTAAAAAATCATTGAAAGTGGTTTTGCTTTGTTGAAACTTCATTTTATTTTCAGAAAAAGAAGAATCCGCAGTTTTCATCAACAGATATCTTGGCGACGGCAGCTAAGCGTTCTAACGGCCCAGAATATCTTCTGATCATAATCTTCCCTTCTTCAGGCAGTGCTGCATTCAGTATTTCAACTTCTTTGATAAGTTTCATTCCCTCTTCAGGAGTATATTTCCTTCCGGTCTTTACACCCTCAGGTACTGACGCGACGATCGGGCAGATTCTTTTTGCAGCGATCTCAGGAAGCACGCTGTTATCAGGTCCGAACGCACCGATGCATCCTCTTCCTTTATCCCAGGACAAAGGACAATTTTTACACGTGTTGTTCATTTCATCGAAAGAGAGTTCGTCCCATCCGGTGACACGATCCTCTCTGTTAGCTTTATCCAGAGCAGATTTTTTTCCGTCGTTGTCAAGTTTGGAAAAGTCGATCCATCCAGTATATTCTCTTTTGGTAAGTTTTGAGAGGATCAAAACATCGTTATCATCTTTGACTTTGTCCATATAGACGGCATCGGTCTCTTCGTTGATCCTGTTCCTTTTCAGGAATCCATCCCAATCGGGTATGGCTTTCCTAGCCTCTTCTAAAGATATGACTTCATCAGATTCGGCAGCGTTCTCAAATCCAGAGATATCTTTCAGAAGAACTTTTTTGACATCTTTCTTAAGCTCTCTGCACGAAGCACTTTTTGCTTCGAGTTCGCAAATGGCAATGCTGATTCCCATAGTTATCCTTCATTTTGTATTTTTTCGGCCTTTTTTTCAGCGGCCTTTTGCTGTTTTTCTGTCAAGTCCTCAAGATATTTTTCACGACTTCCTGCGAATTCTGCAAAAGAGAGGAAAGCTTTTGCGATGCAGATTACAATCATCATGTAGATGACAGGTGCGATGTTGATATTAACTGATACTGAGTCAACAATCAATTGCTCCGTGTCTATAACATTGTAGAGAGATACTAGAAGATCCCCACCATTGGTGAACATTATCAATAGCACCGCAAGGTACAATGCGGCAACGATCCTGAACGGTATCTTGGCATAATTGCCGGCAGGATAGAATCCAATGGGTATTGCCAAGAAAAGCATCGGTATAGAATATCTGATGAATTTTCTGACATAATCCCACGCAGTAGATAAAATTTCATTGATATCTGCAATTGTTTCAGGATCCATTGTTCCGCTGGCGATTGCTTGATTGATAACACCCGAGAT
>Ga0172377_10006903_pt1 | contig 11709 bp, 9 predicted proteins | sample Pumphouse3metaG_FD_119749 | JGI IMG/M metagenome (GOLD analysis project Ga0172377, IMG submission 119749) | Leachate microbial communities from a municipal landfill in Southern Ontario, Canada - Pumphouse #3 metaG | ecosystem: Engineered > Solid waste > Landfill > Unclassified | place: Canada... | reverse complement strand
TGATGATTTTTGCCTTCCGGATTCAAAAATTCTTGTTCTTATGGATGTGCAAGAAAAATTTCACATAAGTTTGTATGTAATCGGAATTTTCAGCTGGGCCGGAAACGGAGGCTTCGGGAACGGGGTGGACTTGTAGATCGTCGCCACGGCATCCTCGTCCAGAATGGAATGCCCGCTGCTTTTCACGATTTTCACTTCCGTCACGGAACCGTTTTCCTGAATGACGAAAGAAAGCAAAAGCGAGCCCTCCAGTTCCTTTTTCCGTGCCGTTTCGGGATAGATCATGTTGGCGGCGATGATTTTCCGGATGTAGAAAAACTGATTCTGAAGGTAGACGGCGATCTTGTCCGCCTTTCCTTGAGAACCCGCGCCGGTTCCTCCGGCAATTCCCGTTTCTGTCACGGGGTTCACCGTCTTTGTGGCGGGCACGGAATCCGCTGCTGCGGCATCAGCGCTTTCCATGGAGACTTCCTGAGTGTCCGGGAGGGCAGCAGTCTCAACGGGATCGGCTTGCATTTCCTCCACTTTGGGATCCGGTGGCTGAACTTTTTTTGCCGCAGGCCTTTTTTCCGGTTTCTGCAGGGCCGCCGGTGCTGCGTCCTGCCCGTTTCCGAGCGAGAAGTCGATGGTGACGGGTTCCTCCTCGCGGAGCGAGGTCACTTCGGCGGAGGCGAACCAGAAAGAGGAGAGGATGAGGATATGGAGGGATATGGAGGCTCCATAGGCTTTCATTGAATTAAAGAGAGACATAGCGTTCCTCCTCCGTAAACAGGAAATGAGCGGGGATCGGCTTTCCAGAGCGGATCGCCTCACGGACGATCCTCTGGTATTGATCCATTTCTTCAAGCCGGGAAAGGACGTCCTTTTCTTCGGGCGAGCTTACCGCAATCTGGCGGATGGCCCCGCCCGCGATGAGAATTCTTCTCTGACAGAGAAGGGCGAGCAGAGGATCGTGAGTGGACAGAAGCACGATCTTATTCTTTTTCGTGAGAAGGCGGAAAGCCTTGTTTCTGTCAATGCCCGCATTTTCGATTTCATCGATGAGCACCACAGGCGAAGCGCTGAGGCATGCCGTATCCGCGATCATGAGTGCCCGGGACTGTCCTCCGCTGAGCTCCGTGAGGGGCCAGTGCGGACCGAATTTCTCTCCGGATAGTTCGTTTGCGCCCTCGATGATGCCTCGGACGATTTCCCGCGCATTTCTGATTTCCCGGCTTTCGGCGTGCAGCATCAGAAAATCTTCCACGGAAAGATCCATGACGAAATTCATGTTCTGGGAGATCTGTGCGATAAGCCTGTGGCGCAAAAAGGGACGTTCGGAAGGAGTGGGCTTCCGCCCGTTGATCAGGATTTCCCGGCGCGAAGGGGTGTCTTTCTGGGCGAGGCATTCCAGGTCGGAGAGCAGACGGCTTTTGCCGGATCCCGTGGGGCCCACGATGCAGAAGATATCGCCTGGTCTGAGAGTGAGCGAGACGTTCTCCGGATTTCCGGACTTGTCCTTTCCGCCGCAGATGGAGATGGAGCGGAACAGAAAGTTTTTTCCCTTAGACCAGTCCGTAGAACCTGCCGAGAAATCTTTCTTTTCGGAGGAGGCCCCGAGGGGGTTCCCGGTCGGAAGTTCCTGCAGGAAGGCCTTTGGGGAAAGATCAATCTTGTGGACGTTCCCCCGCTGATATTCTTCTCCTATTCTTGTCTGCCCTAGGCAGTAGGAGCACAGGGCTGCGGGCATCGGAAAACGGAGCGAACGTCCCTTAAGATCGTTCACTGCCGGGGCCTTCTGGAAAAGCTCAGCGAGCGCGGAAGTTCCCTGCCCGGTGATGCCGTTGACAGGGAGAATAACGGCGCGGCGGTTCACCTGTATGATCCGGAGTGCAAAAACTTCCCGTTCCGCCTGGGAAACCACATCACCCTTGGTAATGACGATGGCATCGGCGAGCTTCAGCATGGGCCCTATCTTCCGGGGGGTCTCCACGCCGCTCAGATTATCCACCACGCATACGGAAAAGATATCGCGGATATGCGGCGAGCAGCGGTTGCAGAGGCCCGCGCTTTCACTGATGAGAAGATCAAGTCCCTGATTCGTTCCCCAGCGCACGCAATCCTCGATGTTGCTCACGAAAAAATGATCCGGGCACTGGTTCGCCGAGATCCCCGTGATCACGGGTAAGCCTTTCCTCTGATAGAGACTCCGGTCGGATGTGGAGAGACAGTCGAACTTCACTACGCCGATACGGAGTCCGTCGGCTTTCAGCTGCGTCAGGGTCTGGAGAATGACGGATGTCTTTCCTGACGAAGGGGGACCCGCCACCGTGATCAGGATCATTTCTCCCATGCCTTTCTTAAAATTTTTTCAGTTTCGCTTTTCAGCGCGTCCACCGAGTGTTCACGCAGGAAATCCCATCCCAGCCATTGAAGGTTCGCACGGGGAGGCAGTCCGTTATTGACCTCCGGATTGGAGGAGGGGAAAAAGGAACTGGCCGCTTTCTGCCCGAACATTTTTCCGGAGACCGCCCGCGCGAGCGGAACCGTCCTGTAAGAGGCGCTTTCCTTCTGGAGGAGGATCATGGGGCTCGTTACAGCGCCGTCCTCCGGCCAGACGATGTGGGTGGTCTCGTTCCGTGGACAGGAAGCCGCAAAGAGCCATGGAAGAATGTAGATGGCGGCGCCATCGGTCGTCCCGTCCCCGGCGCACCGGGCGATGCAGGCGGCGTGCCTCGCTTCCCGGATATTGGAAGCGAAGGCCTCAAGTCCTTCTTCGCCGAAGTTCTTGAAAATGTAAAGGGGGACGATGTAGGGGATGTCGGTGCGGCAGCCGTTGAGAATGATCTCTCCTTCATAGAAGGAAGAGAGGAGATCCGCCCAGGAGCGCGGTTCCGGGCGGCCTTTCAGACGTTTGAGGTCAATGAGAAAGACATATGGCGTGACGGCGTGGATGAAATAGATGCTTTCCGGATCCATGAATCCGGCGTTCTGAAAAAGAGGATTCATCGGCCGGGGATTGTGGAAGCGGAAGAATCCGGGCTGGATGAACCGCGTCACGAAAGAGGTCCCGAAAATTTCCTCGAAACCGATGGAAGCGATCACAGCGGGAAGTTCGTCCACTTCCTCTGCCGTGAAAATCCGAGCCCCTTCGGAACAGGCATCGCACACGAAGGGTATCTGATACCGATACTGGTAACCTGTTTTTCTCCGGTAGAACTCGATTGTGGTTTCCATGTGTTCCTGAAATTCCCGGTTCAGGGAAAAAGCCACGTTTCCGTAAAAGTCAAGAGAACTCATGGATCCCTCCCGGGCTGCAGTATGCCCGCGATTTCCACGCTGTCCGGGGAATAACGGTAAAAGGTGCTGTAAAACAAGAAGACCTCCTTGGAAAGACGGACATCCTGAAACCGGTCGGGATAAAGCGTCTTGGCCGCCCATAGAAACTGAAGCGCGCTTTCTCCGCTGCGCGTCGCCCAGGAGTTCACTCCTTTGGGGTTCACATAGACCTTTCCGCTCCGGACTGCCTTCAGATTCTGCCACGCCGGGCCCTTCAGAAAGGCATCGCGGACCCACGCGTCCCGCGTGATGATGATGTCGGGGTTCCAGCGGATTAGCGTCTCGGTATCCACATCAAAACGCGTGGTGGTGACTGGGGAGTCGTTTGCTGCATTCACTCCTCCTGCGGCGGAGATCCATGTATTGATCGATGACGCGCGGCCCTCCGTGTTGGTCGGGCTGTCCGCCGCATAATACACCCGTTTTTTTCTCTCTTCGGGCAGATCCTTCAGACGTTTCCGTACCAGCGTTTCCAACGAATCGTAATAATGAAAAAAACGCGAGGCGTTCTGCATTTCCGTCGCCCCGAGGGAACGGGCGATCCGGGAAACGGCATCTTTGAATTCCGCGGAATTCCGGTACTGTACGCTCAGCACGGGGATTCCCAGCGTCCTGAGCCTTTCGGAAAGGCGGTCATTCCCCGACCAGAGAATGGCCATGTCGGGTTTCATCTTGAGGAGGGTTTCCGGATTGAATGCTCCCGCGAACGCGTCCGTGGAATTCTGAATGGCGGGACACGTTTTCTGAAACCACGGATTCTCCCGGACCGAGGGGAGGGACGCGACAATTTTTTCTCCGGCGCCGAGAAGAAGGATCACGGAAGCGAGCGAGGTTCCGTCCACGGCGATGCGCTCGACCTTTCCAGGAATGGGCACTGTTTTTTTCTGAGAGGAATCATCTTTGAGCGAACAGGAGGAAAACGCCTCGGCGATGGCGAGGCACATCAGAAGGAGCTTTGCTTTTTTCCCCCGGAAAAAGATCATAGCTCCACTCCTTTCAGAACCAGTTCATCCGGATTGCAGCAGAGTAGGTTCTGGAACTTCCCGGATAGAGAATTCCGCTGCGCGTCGTCCAGTAGGATTCGTCCGTGATGTTGTCCACGTTGACTATCAGGGCGAGGGGGTGATTCATAAAACGATTTTCATAACGGACACCCGCATCGCTGAGGATGACTGCAGGAATGGAAAGCGTGTTCTTCGCGTCCACCCATTCCTTGCCGGTATAGGACGCTCCCCCGGAGACGAAGAGCGTCCTGAGCCAGGGAAGACGGTACTCCGCACGGAGCCTTCCGTTCACCTCGGCGACGCCTTGGGGCGTTTTTCCCTGGATCGCCGTGTTCGTCGCTTTGAGAACGGTGGCCTTCAGGAGTGTTCCTCCGCCGAAGACCGTCAGATTATTCAGGAGTTCTCCGAAAACGATGCCCTCGACTCCCGCGTGAATTTCACGACCGTCCCTGGAATAGACATTGGTTGCGGGGTTTGTATAGGCATTGGCCGCATCAATACGGAAGAAAGCCGTGCTGAGTTCCAGCTTTCCCGTATTGTATTTGAGTCCGAATTCCCACTGTCTGCTGATGAATGGCGAGAGCACCTTGTTCGCGTTTGCGGCTGTCGCGGGCGCGGTGGAACCTTTCTGTAAACCTTGATTGTAGGAGAAATACAAGGTGGCCTGTTCCGCGGGTTTCAGGAGGATCGCCGCGGTGGGGGATACGGAACCTTTGTCATAGGCATCTGTTTCTTTCCCCGTGGCTGCGGCCCACGTGGAATCTGAGATGGAGGAGTAGTTCATGCCGAGAGCGAGGGTCGCCCTTCCATAGGTGAGATAATCGGACAGCAGGATGGACGAAGTCCGCAGTTTCTCCGTTTTTCTCCAAGGCTCTCCGTTGGAAACGGTGGTATCGGGTTCTGGAGGGTAATCGGATCCAGCAGGATGGATATCCGTGGACGTATAGACGAAGGAACCGTCGGGATAGGGGGTCTTGGTCAGCAGAAGATCGCAGGTATATCCCACGGAGACCTTCTGCTTCACGGGGCCCGTGCTGAAGTCCGCATCGGCGAAGATGTTGCCCTGCGGGACATAGTTCGCATTTTTCCCTTGGTAGTCTATTCGCATCGTATAATCCCCGGAATCGTTCGCGAGATTTCTCCGGGTGATCGTGTAGGCCCTGTTAAAGCGAGTGAACCGGAAAGCGGGCCGGAGCGAGAAGATGGAATTGATTTTCCAGTTCAGGGAAGTCCCGAGACGGGAGGATTCATCTTCGGTGAAACCGTAGTCGCCCCCGTAGTTTTTGGAAAGATCCGGGGCATCCGGGACTTCAGTCGATTTGCCGATCATGAAAAAGGCCTGCGTGGAGGTCGCCTTCCGTTTCGCATGAAAGGCGTTGAAGGACCAGGTGAGATCCGGCGTTATTTTCCAGTCCAGGGCAGCGCTGCCGAGGTACTGGAAATTGTCCTGGTTTTCCACGGAGGTTTCTCCTCCCATCACCGCAGCATTCGCCCGGAAGGCCAGAGACCGCCCGACGAGGCCGCCGAGATCGACCTTTGTGAACTTCTGGGTCCTGCTGTCCAGTCCGATCGTGGCCGACGCGAGCGTCGTATCGGATGGCTTTTTGGAGACGAAATTCACCATTCCTCCCGGACTCGTGACCCCGTAGAAGAAGCTGTTCACTCCCGTGAGAATTTCTATGCGCTCTTTGTCCTCGATGGGCTCGTAGGGGGCATACGAACGCATCCCGTCGAGGGCTACGTTATAAGTCCATACCGAGCTTGTAAAGCCGCGTAGGGAGAAATAGTCGGTGGTGAGGCTCCCTCCGGTTTCGCTCTGTACGGTGGGAGCATATTTCATGGCTTCCCCTGAACTCGTGGCAATGGTGTTTTCCATGAGAGGAGCGGGCACCGCCGAAATCGCATAGGGGGTTTCCATTGTGGCGACATTTCCGAGGGCTATGAACGCCGAAACCGTGTCGCGGTAAACGGGCTTTTGCCCCTGCTGCTGGATAGCGGGCTTTGCTTTCGGGGCCTGAACCATGATGCCTTCCAGAAGGGTCGGCTGACTCAATGAGTCGTTACCCGCAGCCATGGCGGGGATAAAGTTCAGAAGAAACAAAGAAAAAAGAAGAGGGTTCCTCATGATGATTCCCGCTGAAAAATTTTTCCGCAGGAAAAACATGCAAAAGGTGTGCCATGAAAATTTTTCAAATAGCACTCATAAATGTTCCTTGAGGAACATAAAAAACGGCTTTTTGTTCTTCTGCGTTCCCATAAGTAGAAAGTAAAATCTTTTCGTATGAATTAAACGCTGGCATAAGAATTGCACTTTATTTGATACAAATGATGTCTAGGAATGAAATGCCGGTGGAGTTTAAAATGACTATGGACAGATCACTCGCTTTTTTTGATGTGGATTGCCTCGAATATTTTGCGGATCGGAGCGACAGGGGTTCCGTTCTTCCTCACCTGTCCTTCCGGGAGCGGGTGCTCCCTCTCGCGCCGGTGCTCAATGGCCTCTATACCTATGCCATTTCCTGCAGGCATCCTCTCATTTTTTCCACCTGCTGTTCGGGAAGGACCCCGGCGGAGAACGACATCCCCGAGATACTCCATGTCCCTGCCCTGGATTCCGGGGTATGCTGGAAGGAGAAAAGCCGGGACTATTCCTTTTTCCTTGTGGAGAAGTACTTTGATGTTTCCCGGGAACGCCCTTTCATGGAAAGAATGCAGGCGAAGTTTACCAAAAATCAGAATTTCAGGCGTTTTGCCCAGGCGATGGAGGTGGAGGAATGGGTCACTTTCGGAAACGGCGCTGCATTTTGTGTGTATTCGGCCCTGCTGAGCCTTCTGAACGCCGGACAGAAAGTCATCCTTCTGTCGGATGTGCTGGTGGACAGCCATTCGGGTCACACCCCAGAGGAGACGCGCGCGCTTCGGGAGCAGATGCTCGCGGAGAGCGCGCGGCAGGGAGTTGACGTTTGCACGCTGATGGATTTCTGCAAGCGGAAAGACATTGCTACGTGATCCCTCCGGTATCATTGTTATTCTGGAAAATTCATTCCGCTCTTGGAAGCCGGATCCCGCTGAATGGGTCAGACTGCATTGATCCCGCGGAACTGTTTGTATTCGATTCCGTACTTCTTCATCCGGAGGCCGAGCATACGGCGTGTCATTCCCAAATTCTGGGCCGCTTCCGACATATTCCCCTGAGAATTCTTGATCGCATCCACGATATATTCATATTCGATGGTTTTGATCTTCGATTCGAGCGGAGAGGCCTCGCTTGTGCCAGTGATCGTCGCATCCTGCAGGGACGGTGGAAGATTATAACCGTGAATGACTCCGTCCTCGCACAGGACTACCGCTCTCTCGATGACGTTTTCCAGTTCCCGGATATTGCCCGGCCATGAATAGTTCATGAGCATCTGAAGTGCCGGAGTGGAAATCCGGCTGATGGTTTTGCAGTTCTCCTTGGCGAATTTCAGCACGAAATGGTCGCAAAGAGTGATGATGTCGCTTCCGCGTTCCCGCAGAGGAGGAAGCGTCATCGGAAACACATTCAGCCGATAGTATAGATCCTCCCGGAACCGGCCGTCTTTCACCATTTGAGGTAAATCGCGGTTCGTCGCCGCGAGAATGCGGATGTTCACCTGAATGGGCTTGTTTCCCCCCACCCGCTCAAAGGTCCTTTCCTGCAGCACGCGGAGGAGCTTGGCCTGTATGGGAAGGGAGAGTTCCCCCACTTCATCCAGAAATATCGTGCCTCCGTCCGCTTCCTCGAATCGGCCCTTGTGGATTCCGTCGGCTCCCGTGAAACTTCCTTTTTCATGACCGAACAGTTCGCTTTCGATGATGCTTTCGGGAAGCGCCGCACAATTGAATTTGATGAACGGGCCGTCGGCGACGGCGCTGTTGTAATGAATGGCATTCGCGACCAGTTCCTTGCCGCATCCGCTTTCGCCGAGAATCAGCACTGTGATGCGCGTCTTGGCTATTTTTTCTATCATGGCGTAAACTTCCTGCATTGCGGAAGAATTGCCAATGATATTGGAGGGATGAAATTTCTTTTTCAGAGCCTCTTTCAGCCGACGGTTTTCGCTTTCCCAGTAGGTCTTTTCTTCGTTTTTGATCAGATAGAGTTCCACCGTCTGAGCGATGATGGAGGCGATGAACGTCAGAAGTTCCACATCCGCGCTCAGAACTTCGGGGGAAGCATAGAGCTTTTCCACGCTGATCGTCCCGAATACCCCTTGACCGCGGTGGATCGGAATGCACAGAAAGGAATAATTGGAGTCGTTTTCGTGGCGGCTGCGGGTGCGATTCAGGAAGGCTGGCTCTTCGCCTATTTTGGGAACGATGATTGCCCTTCCTGTTTCGACGACTTTCCCGGTGATGCCTTCTCCCAGATTGTATACGCCGCGCGCTTTTTCCTCTTCTGTGAGCCCGAGGCTTTCATGGATGAAAATCGTCCCTGTGGTTTTGTGGTACAGAGTGAGCATGGCGCTCCGGATTTCCAAGTGATCCTCCAGAATTTTCAGGAGGAGCTGGGAAGTCTGTTGCAGATCCTCGCATTCCGTGATGCTGTTCCCGAGCTTGTAAAGGAGCGGGAGGACTTTTGCCCGGCAGACCATGTTTCCGCATTCCTTGATGACGACGGGATTCATGGGGACCTCGTGGTGTTTGAAAAATCTAGGAGATATGCGGAGAAGAGCGCTTCCGCATTCACTTCCTTTTTAATGGCCATTTCGGCCCGCATTTTATTCAGGAAAGCCTGGCTTTGCGTATCGTTCAGAGGCACCCCTTGCCGTCCTGCGAGATACTTGATCGCGGCACGTCCCGAATGCTTTCCGACGATGAGTTCTCTTTTCCCTCCTACTGTTTCCGGGGGAAAAAGTTCATAGGTCGCTCCGTCTTTGAGGAGTCCGTCCACGTGGATCCCGGATTCGTGTTTGAATATATCCTTCCCGAAGAGGGGCTTGTGCGGCGGTATGGCGCGGCCCGTCATCATGGAGAGCAAAGAGCAGAGCGCTTTGAGACGGAGGAAATTGAAATCCGGGAATCCGTTTTCAAGGAAGTGAACGGTTCCGATGAATTCCTCGAGAGAGGTGTTGCCGACCCGTTCTCCCAGTCCCATCACGGAACACGAGATCATCCGCGCTCCCGCATGCCAGGCGGCGAGCGAATTCGCCGTCGCAAGACCGAAATCGTTGTGAGCATGGAAATCCAGAGGGATCACGAGCCCATTGGTTAGAAAGGAGATGACCTTCTTTGTCTTTTCCGGAGTGAGAATTCCGAGCGTATCGGCATACCGGACCCGGGTTACTCCGAGATCCTCCGCATGTTTGAAGACGATCGCGAGAAAATCCGGATCCGTTCTCGAAGCGTCTTCCGCTCCGAGGGAAACAGTGAGGCCTTCGCGCAGGGCGAAACCCACGACAATGTCCATCTGACCCTGAATCCAAGATGTTTCCTTGTGGAGATCTTTGGATAACAGGACGGTGCTTGTGGGGACGGAAACGTGAATTTGCCGGGCTCCGCACTCCAAAGAAGCTTCGACATCTTCGACGGTGAGCCTGTTCCAGGCGAGGATGTCCGCTTTGAGATTTCTATGGCAGAGATCCCGGAGCACCGATTTCTCTTCTTTGCCCATCTGAGGGATGCCCGCCTCGATTACGGAAACCCCCAGCTCGTCCAGTGCTTCTGCAAGCTGGATCTTCTCTTGAACGGTGAAATAAATTCCAGGGCTCTGTTCCCCGTCCCGGAGCGTGGTATCAAGAAGAAGGGGTTCTGTCATAACGTCTCCTTTATCCATTATTTTTTTTAAAACACTGGGGAGTTCCTTGACGAGGGCATTCTTTGCAGATGATTTTTCCACAGAATTTCTGTTTAAACGCTTCCGGATCCCTCGGGACCTGAACCGCGCCGAATCCTTTCATTTCGCGGGCAAGGCGGGCATTTACCAGATATTCACCCCGGATGTAGGCCCAGAGCAGCCCTTCATCCAGGTCTTCGAAATGCACGGGATCCTTGAACGAATCATCATAGAGGCACTCCGTCTTTTTCATGAAGCCATATTTTTTTGAGTAAACCGTGTTGCCTTCGACATCCTCCTTTCTTCCATGCTGGAGCAGGTCCTGCGTGAGCAAAGAATAAATGCGGTTCTTTTTGGCATCTCCATCGTAATTGCCCGACTTCAGACGGACGAATTCGGCCATGTCCGGACTCCAGGAGACGATGTAGCTCACGGAACTGCTGTTGGTGACAAAGGCCGTTCTTATTTTCATTATGTCTTCTCCCCTCCGCATCCGTCCGCGGAGCCATGGCAGGAAGCCCCGCACTGAAACGGGACGGCCTCCTGAAGAACCGGCTTTTCCGAACTTTCCTTGATGGAATCGGGAATCAGTCCCTGGGCGATCTGGATCTGGATTCCCGCTTTGGCCAGAATGGCGCGGGGTACGGGGCCTGCGCCCGCGGCGATGAGCAGGGAACAGTCGGGGAGGATTCCGCAGAGTTTCTTCCAGCGTTCTTCCGTATCGGCAGGCGGCATCTTGCGGATGTCCACGAGGACCGGCTTCTTGTCCCGGACATCGTAAATGCGGAGTTCCTTCGCTTCTCCCAGATGGCAGTTGACAAACAGTCCTTCCCGGCTCACCACGGCTATATGAGGACGGCTTTCATGGCCGGGTTTCGTTCGCAGCAGACTTTCGGTGCTGTTCTTCCCCTGCACGCGGGCTGTGAATTTCAGAAAGTCCCCTTGTCCGGAGGAGTCTCCCAGAAGTCCGACGGCATCCGCCCGGCACCGTGCGCAGTGGGTCATCTGTGGAAGATGGCGCTCCGCCCGGGAGCGGACGAGTTTGATCTCTTCGGCGGTCGGTTCGTGAATGCAGACGAAATCGGTTCCCGGAACGGGAATCATGGGAATGACGTTATGAATGTTCGCTCCGAGGGCCGCTACGCTTTTTGAGATCTGTTCAATATGCGACATGTTCACCGTGGGAATGCAGACGGTATTGACCTTCACGAGGATGCCCCTCGCCACTAAAGCGCGGATCGCTTTCTGCTGCTGGTCCCACAGATAACGGGCGGCTTCCTCGCCGGATGCCGGAGTCCCGTCTTTCAGCGTGATGTATTTATATATGGCGGCCCCGATGACGGGATGCACCGCATTGACCGTGATCGTGACGTGGGATACCCCCAGTTCCTTGATGTCGTTGACATACGGCAGAATCTGAAGGCCATTGGTGGAGACACAGAGCATCAGGCCCGGAAAGTTTTCCTTCACGAGGCGGAACGTCTCCAGAACGGCATCCGGATTGGCAAAGGGATCCCCGGGGCCGGCGATGCCTACCACGCTGATATTGGGAAAGAGCCCCATGTTCCGTTCCAGATGGGCGACGGCCTC
>Ga0172377_10006898_pt1 | contig 11713 bp, 8 predicted proteins | sample Pumphouse3metaG_FD_119749 | JGI IMG/M metagenome (GOLD analysis project Ga0172377, IMG submission 119749) | Leachate microbial communities from a municipal landfill in Southern Ontario, Canada - Pumphouse #3 metaG | ecosystem: Engineered > Solid waste > Landfill > Unclassified | place: Canada... | reverse complement strand
ATAGGCTTTCTCAAAGTCGAAGTCTTTCCTGTAGACATCTTCCAGGATGGCATGTTCGAAGGTTCCAAACCTTGCCGACGTGAAGTCATCGTCGGGATCATCCTTCTCCAGCTGCAGGACATCCTGGAGATAGTAGAAGAACGGGCAGTCGGCATAATCCGTAAGCCTGGTTACACCAAGGCTCTTCGGAAGCGGAATCCCGGTTATTCCGCTGCAGCTATGATCGTAAGGAGAAGAAAGAAGGGTGCTGTCAATCCTTTCGGACTGTGCCAGATACCGTAAAAGGACTTCCCTGGCTTTCCTAGGGTACAGTCCCTCTTCCAGGAAGGATTCTCCTTTGGCATCTCCGAAGTCGATCGGAACGACCTTCTTCTCCCAGGGAATCCTTTCTTCCTTTCCGTCCACCAGGGAAAGGAAGGCTTCTTCTTTGAGAAGAGGCGAATCGAAGAGCTTATCTCCGAGATGCCTCTTTGCCCGGCTTACAAAGACCGTCGGAGTATAGAGGAGGAAGTTCCGCTTCAGATCCTGATCCATCTGGGTTCTCCGATAGCTTGGATTTGCTCCAAGCCTTACAAGATCTTCGTCTCTCCTTACGTTGTCGTCCTTGCTTACGGAATAGAAACCGTCGCTATCGAAATCGGTGACATAGTAGATCCTATCCGGATGATCCGGATCGGAAAGGAATTCGACCTTTGTCGTTGCCTGGATTCCGTTCTCTCCGATTGTCCTGTCGATAGTCGTCGAGGAAGAGATCTCGGACAAGGACCCGTAGGCCTTGTCAAAATCATCAAGCTTCTCCAGAGCGAAGAATTCCGAAAGGGTCTTCAGCATCCCTAAGGGGCTTTTCTCGTCCAGTCCCTCCGGAAAGGATATCTTCCTTTCCTGGTGGATCCTAGAAAGAGCATCCTTCACCTCCACCGCAGAAAGAAGCGGCCGGGAGAAGGAATAGGAAAGGGGAAGAGAGAACAGATCCTGGCACATGCCGAAATAGAAGCAGTCCCCGGAATCCTTCCCTAGGATCCTAAAGGATGCCGGGTCTTCTCCGTTCTTAAGCCTTCTAGTCAGATCTCCGAAGAGATAGAAGTACTGCTCGAACTTGTTCGGAAAGATCCGGAAATTCAGGTTTTCCTGCTTTACCGGCTTGTAGCCAAGATCGGCCAAGGTTATCTCCTCCGGCTTCTTTCCCGGGAGGACCCGGGAAAGGACATGGTGGAGTTCGTCGTTGTGTTTCTCTTCTAGAAGCAGGATCCGGTCATACTGCTTGAGACGGATAAGATCGACCGGATTCTTCTCGATATAGCCTTCTTTCCTAAGCCCTTCTTCCAAAGAAGACAGTTCTTCGTCCTTGGTTAGGTCGATAACCCTAAGAAGCCGCATGACTTTCTTGGAAGAAGCATAATCGTAGCGGGAAGAAGCGATCAGGAAGGGGAGCGGGTTCTTAGGATAGGAGAAGACAGCCTGATCGAGGAATTCCTCTTCGTTGAGGAAATGGAAATCCAGCTCCGGAAATCTCTTCCGGAGTCCGTAAAGAACAGGAGAATAGCTACTTTCGGCAAGGATCAAGGTTTTGCTGTCCTTCAGGGATTCAATCAGGTTCATAGTGTTCCTCCGCATGTCTCTATTTTAGTCTACTTAGAGGCACTTCCAAACAGTTCCTTGCACTTTATTTGCTTTTCCTATTCTTACTCTTAATTATTTCATAGAATAAACGGCTTTCAGTTACTCTTCTATCCCTTCTTTGCTAAAATGAATTAGCTATGGAAAAGAAAACAATATTGGCCTTCGATTTTGACGGCACTCTCACCTCGTCCTTTGGCGTTGAAGACTATTCAATGGCCGAAGCCTGCAGACAGTGCGGGAAGCCCGAAACGACGGAAAAAGATATCCATGATTTCTATGGACCTACGGAGAGCGGAATCATCAGGAAGATTGTCGGAGAAGAGAACTTCGGCAAGGCTTGGTCGGTGTTCCTGGATGTTTATAGCAAGAAATCCAAGGAACTGAAACCTTTCCCGGGGCTATTGAAGCTCCTCGAGAAGCTTTCCAAAAAGCCTAAGGTTCTTCTGATCCTATTGACCGGAAGAAGCCGGGAAAGCCTGGAAATCTCCTTGAAGGATCTGAAGCTTTCCGGATATTTCGTAAAGTTCTACTGGGGAAGCGAAAAAGGCGCCAATAAGGGAGCCAGTATGCAGAAGATTCTTTCCGACTATGGCGTAGAGAGAAAAGATATCCTTTATATCGGAGATGCCCTGGAAGACGTCTCCATGATGAGAGAAGAAAAAATCGATATCGTCTCAGCTGGCTACAGCCACAGTGCGGAATACCAGAAGAAGCTGGAAGAAGTCAATCCGGGGCTTGTCGCAAAAGATATCCAGAGCCTTTCTAAGCTCTTAGATAAAGCCTTGCAGGATTAAAGCGTTATTCCGTGAAGTGCCGCCCTTGCCTCTGACGAAGGAAAGGATCTGAAACATGGACAAGACCACTTTCAGAGAAGAAATCCAAAACAAGAAACATAATGGCGAGGTTATCCGCGTCAATGACCCTATTTTGCCTGGGCTTCTCCATCAGGCTCTTATCACCGGCGATGTCGGTGCTGTCCGGAAGATGGCCAAAGAGAACTCCCCGGTTCAGCTTGCCGATAGCCTGAATCTTCTTTCCGACAACGAATGCGTCGAGTTCTATTCCCTTTCCAACGACTTGCCAAACCTAGGCGAAGTCTTCTCCTACCTGTCCGTCGAAGAAAGAGTTGCTATCTGTAATAACGTTCCTAGGAAACAGCTTATCCAAGTTCTTTCCTATGTCCGTGACGATGATCTTGCCGACTTCCTGGAAGACGTCAAGAAGGAAGTCCGTCAGAAGGTCATGGCCCTGCTTCCGAGCAAGAGGAAGAAAATCATCGACTCCCTAGCCTCCTACGGAGACGGAACTGTCGGTTCCATCATGACGACCGAGTTCCTCTCGGTCCTGTCCGGTTCCACCATCCAGGATGTATTTGACTTAATCAAAGCCCACGGCAGAGAAAAGGAAACGGTCCGGACTGTTTTTGTCGTGGACGGAACTACGACTCTTCTCGGTATCAAGCGGCTGGAGGAACTGATGTTCCTCGATCCTAAGGCCGTCATCGACACCGTCATGGATAAAGACTTCGCCTATATCTCCCCGGTCGCCGACCAGGAAGCCGTGATTCCCCTCTGCCAGAAATACAACCTGGCTGTTCTTCCGGTCGTTATCAAGACCGGGGAAATCGTCGGCATCCTCACTTTCGACGATGTCCTCGATGTCGTCGAAGAAGAGAACACGGAAGATGTCCTCAAACAGGCCGGTGTTACTCCGACGGATACCCCGTACCTGGAAACGAAGCCGTACAAGATGGCTCTTTCGTATGTCATCTGGCTCATCGTCATTGCCTTGATCAACACTTTCTCCTCCTTGGTCCTTTCCGGATTCGAACCGATCCTGGAACGTCTTTCCGTCCTCGTCGTCTTCCTCCCCGCCTTGAATGATACCGGAGGAAACTCCGGAGACCAGACCACCTCCACTATCACCAGATCCCTGGCTACCGGGGATGTAACTCTGAAGGATTACCTGAAAGTGCTCGGAAAGGAGTCTGTTGTCGGCATCCTCTCCGCTTTGATTGTGGCTGCCTTCAACTTCGGCTGGGTCCAGGTGGAGTTCCACGCCCACCTGATCTCCTTAGGGGATGCCGCCAAGACCCAGATGATCACCGACTTCGGATCCCTGAACAAGGCTTACCTCATCGTCGGGCTTGTCGTCTCTTTGTCTTTGGCCTTTGCTATCTTCTTCTCCAAGATCATGGGAGCTTCCCTTCCGATGCTGGCAAAGCTTCTCCATATCGACCCGGCCGTTGTTTCCGGTCCTCTTATCTCCTGCCTCATGGATATCCTTACCATGATCATCTATTTCCTTGTCGCCAAGAGTATCATCACCGGTATCGATCCCCATGCCTTTGACCCTGTCTCTATAGCAATAGCCGATCTGGCTGTAATCGGATAGGAGGAATAGTTCATGAAAAAAGATAATTCCAAGAACAAATCCCTTCCGCCGGAAGAAACCGTAGCGGAGATCCGTCCGGACAGCTCCTTGAAAGGCCGAGTCAACCATCCGATTGCTCCGGAGACCCTGGAAGCCATCATCGCTAATAGGGATACCAGGCTGTTGAACCTTACGGTTCAGAGCTATGACCCTATCAATATCGCTAACGCCCTCGAGAAGCTGGAACCCCAGGATATCCTGTTCTTCTTCAAGTCCGTCGACTCCGACGATTCCGCCGAAGTCTTCACCGCCCTTACCAAGGAGAACAAGGAGAAGGTCGTAAAAGCCTTCTCCGACAAGGAACTCCATGACATCATCGATCCGATGCAGATGGATAACCTCGTCGATTTCGTCGACGAGCTTCCTGCCAACCTTACGAACAAGGTCCTGCAGGCGGCCGAGCCGGATGACCGGAAACGGCTTTATGCCTATCTGAAGTTCAAGGAAGACAGTGCCGGAACCATCATGACTCCGGAATTCCTGTACGTAAAAGACACAAACAGCGTCGAAGAGTGCCTAGCCGAGATCCGTGCCCACGGACAGGACAAGGAAACCGTCTGGATGATCTTCGTCGTCGACAGCACCAGAACCCTGGTCGGAACCGTAACCCTGGCTACCTTACTCGAATCCGATCCTACCGACATCGTGAAGTCCGTAATGAACGACGACTACGTCTATGTCTCGGCCGACACGGATGAGGAAGCCGTACTCCGGGCTTTTAGAAAATACGATATCTCCGTCATGCCGGTCACGAACAAGGAGAGAAGAATCCTTGGCATCATCACCTTCGATGATGTCATGGACGTCGCCGCAACCGAGAACACGGAGGATATCCAGCTTTCCGCAGCCGTCATCCCGAGTGAGACTCCGTATCTCAAGAGAAGCATTCCTAACCTTGTGAAATCCTATTCCGTCTGGCTGGTCTTCCTTCTGTTCCTGGATACCTTCACCTCCATGATCCTCTCCTATATGGATGCCCCTCTTGCCATTTTCCCGATCCTTATTGCTTTCCTCACCCCGACGATGAGTGCCAACTCCAACTCCGCGGATCAGACGACCACTGTCATCATCCGGGAAATCGCTCTTGGCAACATCTCCTCGAAGAACTACTGGAAGGTCGTCTGGAAAGAGACGAAGACGGCACTTCTTACCGGCTTGATGCTAGCTCTCTTCCTCTTCACCTGGACGGAAGTAGAACTGAACTCCGGAATCATCCAGCTTTCCCCGACGGACAACTCCGCTCTTGCCTCCCTCTACAAGAACAACCGGAGTCTCTTCTTCCTTTCCGTATCCTTGGTCAGCTCCCTGACGGCTCTGGTCTCCACGGTCGTCGCCAAGTTCCTGGGCGTTTCTGTCCCGGTCCTGGCAAAGAAGATCCATATCGATCCGGCCGTCATCAGTCAGCCGATGATCTCTACCGTACTCGATATCGTATCGATCGCCATCTACTTCTGTTTCTCCGCCCTCATCATGAAGGGGATAGGCTTCTAGCCTATGTGCAGGCATTATCAGTTCGACAACAGGGACCGGGAGAGACTGGAAGTCTTTCCCGGTCTTTTCCTGAAGATGACGAAGAGCAGGGAGATCCTTCCCGGAGAGAAGGCTCCTGCTATCCTCCTTTCGGATGGGAGAGAGAAGCTTGCCCTTCTGTCCTTTGGCATCTTCCTAACCAGTGACCCTGTCGTCAACGCCAGAGTAGAGACAGTAAAAGAAAAGAAGCTGTTTTCCGACTCCTTCCAGAAGAGAAGAGCAGTCCTTGTCGCTACCTCCCTTTTTGAAAGGGACCGGAAAGGAACAGAGAGCCAGTTCTATTCCCCGAAGGAAGAGTTCCTTTATCTTTCCGGATTCTATGACGAGCAGGAGAACTTTGTCCTGCTGACTAGAAAGACGGAAAAGAAGGAAGGAGACCTTCCGCCAAGGCTTCCCCTGCTTCTATGGAAGGAGGAAGTCTCCTCCTACCTCAAAGAAGGAGAGATCGAGAAGATCCTCCTAATAGATAGACCGCCGCTTATTCCCGCTCTTTCTCCTCTCCCGCTGTTCTAGAAAAGCAAACAAAATGGTCAGCCTAGGCTGACCATTTTCCTTAATCGATCTTAAGATTGTTCTTCGTCAGGAAGTTTTCTACAGGCTGATAGGTGGTACGACCGAAGCCGGTGAAATCGATCATCTGGTCTTCGATTGTAGTAGTGGACTCGACTCCGGTTGCACCGTCCACCTTCAGGTGGAAGCCGACCTTGCAGGTAGAGTCCCTGTCTCCTTCCGTAAAGGTTACGGTAAGGAGGGAAGACTCGACGGATACAGTGTTGGAAACAGCGGCGCCATAGATGTTGAAGTTTTTGATGAAATCCTGGATCAGCTTCTGGTTCGTGATCTCGTATTTTCCTTCGGACTTCTTCTTCAGGAACTGGAGTTCCTTCAGAAGCAAGAGATTGGAAGGATAGTTCATGACGGAGACGACATCCTCCTGGACACTCGTGAAGCCGCCCTGGGCATATCCGATACGGTTCGGATTCTCTCTCGTAATCAGGCTTACGGCTCCTTCTTTGCTTATATGGAACAAATAGATGTCATCGTAGATCAAGGATTTGGAGGTATAGAGAGATAGTCCTTCTCCTTTGGAATCCAGCTTCACATATCCCTTCATGTAGCTGGCAAGCAGAGGCTGCGCCTGCAAAGCAAGGTCGGAGTAGTACATGTAGTAGTACTGGGGATTGAAATATTCCGTGCTGAGAAGCTGGTCTTCATTGTAGATAGAATGGGAGAACTCGTTCATAGCGAAGAGGGCAAAAATCCTGCTCTCATCCGCATCCGGAACAAATGCTTCTCCGTTCTCCTTCAGATAGAGATCGGCACTATCGATGGAAGCTGTCTCGAGATGGTCGACAGTCAAGGTATAGGAGACATCCTGGATCAGGAAAGATATCAGAAGGGATTTGATTCCTCCTACAGACTTATAGGAGACATCCGCCTTGTAGCCGCTAAGCTTCAGGTAGTCCCCGCCTCCGAATCCCGCCATGGAAAGAAGGAAGAGGACTTCCTTCTTGTCCGTAAAGGAAGCAGTAGCTCCCTTTACGGAAGAAGAAAATCCGTAGAAGGAGGACAAAGAAGCAGCATAGATAGAGGAATAGGCTTTGCCTTTTTCATCTTTCAGAAGGAAACCGGAGACAAACTCCCTGTCTCCTTCGTCATTCTTCTCCAGGGAGAAGGATGCGACTCCTTCCTTGGATAGGAAGTAACCATTTGTCTCCTTGTCTTCGCTCCAGCCGAAATAATCCGGTCTGTAGACGGACTTTGCAAGAGACTTAGTTCCTTCCTTGACCTCCGTCTGATAGACGCTGCCTTCCTTGGAAAGATATCCAAGGAAGGTAGCAATATCATTGACGTCTTCGGAAGACGGGAGGGAAGAGGTGCTAGTCGTAGAAGAAGAAGAAGAGGAAACACCCGAAGCCGAGGAGGAAGAAGAGACTGGGGCTGTGTTCTTGCATCCGCTAAGGGAAGAAAGAAGCATCAAAGAGGATACAAATAGGATCTTTTTTCTCATTGCTTAGTTCGCTTTCACAAAGACGGTGTAGGAGTATTCGCCATAGTCTTCATCTTCGTTGTAATCCCCAAGAAGGTACGTAACGGAGTTGTCATCCTGTCCGAACCAAGTGGATTCGGAGAGGAAGATTCCAAGGCCGTCTGCCTTGGTATAATCCATCTTCAGTTCGAACGGATTCGGATTGAAATCCATGTCGGCTCCGTTTCTTGTAGCACTGACAACAGTGGCAGTCGGGAACTCGCCGGTTGCCGGAACGAAGTCGAAGGCAATACGGAGAATGGTGGTGACGTTGGCACCGGTCGTGGAATCCTTGGTAAGAACACTCAGATTGCTTCCGTAGTGCTCTACTCCCTTCACTGTCTCCTTGTCCGTAGCAGAAAGAGTAAGGGAAGCAAAAGGATCATACGTCCAGGTTCCCTCGATATCGGCGAAGGAAGAAGCTTCTCCCGGAAGGAAAGTAAAGGTAAGGATAGTCGAAGAGGCCTTAGCATCGTAGAAAGCCGTATTCAGCTTAACCTTGACAGTCGTCAGGGAAGAAGTAGCGACATTGGAGGCATTGACACGGATGGTGTTCTTGCTCGGATCGACAGCAATGACAAGTCCGAGGCCACTAAGGACATCCGTACCGTTCTTGTCCGTGGCAGAGAAGATATCGGCAGTCGTATCCAGAGGCATAGCAATGGATACGTTGTTGGACTTTCCCTTCTCATGTCCCTTGGCATTGATCGTGTAGGTGACATCGTCTCCGCTGTGGAGATTATCCCCCGAGGAAGAATCCGGACTCTTGTGGCTGTAATCTAACCCCTGGATGAAGAAGGAGTTGACTTCGAAGCTGTAGTTGACCGTTACCTCGATATCCTTCTTCACGGCTTCGTCGGAGAGGTTCGAAACGGTTGCGGTTGCACTTCCCGGCTTTCCGCCGATCCATCTCCTATAGGTAGAGTCATAGGAAACAACATCCCTGTCGGAAGAGCCGATAACCTGATACTGCCAGGAATCCAAAGCAGTGCTAGGAGTAAAAGACATCTGCAGGTAGCTGTTCAGATCTTCTCCGGAGTTGATCGTATTGGCAGTTCCGCCGTCCTTGGTGATGGAGGCAGAATCGATGGAAGTGATGAAGTAGGGAGTGGCATCGAAGGTGAATCCGGAAGGAGTCTCGGCGTAGGTATAGGTTGCAGAAAGGGAATCCTTGATCGTTCCGTCCGCAGCAAAGTGGGCGTTGCCGTCCCGCCCGTCCAGGAAGGAATCGGAGCCGAAGTCATAGAGATCGGATCCGTAAGTCTTGGAGGTGTATTCGATCTCCTTGATAGCGCCCTCTTTGGTGAAGGAGAGGGAAGCCCTGTATTCGTAATGGGCAGAAGCAGAAGCCGTTCCAGAGGTATCGGAAGAATCAGCGCCCGTAGTCTTGCCGGAAACGATCTTGGTCGTGAAACCGCCATCGGTATCCACAGCGGAAGTGATGCTGCGGGTAACGGACTTCACGGTTCCCTCGACGGTCATTCCGACACGGTAGGCATTCATGAAGGATCTTTCGATCGTATACATATCGTAATCCGTATTTGCCGTAGCCATGAGCTTGGCAACGGAAGGATTGACGAACTGGGTATTCGTTCCATCGAATTCCAGTTCATCGGTCGGATCCGTAGTCAGCTGGTTGTCCTTGGACTTCGAGAAATGGGAGGCAAGGTACTTGCCTGCCTTTCCGGTCTTCGTATCCACGGTCTTCAGAAGCTTGTTCGTTTCATCATAGGAACGGTAGGAATAGGAAGCATTCTTCCCGTCAAAGGACGTGGAAGTGGCAAGGGAAGAAGACTTGTCGGTTCCAAGAGCCCAGGTGTATTTCAGGTTCTGGGTCGAGCTTTGGATGCTGACACCGATCATGTTGGTCGGAAAAACGGAATCGCAGGACTGGACCTTGCCGTTGAAAAGGCCGTAGAGGGAATTGACGCTGTCCGGAAGGGAATCGACCGAGACTCTCTTTATATAGAGAGGACGGTTCTTGTTCTCGCTGTTAGGATCATAGAAGAAATCATAGGAGGAACCGGTAGAGAGGCATCCCAGGAAAGACTTGGAAGAAGCACCATAGGAAAGATTGAATCCTGCAAAGCACTTCGTTCTGTCGATGTTCATCGGAGTGAGGTTGGTCTTGGTTCCGTCCTCTCCCTTGAGGGTGACATTGAAGTTTCCTCTTCCGCTGCGGAAGGCGACATTGCGGGCAACAAAGAGGTTGCCTTCCTTGGCGAACACGCCAACGGCATCTCCGTTGACGGTGATGTCACCGTCGACGGATACATCCGTCGTGATGATGACGGATTCCGCGGGCATCGCAAAGGTGAAATGAGTATCGTCGACCTTGGTTGCAGCCTTCGTATAGTTGTAGTAGACCATCGTAACGGAATATCCGGAAGTAAGGGTCAGGGTAAGAGTTACCGTCTCCCCTTCCTTGTACCGTTCCTTGTCGGAAGTGATGGAAACTCCGGTAGTCGTCTCATAACGGACGACATAAGTCTCCTCTTCCGGCTTCGGCTTGGAAGAGGAAGAAGAGGAAGAAGAGGAGGAAGAAGAGGAGCTAGAAGAACTGATCGGAGCCTTCGTAGTGGAAGTAGAATTCTTGGAAGAGGTGGAAGAGCTCGTAGCCGTAGAAGAAGTAGAGGAAGGAAGAGTGTTCTTGTTGCATCCGCTCATCGTAAGGAGAAGAGAAAGAGAGAGAATCGTCAGTGTGCTTTTTTTCATTTTTATATACTCCGCTTTCTATAAGCTGCTCGGACCGAAGAAATCGATGATTCCTTCTTTTTCGTAGAGATATGCAAAGTCTCCGGTGACATTGATGCAGAAGTCGGTGGGTTTCAGAGTGTTGGACTGATCCTTGGAAGTGGAGACGATGCTGTATTCGTACTGATCCCGGTCGACGCCGTCGTCTAACTCCCCAACATAAGTCAGGGCTAAGGAGATATCTCCATAAGTCGTATCGCCTTCCTTTGCCGACATCGTAGCTGTCAGCAGATCCGTGAAGACGATATTGTATTTGTCTCCGTTGGAAGCAAAGGCCAGGTTCTTCCAGACATTTACATGGTTGTACATGTAGTCTTCGGCCTGTTCGTGGGTGAGCTTGTTCCGGACATTGATGGCATCCCTATAGAAGGTGGTCTCATTCTCATCCTTGATAGTAACAACAGTCCCGCCAGCAGAGAGGGCGTGGATCTTATAGCTGCCAGAGGAAATCTTCTCAAAAGAAAGGATTCCATCCTCGCTCATGGAGAAGGAGAGTTCTCCCTGGATCTTAAAGCCCGAGGATGCCTGGACCGAGAGCGTGTAGTCTCTTTTTGCGACCAGGTGGGAACCGATGTTGAGATCAATAAGGATTCCGGTGCAGGAGATATGCATAACCTTCCTGGATTCCGCAATCGTAACATCTTCCGGGAAAGCAAACGGATCCTCAGGAGCAGAAGAAGAGGAGGAAGACGTGGAAGCAGCAGTAGTAGAAGAAGAAGCCGGTGCAGGAAGAGCCGTGGACGTAGAAGACTCGGCAGAGGAAGAAGAGGAAACAGGAGCCGTCTTCCCGCAGGAGGAGAGAAGCCCGAGGCTAGCAAGAAGCGCAACTAATATCGTTTTTTTCATGAATATTTGACCTTTCATAGACATTTATGCAAACCGGATAAGACGCAAGAATCCGTACCCTTCCGGGAACGGATCTTTACTGGACTACGAGAACTACCAACCGTATCCGCCGTCTGGATCTTCCCCGACGGTAGCAATCTTCTTGATGGATATGGTCATATCCTTATCGACCGAGGCGATAGTGTCGCTGACATAATAAGCGCCGGTATAATCGCAGTCCGCAGACTTCGTAGTAGTTACTCCGTCCACGGTGACATCGATCTGGACACCCACAAAGGAATTCGCATAAACCGTGATGGCAAGCTTCTTTCCTGCCGGCATCGTGAAGGTGGTATCCGTAGTGGAAGAAGTCCACTTGATGGTTTTGAGTGTGGTGTTTCCGTCCTTTACGTTGAAGCTGATGGAGGAGAAGCTGGACTTGGAGCCGGCATCGACGGAATAGGTAACGGTGGCTTCCTTGTAGTCCGGATCCACAACGAAAGTTGCTGAGACCGTGACGTT
>Ga0172377_10006892_pt1 | contig 11717 bp, 6 predicted proteins | sample Pumphouse3metaG_FD_119749 | JGI IMG/M metagenome (GOLD analysis project Ga0172377, IMG submission 119749) | Leachate microbial communities from a municipal landfill in Southern Ontario, Canada - Pumphouse #3 metaG | ecosystem: Engineered > Solid waste > Landfill > Unclassified | place: Canada... | reverse complement strand
ATAAAATATCTGTTTTATGTGGTTTATGTTTTATAGTATTTTTATATTGTAGTTATATCCACTGTACCTAATCCTGCATTAAATGAAAATTTAATATTTCCAAAAATAATACCTGAATCATTAACCATTGTTAAGTCTCCTGTTTTGCTGTCTGCAATATCACTTCTTACAGCATTTGTTTGTACATTTGTAATTGTTTCATCAATATCATCTAATCGTTCTCCTAATGTAGCAGATCCATCTCTAGCATCAATTAATTCTTGTGCTGAACCTTCTCCATCAATAGGAGTGATAATTAAAGTATTTAATCTACTATATTGACCATATAGTTCTGTATCTAATTTATCAAAATTTTCATTAAGATTAAGATTCCAATTAGTTGTTCCTTTATCTGGTTTATCTAGATTAAAATGAGTAGTTTTTTCTATTGTCATTTAAATTCCTCCAATCACCACCTTTATATTGTTGTAATATCAATAGTTCCTAATCCTGAATTGAAATTAAGTTTAATATTTCCCATAATAATACCTTTATTTGTGCTCATAGTAAGATCACCCGTCATTGTATCGCCTGATTTAATTAATGCTCCTCCTGCAACACGATTTGCTTCAGCGACAACTCTAGCAGATTCTTGAGACTTTCTAGTATTTTCTTGTAACACTCTTGTAGATTCTTGACTAAGACGAGTAGTTTCACTTGAAATTCTTATTAATTCATTATCAATTCGAGTATCTTCAGTATAAAGATTATAATTAGAAATCATTTCGTCAAGTGTTTCTGTTACTAAATCTCCAGTATTTTCAGTATAAATCATACTTGATGGTATTTTAAAATTACCAACTGAAAAGAATTCTGCTCGAACACTTTTAGCATTATCATTAATATTAAAATTCACAATTCCAGTAATATAATCAACTTTATATTGTCCAATTTCAGGAGAAATTTGTGAAACTTCGCTCATTAAAATTCCATTAGGCATGATAGTCCATTTTGAAGCGTTCCAAGAACCAGATGTAGCAGTAGAGCATCTATAAATTGAACCACTATAAGATACAATATCGTATAAATTATAAGATATACTGGCACTAAATACAGAGACATTATATTTTACAACTACTTTTTGTTGCCAATCTGGACGACTTGAAAGGAGTATTCGACTTCCATTAATTAACTGATCTTCTTGTGTAAATTCATAACCTTGTGTGCGTTTTGAATATATAATAGGATCGAGAAAAGCATCAGACAAATTGCATTACCTCCTTTATAATTGTATTTTTATTATAAAATTCTACTTTATTAAGTTTATATCTCCATTATTATTTTCTTCTTTTGTTAATATTTCTTTTTTATTTAATTTCTCAATTTCCTGTTTCAATTTTAATATTTCCATCTGAAATATATTATTTTGCAAACTTAATGTTAATATTGAAAAAGGCAATTTACTTTCATTAATTAAATTTGCTAATTGATTATTAAAAATTTCTATATTGTCCATTATTATTTTATTACTCCTTTAAATTAAATCATTTAATTTTTCAACTATAATGTTTAAATATCCAGCATAAATATCCTCTCCTGCACTTTTATCTGAAATCCCCGTTGCTCTTTTGCTTCCAATAGCTCTTTTTATCTTATTAAAATCATTCTCTGCTTCAAAATCCCAAGTTGGTTGTACTTGACGCATAGGATATGAATTTATATCCCAATTTGCGTCTACCGTTTGATAATAATTATAGGTATCAGTTATAGTATCTATTAATCTATTCCATTCTTCTGCTTTTAAATCAAATCCTTGTCCTGATACTTTAGGGGTAGTCCAATTAAATTCATTTACTGTTTGATCACAATCTGTTACAAAATATTGTTTATAACCATAATTAGCGAAAAAGGGAAAATAAAATATACCATCCTCTCCCATATTATCTCCAACAACTAGATTAACCCAATCAAAATATTTCCAACTATTTATACACATCCAATAATTTATATTATTAATTTTTTTCCAACCTATAATTACCATCATGTGTCCATCTTTAAATATTCCTCCTGATGGTATGTTTTCTGTAAAAACTCCTGTACTAGAATTATAATTAGATGGAGTATAAATATCAGTTACTAATAAAACACAACCATTATTTACAATATTTTGTTTTACTTCATATACTGGATATTCATCATATTCAGTATATGCAGTAATTTTATGATTTTGAGCATTTTGTAATATATCTATATTTTGATTATTATCAAATAATTTTTTTGCTGTATATCCGTTACCATATTCTTCAGTATAAAAATAATTATCTGGATAATATGTATTATTGTTTCCTAGAAGTAATGTAGCTTTAGGTGTTCCGTCACTTATTAATTTGTCTAAAGCAGGAATATAAGACATTCCTTCTCCTTGATTAGGATCAGTATCTTTATTTCCGTAAATCCAACCAATAGAATAATGTTGATATTTCATTCTATTTTTTTTAAAATTAAAAACATTTTTCATTGCCACAAATGCACAAGAGACACAAGTTGATGATTCTCCTATACTACCTTCAGTAAATACAAATTGATGTAATATATTTGCTTTAATTATTGATAACCAAAGAGATGGAGGAGAATATTCACCATTTATTTCTCCTGCTACAGCAGGATCATCTTGAATATAAATATATATTGGATTCGTCCAATTTGAATCATCACCTGTCATTTTTATTGATATTTGAATATAACTAGATTTTAATATACTTGGAATACTAAAATATTTTATATTATTTGAAGTAAAATAAATAACATTTGTTGCTTCTCCCCCTGTGTATGGAGGAGTAGGATAAAGTTTTACAGATAATATATCATTAGAACTACTTGTAAATCCAATTTGATAATCTCCATCATCATTAAAACTACATTCATTTAATAAAATAATAGACATATAATCACTCTAATGTTGAAGAGGAATTATTATTTTGCATAATAAATAAATCGACTGATTTTTTCTTACTTTGAATAGGAGTATTTGTACCCATTCCAATTCTTTCATTAGTTATTTTTATTATTTGATTTTTAGTTTTAACTTCAGTTTCAGTTTTAGTTTGATTTGCCATATAAAACCTCCTATGTTTATTAATTTTATGAATCAATATTATTGTAAAATTAAATAGAAAAGAGGAGATTGATTTACAAATCCCCTCTAATAATGGTAAAATTTACTTGCATTTATTATGATGAAGATGTATAATATATTTATAGTAGTATAATAATATATTAACAATATAAAGTTTAAAAAACTAAAAAATGAAAAGGGGAGTTAAAATGAAAAAATTATTTACTGGAATGTTTATTGGAATTTTTATTTCTTTATTAGCATTTAACTTTACTTCGTATGCCGAAACATCAAATTCAGTTATAAAATTAATTGTAAATGGAGTAACTTTGCAAGATGATTTACAACCGATTTCATTTGAGAATCATGTTTATGTTCCTGCAAAATCATTAGCAGAAAGTTTGGGAGCTTCAGTTAGTTGGAATCAAGAACAAAATTCTGTGATAATTACGAGTGGAGTAGAAAATAAAACATCTAATATTACATCATCCACTATTGTTAATCCTACTCCACTAGTAAGCATTGAGAATACAGAGGATATTACTAAAACTACCTTTAACGGAATGAAAGCGATTATGAAAAATAATCAAACATATTTTTCTCTTGCTGAATATACTGAAAAAATAAGAGCAAACAATCCTAATAATCTTAAAGAAATAATCACTAGAGATTTAAACAATTCAATAAATATTAATATCAATGGAGAAAATATTAATATACCTATTTCACAGGAATCTGGAATTATTTATGATAATCACACATATATAAATATTAAATATTATGTAAAATATTAATTATCCAAATACAGCGATGCTTGTACCTATGTCTCCTTTAGTTGCTATTTCATTTGATGCGATTGCTGAATTCCCCACATATACTTTCCCAAATCCTGAATATAAATAAACATTAGCCAGAGAACCTACTACTATACTATCTCCATTAGTGTATATACTAGCATATTCATTAAAAACTATTTCTTTTTGATCTAAATCAGTTGAAGAACCTATATAAATATTATTTCCTACAGTTAAATCAGTTGTTACATTAATGGTTACACCAGTTAAAGTCCCTGTATTCATATAACTAGCATTAATATATAATTCTCCATCATCCATAAATAAGCCTTGGATTGCACCATTATTGGTTAAAGCATTAAATACTGCTGTTTGACTATCTGCAATACCTCCAAGATCATCAATAGTTGTAGTGTCTGATAATGCTCCAACTTCACTAGCAGTATAACTAGGTTTATTAGTATTCGCCCAAGTAATACTTCCAGCCAGAGTAACATTACCATTACTATCAATTGCAAATGTAGTATTAGTACCATTTGTAATTGTTAATCCTTTTAATTTTAAATAATCGCTTTTAATTTGTGTACCATCCAAAGCATTAACTTCTGAATCGCCAATATATAAACTACCAGCCCTTACAATCCCTGAAACATCTACGTCAGTAAAAATTGCTCCCTCAGCAGTTAAATTTCCACTTGGACTCACACGAAAAGGAGCATCGGCAAAAATAGAATTACCTAAATAAATTCCTGCTGTATCTGCTTTAAAAATTGAATCACCAGAACCTATAGTAATTGTTGATCCAGCAACTAGATTGCCAGTTAATGTTAAATTGCCATCATCATCTGCATAAAGTTTATCAACCGCATTACTCCATTCATAAATATCATCTTCACCTGATACTATGCTTGGTCTTGTTTGGATTTTTATGCCAAGAGTAGCATTGAAAATTGAACGCACTAATTTATTGCTTTTAGTAGCTATTATCCCATTGTCAAAATCTACTTTAATCCCATTGGTATAATCAATTCCTTGATGCACAGCATTAGCGTTAATCGCTTGATATAAAACCGTTCTTTTATCGTAATAATCTGTAAATTTACTTCTTAGGGTAGAACCATTAATATAATTAATCGTATCAAGATCAGTAGTAGTAGTTAAATCAGATAATATTGTAGGAATAGTATTATCAGGCAACCTTATATTATTATTCAAATATTTATTTAAACTATTTAATGAACCTAAATAATTATCTTTATCATAGATATTATAAATTTTTATATATAAAGTATCTTGCGGGTGACCACTCCAACAATGAATTCTAATGTAATAATTGCCATTTAAATTACTAACATTAAGTTCAGTTATTGTTTTATTTGTATTGACACCCCATTTTATAACACGTGCAACATACTCATTTGCGTTACCATTACTTGTATTAGAAACTTCTAAACAAGCAATAGAATCATCAGCATATGAAAGTTCCCATTCTACACATAATGTATTAACATTTGTTAAATTAACTAATGATTCAGTAACATAAGTTCTTTGTCCATTATCACCTTGAGCACATAATAATAGATAATCTGATGTTTTGTATTGATACCCTATTCCTTCAGAATAACCGTTTACCCAATTAATATTTTCAATACCTTCATTATAATAATTAACATAATTTATCCCATATAATGTTGCTTGTGCAATATAAATAGGTTTTTCAGCCATTATTGCATCCCATTGAAGTTTTAATGCCTGTTTTTCAGAAGGAGTTAATTTATCATCTGAAGATATATCTGTCAATAAATCAATTGATGTTGTGATATCTGTATCACGAACTATTTTCCAACCAGTATCACCAATATTATCAATTGCAGTAGCTCCTACTATAGAAGCTCTATAAAGTTTATTTTTATCATCTGTATCAACCCAAAAATCACCTATAGACTCCGAAGTAGGAATTCCATCTGTTTCATGTCCTTTAATAAAAGTAGTGATTTTACTATCAGCTACAGTGTCATCTGTATATTTTGTAGCTAATTCCCAATCAGCTTCTATATCATACGTATCATTAAGTGCTTTAGCGATAATACAAATTTTTAAGTCTCCATTACTTCCACCTAACCATAAATCTCCTATATTATATGGAGGAGTAGGGATTGAAGTAAATTTTTTTCCACCATCATTAATTATAGTTAATATTTGTTCGTCTAATAATGTAGTACCATCAGTCAAATAACCTCTAATTCTAATAGTTTTAATATCCGCAGGTACAGTATATGCTTTACTAGATTCATTACTAATAGAAGTGTATTGATTAGTATAAGTACTTCCATCTGTGCTAGTGTCAATTTTAAATCTACCAGAATATAAAGCAGGAGAAGAAGTTCCAGTAGTACTATATAAACTAACAGTTACAGCAGAAGGAGTATATATTCCATTCATAGATTTTTGAATTGCTGGAGAACTAGTAGTCAACCAATATGCAGTTGCACTCGTACCAATAGCACCTGTTTTAGATTTACTAAAAGTTTGTGTTTTAGTAATAGTAAAAGGAATACCTAAAGAATTTGTGCCTGTGATAATGTATATAATATTTGAAATATCTGTATTATTTGCTACTCCTTCAGAAAAATCTGGTATTATAGCATAGTTATCTTCATTAATTATAGAAACCATAGTAATATTAGTAGCGTTTCCAATTACTTTCCAAGTATTATTACTTGTTCCTATTCCGTCATAGGTTAATTCTGTAGCACCCTCATAAACTCTAATTATAGTTCCAGAACCAGTATAATTAGATACTTCACCTATAGTAGTTGCAGGAAATACATGACTTTCATTAGATAGTATTGCCATAATAGCATTTGAACCAATTTTTGACTTAGTAATTGCTTGTGTTATATTTATTGTTGAAGAAGTGCCATCACTTCTAATAACTGCCAAAGCATATGTTAATAATATATTATCAACACTACTAGACATAGCAGAGTGATTTGCTATTGTTAAAGTATTAGTTCCATTTCCACTATATTCACCTACAGTAATAGAAGTAGAAGGGGATTGTGTTGCAGAAGTTACTGTAAATTGTCCAGCAATAGGATTAGAAGTTACATATACTAACGCAGTAGTACCTTCATATACTTGCACAGTTGTACCACTATTATCATAATTAGAAACTACTCCAGTAGATGAAGCAGGTAGTGTAAGATTATTATTTGGGACTACAGTTGTAATTGCATGACTCCCATATTTAACACTTGCAATAGAACATGTATCTGATAAACTATCTACAGAAATACTGGATGTTATAATTATATTAGTATTTACTCCATAATCAGTAGACCTTAAATAAACAATATCTCCAGTAGTTGTTACATTGCCGCCTGTGGAAGCATCATAAAAAGTAACATTTGGTGAAGCAGACCATGATACTGTATTAGTAGTATTTTGTTTATTAGCAGTTAATTTAATATAACTTGGATTTATTATTGTGTTACTACTATCTCTTGTAAAAATATAACCATCAGCAGATATATTTAATAATTTTGCATCCACTGCCGCAATTCTCATTGCTCCTGTCCAAGTACCGTTATCTCCAATTTTTTGATGCATATACAAATCAGTCGAAGGAGCAAAATTTGTATGCCAACTAGTTCCATCAACAGAATATTCAATGTGTAAACTATTATTTATTAATGCATCATTTGCTGTAGTTTGAGCATTATAAGCATTAAGATAAACAATTCCTATTGCATTAGTAGGTGTTGATCTCCATGCTAAAGAATGAGTTTCATCTTCAATAGATTTACCATCTTCATTTTCATATCTAAAAATAGCATTTTCATCAAGAGGAACAATATCAGTTTTTATCCAAATATCACCAAAAGACACCCCTTCATCTTCTATAGTAGGTTCATTTGTTGACGCTTGAAAAAATCCTTGTATTTGTCCATCTGCTGTTTCTTGTGCAGTTGATATGCTTCCGAAAATATCTTGAATAGTTTCCCCGCCAATTAATCCTGTATAATTATTCAATGATTCTGCACTACTTGAATTTGTACTAAATCCAGATATATTACCCCAAGAATCAATAGCTTTTAATTTATAAGTATAAGTAGTTGGCGTTTCAGTAGGAGGATCATAATCAACATAAGAACCATATTTAATAATCTCAGTTTCTTTTTTAGAACCAGCAATACTTGCTATTTTTACCGCACTACTATCACTCCAAGTTCCATCTGGACATCTCCATATTTCGTATATTACTCCTAATTCATCAACTTCAGTCCATATTAGACGTATTGCACCTAAATCACCCGTAGCAGTTAGATTAAGATTGTGATCTGGAAGATTAATTTTAGGGGCTAACTGATCAGTAGCCAAAACTTCGTCAGAATCATCAGTTCTTTCACTTCTTAATCCACTATAAGCTATTGAAGCAATTGAATATTTATAATATTGACCATTTTCTAATCCTATATCAGTATATTGTAAAGTATCTCTATCTACTTCTGCTACACTAACAGCATAACTTTCAGCATATCCTGCTTCTCCATATCCTGCATTTTCACTACCATATTCAGTAGCATCAGTATATTCTGGATCATCTACTCTAATACGATAAATTCTATATTTAGCAATATCACCCGAAGGGTCAGTATGTGTCCAAATTATTTTAATACTTCCATCATAAACACTAACACAAGTAGGAGTATTTGGTGTATTTGGAGCAATTCCATCACCAGGAATAGCGGCAAAACCATCTCCTGCAAGATAATTACCTAATATGTTCCTTTCTTTAATTAATCCTGCTTTATCAATAGAATAAATTCTATAATAGCGTTTATTTAAAGAATCTCTCCCATAATCAGTATATTGATTTGATAATACTTCAACAGGATCAATCGCAGGAGTAGGAAAATCATTTATTGAATTACCTATTTCTATTAAATATTTTTCAATATCTATATCTGATGGGGGAGTCCAACTTAAATAAATACAACCTAATCCACCAGATGCTAATAATTCAGTTGGAGGACTAGGAGCAATTGTATCAAATGCTAAAGCAGATACCCAATTATCTAAATCACTTTCTAATTCAGTTTTATTTCCTGAATTATCAAAGCAATCAATAGCGTATTTATAAGTAGTATTATGAATAATTTCAATATCTAAAAAATTCAAGAGATTTCTATTTCTAATACTAGTCAATAATATTTTTTGAGATAATTCTTGACCATCTTCTATTCTGTAAATATTATATCCACCAACACCACTACCTGCATCTGTATAAGCATCTACCCATATTAATAAAACACTACCATCATTATTAGCAACAGCAGTTAATCCATTGCTTGTAATACCTTCTTTAAATACAGGAGCATCACTATCTCCAACAGAAGAAGGGGTTAAAGATGTGTTTGATATAGGAATACTTTTAATTGATTCATTGTCCCACTTATCTAAAGCAGTAACTTCATAAAAATAGGTTATTGCTTCTGAAGTAGAAGGGGAATTATCAGTAAATTGCAATTGAGAAGTATTTCCTATAAATACATAAGTGCCTGATTCAGTTCCACATCTATAAATATTATAATTTACAGCATTAGAAATTACACTCCATCCAATAGTTATTGCACCTATTTTTGCTTCAGTCCAACTAACAACAGGAGAATATGGAGGAGTATTATCAATTGCTAAAATTGCTTTACTAAGGACAGAAGTTATTTCTAAAGCAGTATCAGAAACTCTACCTGAGTTATCAATAGTATAAACTTGATACCAATAATATTTATTTTTATCTAAATTTCTATCAATATATTTATGTGTATTTGTTCCTAAATGTTTTATAATAGCAATTTCAACATTTGTAGTATATGTTTTAGTATCACTAGTGCATGTGTATCTGATGATTCTATAATTTAAAGCATCTAAAGAACTAGAACCAGTAAAAGTAATTGTAATTCCACCATCATTATCTGATGTTATACTTCCAGAAGTAGGAGGATTAGGAGATATATTATCTCCTGCAAGTGAAGCAGAACCACTAGTTGCAATATAAGTAGATTCATTATTATTACTATCTATTGCAGAAATTCTATAATATCTTGTATTAGTATTATTTCTATCAAAATCAGTATAAGCAGTCGTATTTGAATAAACTGGTGTAATTCCTACAAAATTAGCATCTAAACTACCTACGTCATTAATTAATATTTTATATTTTGCAATATTTTTATCTGTAGGTGCTGTCCAAGATAAATCTATTCTTCCCCAACCACCTTTAGCAATTAAATTTGATGGAGGGGAAGGGGATACAGCATCTAAAGATTGTAAATTTGTGGGAGTTGTTGGAGATTTAACACATTCATTTCCTTGTGTATCAAATGCTGAAATCCAATAATAATAAGTTTGATTATTTGTTAATGTGTCATCTATATATTCTAAAATAGCAGGACATTGCGAATGGGTTACTGATAAACTTTTTATTAAAATTGCTATGGTAGAATCATTTGAAGTATTCCTCCAAATATTAAAACCTGCTAAATCTGTTGCAGATGGTTTAGTTATAGATATTTTTAAATAACCAGTTGTTTGAGTGTTTGCTGTTATAGCAGATAAAGATAATGTTGTTAATGTGGGGGCAGTTTCATCTATTTGTACACTTGTAATTGCTTTATCCCATGCGTCAGTAAGGGTGGAGTCTATATTGGATTTGATTAGACCACCATCTGTAATTTCTAATGCCATACCAGATATTTTTACGCCTGTTTCATCTACTGTAAATATTTTTTGTCCTTCAGAATTAGAAGCATCAATAATAAGATTTTCACCAATTAATAAAACTCCAATAATTTTCTCTGCATGTACACCTCTAGCACTCAAAGCTACCCCTAATGAATTAAAATTATCTTGGGTACAACCAATTACGCTATGCATTAATCGTATAGCCTCATTAGAATTATTGGGATTTGTGATTGTGATGCCACGCTCTCCAATATTTATATTTTCTCCTACTCCTGCTTTAATCTGTCTTAGCGAAGCATTCCATTCTTCATTTAAAATCTTTTGTACTTCATTATTAGCATTTTCTGCAAGATTCCATTTAGTTTTATTTAAATCTACTGCTGTACTAGTTGTTATTGCTTGATTTAATTTTTGAATGAATTTATCAAAGTCTTTATTTATAGTCTCAATATTACTCACTACTAAACTGGCATTATTATTCTCATAGTCGAAATTTAACTCAATTATTTTAACAGATAAATTTATATTAAATTTATCATATCTTGCATGAACAATATCTCCTAAAACTAGTTTACCTTTATCTAATTGGCAATCTTCATCAAGATATTGATTAAAATTAATAATATCCATCTCTAATAATATCTGCGGAGTATTGATCTTAATAAATTCTTCTTTACCCCAATTTAGTAATTCTATTTCATTAGATATATATTCATTATTTATTTCTTTGGTTATAGTATATTTATTAAGTTCATCAATTAAAGGTTGAGTAAAAATGTTATCAATATTTAATAACTCGCCTAAATCAGATATTTGTGTGTTCACATTATTAATTTGTAATTGTTTAGGATTAATAAAATTATTTTTATGATCATTTATTTCAGTTTCTTTATCACTTTTTTCTAAAAGTATATTTGCCCAATAAGTAGTATTAGTTGGGATATTGCCAACAGAAGTTTGTAAACACCTATATGGATTATTATTATACATAATTAAATTATTTGCAGAATAAGAAGCAGAATTATCATAAGTATTATTGCTACTTTGAGCAATATCTAAATTATCTAAAATAATATTTAATT
>Ga0172377_10006890_pt1 | contig 11718 bp, 10 predicted proteins | sample Pumphouse3metaG_FD_119749 | JGI IMG/M metagenome (GOLD analysis project Ga0172377, IMG submission 119749) | Leachate microbial communities from a municipal landfill in Southern Ontario, Canada - Pumphouse #3 metaG | ecosystem: Engineered > Solid waste > Landfill > Unclassified | place: Canada... | reverse complement strand
TTTCGATACAAGTAGACTTCGCGCCAAACGGCGGGCGTGACCCGAGCCTTGGTCTCTTGGGCTTTATAGCCTTCGTTTCCGTATTGGTCGATGGCGTTGACCCGTTTAAACTCCGCTTTGTCATAACCGTGACCTTTGGAATAAAAACAGGGGCTGAAGAAATCGGCGGGCCGGTTACCGGGAAGCCCGTAACCTCGCCTTAGTTTCGCGTACTTCGGTATTTCCGTCGGCTTTACGACTTCGATGCGCAACTGCAGGTAATCGGGAAGCGGCGAATAAACGCTCATCCGCAAAACATCGCCGGGAAAATAATAGTACGACAAGTTTTTTGGATGCGTTACGTTCCAGGAATTCACTTCCCGGCGCGTGACGTTGCCTTCGATGTCTTCGGCCTCGTAATATATATAGCGCCAAAAAGGCCGGTAACCCAGTTTCGGGGAAGCTGGGGTAAGGTCATAAGAAGTGTCGGCGGTCGGATACATAATATTAAGCGAGAGCCCCGCGTCGCTTTCCCTGGAACTGTTGCCTCCCATATAAACGCTGGGGTTGTCCATGTAGCGACCCTTGCCGTCAAGATTAAAACGGCTCTCGTCGGGGAAAAACTCGCCAAGCTCAATCAGCCCCTCGATCCCGAGCCAGTAATCGCGCGAAGAAAAGGCCTTGCGGTACCAGGCGCCGGGAAAGCAGGGGGGCGGGGACGGCGGGAATATCTCGTTTTCGATCTCTCCCCGATACACTTTTACATCGGAAAACTTCCGGACGTCTACGGCGCGGCTGTCCAGAACGGGGACGACGCGTACGGTTAGACTCATGAGGCGTGTTCCTTTCTTCTTCTAAAATATAATAATCCGATTAAGGCGAGCGCAATAAGGCCTTGGCCGGCGAAGCAACCTTTTTTCGGCTTGTCGCCGTTACCCGGGGCAACGGGAGGCAACCCGGGGGAAGGATAGTCGAAAGACGCGGCGTCGGGACGGGGCCCCGATTCGGGGTCGTAATAACCCATGGCGATCAATTCCCGCGAGATTTTCACGTCCAAAACGTCGATTAAACGCGTAATTTTTTGATTAACGTTCTCCCTGAGACTTTCGCCGGAGAGATAAGCGGTTATAAGCCGCAGGTGTTCCAACCGTTTAATAATTTCCTCGTAGTCGGCGGGGTTCTCGCGCCGCATTCCCGCGATTTCGTCGATTTCATTCTTAACGACGCTGTAATTATCCCCGGCGGCGTCCCGGTAATACTCGCAATACGCGAGCAGATCCTCCATCGCCTTTTCAAAGACGACTCCCGCAGGCGAAAGCGGCGATATCGACGCGGTTCGGTACGCGCCATTCCGAAGCGCGGCCTCGAAAGCGGGGTCGCCGATAACGTTTTGGCTCGCGAAATGGGAGGCGCCGCCGTATCTACCGGCCGAAAGAGTCTCCTCAAGGGCAACGAGATTAGAGTAACCGTAATAAATCGGGGCGATGCCGGCGGCCAGATGGCTTAAGTTCCCCGCCCGGTTTTTAATCGCCCGGGCGCCCTCGGCGACGGCCGCGGCGCTGCCGGTATAAATCATCGGGCACAACAGGTCGATGTAGCCGCGGTTGACCCAGGTCGGCCAATCCTGCATGTATGTGTCGCGGGCGATATTGACGTTGGCGACGACGGCGGCCGAGATCGCGATATCGCTCCTTGCGGCGCGAATCGCTTCCGAGAAGCGTTTCACGGCGGCGGTAATGTTTGCCTGTCTCCACTCGTTCCATTTTTCCCGGCAAGCGGTATTCAGAACCAGCGTTCGGACATCCCCGGAAAGGCCGGTCGCTTCCTTGAATTTATTCTCCGAGTGCGCGCCGAACCCGCTGTCGCGGACCGGCGAGGCTCGATAGTCGTTGTCATAATAGCGGATATAATCAAATTGGATCCCGGCAAAATCGTATTTCTCCGTCATCTCGACGAAGACCGACTCGATAAAATCAAGCGCTTCCGGGTGCGACGGGTCGAGGTAATAACTTCCCCCGTAGACATTGGGGTGAAGTTTGTTTCCCTGGTAATCCTCGAGGAGCCACTCGTCCTTAACGGCTTTCGCCCGGTAGGCGTTATTCCCGGCGTTAAAGGTATGGCACCAGGCAAAAACGTCGATTCCCGCCTTTTTCGCTTCGCCGATAAGCGCCGCGATATAATCGTGCCCATACTCCTCGCCGTAATAATAATAGGCAACCTGCGGGTGCGTCTCGAGGATATCGGAGCGATAACTGGCGTATCCGTTCCAGAAAGTCTCGACGTAGATCGCGTTAAAGCCCAATTCCTTGACCTTGGCGGTAAAACTTTTGACGCCGGCCAAATTGCTCTCGCTTATTCCGCTCGCGTTCGGGCGGTGCCAGAGCGCCCTAATTTCAAGCGGCTCGGAATTTACCGTCCGGTATCGGATTTCAAAGGCGATTTCCTCGCAGCGACCCGCAATCTTCTCCAGGGTATCGACCGTAGCGGCGGTATAATTCCCTTGTTCGATAATCGCCCGCGTTTTTTGATACTCGTCCGCTAATTCATTGAGAAGATTCGAAATCGCGGCCTCGTCGCGCCGGATATAATTATCCGCGGCCGCCGCGGCCCATCCTTGCGCGTCCGCGTAGTTTTTCTCGACAAGAAAGGCGGCGCTTAACACCGGGTTTCTTTTGACCGCGATCGCGAGGGAACCGTGATCTATCTCGACGATATCGCCGACGCGGACCCGCGTTAAAAGTTCCTTTTTCGTTCCGTGCCCGGAAATCGCGTAGCCGCCGGGGTAAACGTTAACGTTCGTTCCCGTCTCGACGACGTAATTTTCGCCATTAACCGAGATTTCGTAACCCCACTCGTTTGCCGGGGTCCTTCCCGAGGAATTATATTTGTAATAAACCAAATAGTTTTCCAGACGGGTGATTTCCTTTCCGTTTAAGACGTCGCTAAAGATGATTTCGTCCCGTATTTCGTTGTTTCCCGCGGCCAAGCCAAAAAAGCCCAGACCGATCATAATAAGCGTTATTGTTCTCATCGTGATACCTCTCTCTGCCGGCTTCATTATATCATAATGAACTTGTATATACAATCTTTTCTTGCTTGGCAGATACAAAATAATTGATTTTATCCGGCAAATCGGATATAATATAATTATACAGAGGTGCGATATGAAAATAGCGGTTTATCCCGGGTCCTTTGACCCGGTATCGAACGGTCATTTGGATATTATCCGCCGCGTGGCGAAAATATTTGACCGCGTCTATGTTTTGGTTTCAATTAATCCGAGCAAAAAATATTTATTCACGACCGAAGAGCGGGTGGATTTGTTGAAGCGCGCGGCCCGCGATCTGGAAAACGTGGTTGTCGAGGCAAGCAATAAACTCGTTCTCGAATTCGCGCGTGAGAAGAACGCGCAAGTCATCATCCGCGGCGTCCGCAGTTTTCTCGATTATCAAAGCGAGATTACCTTGTTCTCCTTCAATCGCTCGATCGATCCTTCGGTCGACACCTTGTTTCTTTTCCCTTCCACCAATAATCTCTTTTTATCATCCTCATCAATCAAAGAATTGGTGATGTTCGGAAACGACATTACCGACTACGTGCCGGAAGGATTGGCGGAAACGATAACCAAAAAAATCAAAGAAAGGCTTTAAAAACGGCGAAAGCCGTTTTTTTTATTGCTTTTTGTAAAATTATGTCATATAATAATAGCCCAGGGAGGTGAGGAATAAAATGGATGAGAACAAACAAAAAGTATTAACGCTGCTTTGTTATATCATGATGCGCGTCATTGCCGTTATCATCTTGGGTTTCAGTATTTATCTGATAATCGTGGAAAAGATTGACGAGCTTGAAAGCCGTTATTTCATGATCGCGTTTTATTCGCTGCTATTGCTTGGAGCTTCGTTCTTGCCGTCGATTATCGAGCATAGGTGGAAAATCGACATCCCGGAATTTATGGAATTGCTTTTTATCGCCTTCTGCATCGGTTCCTTGTTCATCGGCGAGATCGTCGGCGTTTACCGGATGAATTCCTGGTGGGACGGTCTGATGCACACCTTAAGCGGCTCGCTGATCGCCATATTCGCTTTTTCCTTTTTAAGAATGCTCAACGAAAGCGCCGATATCGGAAAAAAATTCTCGCCGCTGTTTGTCGTCTTTTTAGTTTTTTGTATCGCGTCAACCGTCGGCGTCATATGGGAGATCATCGAGTATTGCGCCGATTACTTCACCGGAAGCAATATGCAGCGGTATTTCAACGACGCGACCGGCATGGATTTCATCGGCCAGGAGGCGCTCCGGGACACGATGCTTGACTTTATCCTAAATTCCGTCGGCGCGGCGACCGTCTGCATAATCGGCTATATCGATCTTCGCGTCAAAAAAACGCTTATTAGAAGCCCGCGAAGATTTAATACCCATAAGTAAAGAGCACCATAGCGTGCTTTTTTATTTGCGGGCCTTTCTTTTCGCAAGCCCGCCAAGCGCGGTTTCCCGGTAATGGGGATGCAGGTCTCTGCCCGTTTCCTTAAGCGACTGAATGACATCGTCCAAACTAATATAATGAGAGCCGTCGGTAAGCAAAGCGAAAGCGGCGGAATCGACGGCGCGGCGCGCCGATAAAGCGTTCCTTTCAATGCAGGGAATTTGCACGTAACCCAAGACGGGATCGCAAGTCATGCCCAAATGATGCTCGAGGGCGATCTCCGCCGCGTATTCGATTTGTCGGTTCGTCCCGCCCTCGATATGACTAACGGCGGCGGCCGTCATCGCGCAGGCAGTTCCGACTTCCCCTTGGCACCCGACCTCGGCGCCGGAGATTGACGCGTTCCTTTTTACCAGATTCCCGACGAGACCGCCGACCAAAAGGCCCTCGGCCAATTTAGGTAAGGGATATTGTCTATGTTTGTGATAAGCGTAAAGGACCCCGGGCATAACGCCGCTTGACCCGCATGTCGGCGCGGTCACGACCTCGCCGCCGGCGGCGTTTTCCTCGGACACCGCCAAAGCCGCCGAGAAAATAAGCGTGTTAAAATCGCGGGTTTTTTCGTATTGCTGATAAATATCGCCGGCGCGCCGCTTGATCGCGAGCGCCCCCGGAAGCGTCCCGAAAGAGTTAACGCCCCGCTCGACCGCCGAAAACATCGCGGCGAGGATTTCCATAGCGAAATCCCAAATCTCCGCGCCTTCCGCCCGGAGAATATATGTTAATAAAGTCTGATTGTTCTTTTCCGTATGCTCGAGAATATCCGCCATATTTCCGTGGGGATAAAGAAGGTTCCCGGCGACCCGCTCTTCGTTTAAGTTCTTTAAATCACCGCCGCCGACGGAAAAAACGAGCCATTCCCCGATTTGCTTCCCGGCGTCGTCGTAGGCGATAAACTTCATGCCGTTCGGGTGGTAATCAAAGTTGATTTCGGGAAGGAAAACCACTTCGCAGCTACTCTCGCCCAATTCCCGTTTGATTATCCAGTCGGTAAGATGACCTTTTCCCGTCAACGCCAGGGCGCCGTAGAGCTCGACCCTACGCCGACGGGCGGACGGGTGTTTTTCTTTAAAGATCCGCGCCGCCTTCTGCGGTCCCATCGTGTGCGAACTCGAGGGGCCGGCGCCGATTTTATATAATTCCCTTAGTGATTCCAAATTATCACCCGTATCTATTATACCATGAACCGCCCTTTGTTTAACCGATAATTAGAAAAATCCCTCTAAAAATCATAATATGCAGATTTTGGCATTATGGGCTATTAAAAAAACATTGTCATATTTTCCGACATATGATATCATTATAAGGATATTTGCGAAGAAAGGAAGGATTATGAAAATCGTAGGCATCAGCCCGCGGCTGACAACAACGGAAAACAGAGAAAGGGAATTCGTCAACACTCTTTACGTGAAACAATTGACGTCGCGCGGGTTAAACGCGATTATTATCAGCACCAATAACCCGAACGCGGACAAAGTGTTGGATTTGTGCGATTGTTTTCTTCTCACCGGCGGGCACGATATCGACCCCAAATACTATAACGAGGAGAACAACGGGAAGTCGCTTAACGTCAATCACGCGCTTGACAAACTTGACCGGCAAATCGCCGAACACGCGGCGCGAACAAAAAAGCCGCTGCTGGGAATATGCCGGGGGCATCAGGCGATCAACATTTTTCTCGGCGGTTCGCTTTTTCAGGATATCGGCGATACCCACAGCGATATTAAAAGCGGTCATGCCGTTTACGCGGAACCAAACCGACTCCTGCCGTTCGCTCAAAAAATTATGGTAAACAGCTATCATCACCAGGCAATCGACCGGGTCGCGCCCGAATTTGACGTCATTGCCCGCGCCGAGGACGGGACCATCGAGGCCATTATTCATCAAAGCCTGCCGATTATCGGTATCCAATGGCATCCGGAGATAATTCCCGACGCCGTGGAAAGCAAGCTCATTTTTGATGTTTTCGCGCGGCTGGTTCACGAACGGTAAAGAATAAAAACAAAAGTATTAAAGGCGAAGCCGACTGCTTCGCCTTTTTGTATTTGTCGGCGCAAACTTAAAAGGCGAAATCAATCATGATTCCGCCTTTTCTATTAGATGTTTATCCGTTCCTCTTTATTTAACTTCTTCCATCGCTTTATTCGCGAAACTGTTATCAACGATTACGTTAAAGGGCGCTCTTTTATCGAGTTCCCCCGCTTCTTCCATTACGTCCATCAAGCGGTTAAAACCATCCTCGGCGAAATAAGGAGTTTCGCACCAGGCGTTGATGTCAATGTAGCGCTGCATTACGACGGTAAGATCCTCAAGCGATAATTCCTTAAAATGAGGATGGATTACCTCGGCTATTTCCTTGGCGGAGCGCGATTTTACCCAAAGCTGCGCCCGATAGATTGCTTTGGTGAATTTTTGAATAATATCGGCGTTTTTCTTCATATACGCCTTCGTCGCGCAGTAAGCGGTAAAGGGAATCGATCCCGATTCGGCTCCGATCGAGGCGACGATATAGGCTTTCCCTTCCTTTTCCAAAGCCGTCGCCGTCGGCTCGAAGATCGTCACGTAATCCCCCTGGCCGCTGACAAAGGCCCCAGCCATCGCCGCGAACTGGACGTCGGTCCGGACGTTTACCTCGGCATCGGGATCGTCGCGCCCAATTTTTAATCCCTTTTGTTTTAAAACCCACTCCAAAGTCATTTCCGGAACGCCGCCCTTACGGCCGCCCAGAATCTCCTTGCCTTTAAGCATGTTCCAATCCCAATTATCGATTTTCTCTCTTGACATCAGGAAACTGCCGTCGCATTGCGTCAATTGCGCGAAGTTGACGGCGTAGTTTTCCTGACCGCCGTTATAAACATAAATACTCGCCTCCGGGCCCATTAGCCCGATCTGCGCCTCCCGGCCAAGCAAGGCCGCCATCGTTTTGTCGGCCCCGGCCGCAAGAATCAATTCCACCTTCAGCCCTTCCTCTTCGAAGTACCCAAGTTCCAAAGCCACGTATTGCGGGCAATAAAAAACGGAATGCGTCACTTCCGCGAGCACGATTTTGTTACGCCCGCCGCAGGATATTCCAAACAACGCGAAAAACGACACGACAAGCAAAGCTAGCGTCTTTTTAATACTTCTCAAATTCCTTTCCCTCGCTTTTTGATTAATATTTTTTCGATAATATTTGCCCCTTCGTACATTAGATAAGCGAATATCGATAAAACGAGAACGCCCATCATCACCATGTCAAAGCGGAAAATTTGCCCGCCGTACATGATTAAGTTCCCGATCCCGGCGCGGGACACGAGAAACTCGCCGACAATGACGCCGACCCAGGCCATTCCAATATTGATCTTCACGATGCTGATGATGTTCACCAAATTGGCGGGGAACACAAGTTTCGTGAAGATTTGATATTTGTTCGCGTTAAAACTCCTCATCATTTGAATTTTTTCCGGGTCGACGTTTATAAAATAGTTATAAGTCGATAGAATCGTGATTACAATCAAGATGGAGATCGCGACGACGACAATCCCCGTCACGCCCGTTCCGGCCCAGATGATCATAATTGGCGCCAGCGCCGTCTTCGGCAGGGCGTTTAAAATTACGAGAAACGGCTCCAATAATTTTGTCAGCGTCCGACTCGACCATAAAATCACTGCGATCAAAACGCCCGTCACGCTGCCGATAATAACGCCCAAAACCGTCTCGAGCAACGATATATAAATATGCTCGAATATTTCCTTATTTTTAGTATAAGTCCAAAGCAACGAAACGATCGAGGAGGGCTTGCTGAAGAGAAACTCGTCGAGAATCCTGAGCCGCGTCCCCGCTTCCCAAAGCGCGATAATCAAGACAAAGAGCAGGATTTGCGAAAGGGTGAGTTTTATCTTGGCGAGACGCCGCGCTTTTTTATGACTCATTAAGCTCCCTCCAAATCTCGTTAAAATATACCCGGAAAGATTCCGATTTCCGGGCGGAAAGCGGCGTGCGTTCCTCGTCGAGCGCGAGATCAATTTTATGAATTTTCTTAATTCTCGCCGGCCGCGGCGTGAGCACGATAATCCTGTCGGCCATGGCGATCGCTTCCGATATGTCGTGGGTCACGATTATCGTCGCTTTCTTCTCGCTTTGGATTATTTTATATACGTCCTCGCTTACCCTAAGTTTCGTCTGGTAGTCAAGCGAGGCGAAAGGTTCATCCAATAACAACAGGCTCGGAGAGATCGCAAGCGTCCTAATCAAAGCAACTCTTTGCCTCATCCCGCCCGACAATTCAAGCGGGTAGTTGTTTCGGAATTCCCACAGACCGTATTTTTTCAGCATATTCAAGACTTTCTCGATATTTTCCCCGGTCAATCTTTTCTTAATTTCCAACCCGAGAATCACGTTCCGGTAAATGCTGCGCCATTCGAACAAAAAATCGCGCTGAAACATATATCCGATTTCGCCGCTCGCGACAATCTCGCCGGCGGTCGGTTTAAGCAACCCGGCAATCAGGTTAAGAATGGTGGTTTTACCGCTTCCCGACGGGCCGACAATGGCGATAATTTCTCCCTCTTCCAGACTGAAATTGATGTTATCCAAGACTTCAATCTCGCTGTCTTGACTATTGAATTTCATGGATACATTTCTTAATTCCAGTACCAATTTATATCCTCCCGTAATTGTTATACAATATTATATTATTAGCGGGCATTAAATGTGTGTAGGCAAAAAAAAAGCCCGTTTAGGCGACCAGGGACGACCTCATGGGTTTTGACATCAATTCAATATAAGCGTAATAATATTAAAAACTATAAATAAAAAAAGGCCCTTGCTTTCCCACCGGAATGAGATTCAGCGTAGACCGTTTTAAGCATGAATATCAAAAAAAACTTTAACGGCTCCCAAACGTTATTCATCCAGATCAAGTTGGATAGGGGTAAAGCGCGGGTCTTTTTTCGCTTCTTCTTCGCTTATTATTTGCGCGACCCGCGTCGAAGCCGCCGCGGCGACCGCCCCGACGACATCGTCAAGGAAAGTGTGGCACTTGACTTGCTTTTTTCCCTCTTCGTTCAGCCGTTTTACCGCTCCCGGCTTATTGACATCAATATCGCCGAAATTGGTTTGTCCGATCACGCCGTAATTGGCGGCGATCGACAATCCGAGAAGTTCGTCGATGCCGAACATGCCGAAATCGCTGAGAATTATCTCCTGCATCGGGCTTCTTAGCTTTTTTTCCTCGGCGAGCCGGTCAAGTTCGATACTTAACTGCACGATATGAAAAATATCGCGGTAAGATAAGATTTTCTCGACGCTTTCCACGCACACGCTCATCGTCAGGTTTTTGTTATACTTTGCCTGCTGGTTATAAGCTATTTCCGCGATTTCTTGAATCGTGACGCCCCTTTCCAAGAGGCGATCGCGATTCATGCGGAACATTTCTTCACGGGAAAAATATACTCTTGAATCCACTATTTAATCTCCTTTGCTTCTTTTATTAATTGCCGGCCTTTGCCGTTTAAAAAATCGCGCGCCATCATCCGGTTTTTACCCGGAAGTTGAACTTCCGTTATCGATATTACCGTGTTCTCGCCGCAGCTGACTTTAAAACAATCTTTCTCCACCGCGGCGATAACGCCCGGCGGATAATCCGTTTTTTCGCCGGCGACCGCGGCGCCGTAGACCTTGATGTTGATTCCGTCAAGAATGAAGTAGGCGCCGGGGTTGGAATTAAGCCCGCGGATTTGATTAAAGACGGCCCGCGCCGGTTTGTGAAAATCAATGAGCTCGTCTTCTTTGGTAAGGTTGTAAGCGTAGGTAACGGCGGCCTCGTCCTGCGGGCGCGGCGTCGCCGTTCCGCTTTCAATCGCATCGATTACTTCCAAAATCATGTCGCGGCCGAGCATGCTTAATTTATAAAACATACTGTCCTGCGTGTCTTCATCCGTAATCGCTATTTTTCTCTGCGCGAGGATATCCCCGGCATCCATTTTCGGCGTCATATATATTATCGAAACGCCCGTTTCCGCGTCGCCGTTAATAATCGCCCGTTGGATCGGCGCCCCGCCCCTATGCCGCGGCAAAAGCGACGCGTGCACGTTTATCGATTTAAAACGGGGATGCTCGATTATCTTTTTCGGAACGAACTGGCCGTAGGCGGCGGTCACGATCAGGTCGGCCTGAAGCGACGCGATAATTCCCGCGGCGTCCTTGATTTTTTCCGGTTGAATTAGCGGGATCCCTTTCTCGTTCGCGTAAACGGCGACCGGCGGGGACGTCGCTTTTTTCTTCCTATGATTGTATTGGTCGGGTTGGCTAACCGCAAGCGCGACCTCGTGTCGGGAATGAATGATATCGAGTATCGGGACCGCGAATTCCGGCGTTCCCATAAAAATTATTCGCAAACTATCACTTCTTTCTATTCGTAGAACCGCGGGTAGCGTTCAAAATTAACTCGCAGTTTCCTGTCGCTGAATTTTTTCTCAACTTCATCGATGAGCGATGACACCAACGGAAAATCGTTATGTTTGATGATTAGCCGCACGCCCCGAATCTTCGACAAATAAACCGGGCCGAGACAATCGCCTTTTTTAAAACGCTTAAAAACTTTTTTAAAGTAATTTGCGAAATAATAGATGTCTTTAAACTCGCCGCTCACCGTTAGTTTATTCAATTCCGCGTAGGGCGGATACGTCGCGTAACCGCGGGTAATGATTTCCTCCCTATAGAAGGAAAGGTAATCATTATTCAGCGCGTCGGTAATCGCGCGGTGATCCAAATTATATCCCTGGATAACCGTTTTCGCCGTCCGGTAATCCAAAGCCTTGGTGATAAGCCGGTAGCACATCTCCGCGCTCCGGTAATCGTCGGCGTAAAGCAGCGCGTCGGCGTTGATGAGCGCGATCAGTCCGATTTCCGGGCTGAGCGCGTCAAGAAGAATATTCGTGCCGATCACGGCGTCAATCTCGCCCTCCTCGAGCGCGAGAATAAAATTCTCGAAATCTTCGGCTCTTTGCAGGGTGAGCGAGGACGCCTTATATAGACGGCGATCGGGATAATAAGCGCGAAAACGCTCTTCCAATCTTTCAAGACCGTAACCGAGATGACGGACGGAGGTCGCCTCGCAATTTTCGCACCTTACCGCCGGAAAACGTTGATTACAATAACGGCAGTGGTAATGATTCTTGTTTTTATAATAAACCAGCCCAATCTTGCATTGCGGGCATTTGATTAGCTCCCCGCACTTATCGCAGATATTGGCCGTGCTATAACCGAGATTGTTC
>Ga0172377_10006888_pt1 | contig 11724 bp, 7 predicted proteins | sample Pumphouse3metaG_FD_119749 | JGI IMG/M metagenome (GOLD analysis project Ga0172377, IMG submission 119749) | Leachate microbial communities from a municipal landfill in Southern Ontario, Canada - Pumphouse #3 metaG | ecosystem: Engineered > Solid waste > Landfill > Unclassified | place: Canada... | reverse complement strand
CGCTATTGCGTTAGCGAGGCGGATAGGCACGTTTGACATGTCCAGCGAACAGGTACCCGACAGTTGTACGGTGTTCGCGCCGTCCAACCCGGCGACGGCGGTCGTTTTGAGCAAAATACTCGAAGACGAAGCCAAAATCCCGGAATACCCGGACATGCTGAAAGAAATAGTTGAAAGCATCGAGATGATTACTCCGTAAAGTTTGATTTATTTGTAATTTTGTGGTATTCTATAATATATGTAAAAACTTTAATGAGGGATTAATGCCATGATAGCTGCGTTATCACTTGATAAGATGACTATTCCCGATAAGATTTCCACAATGGAATTATTATGGGATGATATTTGCCATAATGCTCCTGATTTTTCCTCTCCGACGTGGCATGGGGACATATTGAAAGAAAGGGAGAGAGGCTTGAAACAGGGTAAAGATAAATTTATTGATTGGAAAGAAGCTAAAAAAGATATTCTGGATTCTGTTTCATGAAAATGAAGATATTAAAGTCCGCAAAACAGGATTTGAAAGAAGGCTTTTATTTTTATGAATCCCAGCAGGCAGGGCTGGGGACTTATTTTCTTGAAACCTTATTTTCCGATATTGATTCTCTTCAGCTATTTGCAGGAGTTCATAGTATTCATTTTCAAAAGTACCACCGTCTTTTGTCAAAAAGGTTTCCTTTTGCGGTATATTATCGAATTGTCAGGAAAGAAATAAGGATTTATGCCGTTTTTGACTGTCGAAGAGATCCGGCATGGATAAAAAATAAATTAAACCAATAGCCAGGAGGAAATATGTCAAAAGAAACTAAAAACCCGGATTGCAAATGTCCTTATTCCTGTTCGCGACACGGTGACTGCGAAAAATGCCAGGCATATCACCGCCGTAACGGGGAACGCACGTACTGCGGTAAATAAATGCTTTATTGGTAAGCTCTTGGAAACGCCACCGGTACCGGTGAAACTGATTTTCAATTAGAACTGCGATATTTGCCGCCATAATCGTTTGGGTTCCAAAATAAAATGAATTTTTTCCGTTATTATCTTGCATAATCGCCATATCAGTTCTATCTTGTACGAACCGGGAAACGGGATGGGATCTTTTTATCATAATTCCCGGTGAAACAGCCGGGTATCCTCTGCCCGGCAGACTGGGCTACGTGACAATTTAACAAGGGATAAGTGTATGAAAAAGAAGAAGATGTTCATATTCGTTTATATCGTTCTGGCACTGATTTTTGCGGTTTTGAGTTCCTGGTTTATCTTTTACTGTTACGATAATTATGTTCCTTTCCGCAGTCTGTTTGAAGGCGACGCCAACGCGGCGATCGGAGCGGTCGCGCAGGGCGCCGGATTCGCCAGCCAGGCGCAGGCCATGGGACGGGTTTCATTGTACATTTTCAGCGGTATAATAGTTATTCAGTTCCTGGTGCTTTTCCTGGGGATGACTGTCCTCCGCTTTATCGGCAGGAGCAATGACTCTATCGAGGTTAAACTGGCGCGCTTGAGCAACGCCGATATATTCCTTGATCTGCCTCTGTACGTGGGTTTGCTCGGAACGGTGGCGTCGTTCATCGTTATGACCTTTAACCCGCAGACCAGCCGCCTGATCGCTTATTCATCTACTTTGATTGGTATTATCACCAGCGTTTTCCTGAGGACGACCATGCTGTTTCCGCTGAAACAGCACTTGGTTACTGAAAAAACTAAGTTAAGCGGAGAATAGATTGTGAATCATTCGGTACTTATCGTCATCTGTGACTTTCTGGTTTTGTCGGTATTGTCCCTCAGCCTGGGGGTTGCGCCGATGAATTCAAGTTTCACAGGACAAGGAACGCGAATAGACGACTATACCGCCAATATTCTGCTGGACGAACTTAAGGCGAAAACCCTGCAGCTGACCAAGGTGCGGGATGATTTACTGAAAGCCCAGCGGAAACTCGGATATGCGGAGACCCGCTCGAAACAGGTCGGAAAACTCAACGATCAACTGGCGCAAGTCCGTTCGCGAATGAACTACCTCGAAGCCAAACTTAAAAAACGTGAAGGCGAAATCGGCAAACTCCCCACCGAAAAACTCTTGCGGCGTCTTGAAAAAGAAAGCGTCAGGCGTTTGCGGATCATGACGGAAATGTCCGAGGCAAAAGCCGCCCTTGATTTTGAAAAGGCGAAGAATAAAGAGCTTTCGGAAAAAATGAACGCCTTGAATCAGGACGTGATGCGCCGTGAGGATGAACTGACCGAAAATAAAACCCTGCTTGAAGAACGCACCAACCGCCTTCAGGAAATATCCCGGAAACTCCAGACGGCTAAAACCGCTTTGGGAAGCACTAAGAATGACTTGCAGAAGACTGAATCCGCCCTGAGCGCCGCGAAAAACAACCTGGCGGCGAAAAAACTTGAACTGACGAGTTCTCAAAAAGCCCTTGACGCGACAAAATTGCGGCTTAAAGGTATTATTACGGAACTTGAGCAAAGCCAGGGGCAGGCGAAAGCGACCCTTATGGATCTTTCATATGTTCGCGGCCGTCTCAGCGCGACCGAAAAAGAACTCGCGGAGAGCCGCAGCAGTTTAGTCAAAAGCCAGAAAACGGTAGCGGTTCACGAACTGGAGTTGAGCGAGGCGCAAAGCAAGATAGCCGATCTCCGGAAAATGCTGAAGAACGCTGTCGGCGACCTGTCAAAAACGCAATCGGAACTGGATTTGTCGAAAAAACAGGCGGATGTGGCCGCCGAAAAGCTTATGAAAGCTAAACTCGACCTTGCCGCGACTACCAGTAAGGAAAAGGCCACGCAGGCAACTTTAAGGAAACTCAAGGACTCGTTGAGTGAAGCGGTACAGAAGCTCAGGAGCGATGCTCTGGAAAAATATTCGCAGGCGGCGGTATTGCTGAAAGTGGAAGTGCAGGAGAAGCGTTTCCTGATAAATTACGGCAAGGATATAAATTTCTATTTGCCGGAAGTCCTGATCGGCGGCAAAAGATATTTGATTTCATCAATTGACCGTTTGAGCGGCATGGGCAGGGTGATTACGGAGTCGTCCTCGATCAACAAACTCAGTTACGCGGTTGGTAAACCGAAAAACGGTTCCAGGAAAATGGACATTCTGAAGAAACCCATATTGTCGCTGAACGCGGACAACCGGGTTTGTCTGCTTGAAGTCCCGGCAATAGTTAAAGAGCCGATTCAACTGCTTAATTACAATGAATTGAAAAAACGCGGGCTGCAGGATTTGACGCTTTTCAAATATACGACTTTCGGGCAGGAGTCAAGCAGTTTGGAGGGAAGGTGCTCTCTTGGCTTGAAAAAGGGAGATAATTACTTGTATGTCCGCAATTCGGCACACCGTAACGCTCCGCAGTTAAAAGCTGACGTCGGTGATTTTATCATGACCAAACAAGGACAGTTTGTCGGTATCGCGGTGGAAGTGGAAAGTTTCGATCTGGGGCGCAGGCAACGGGTTAAATTCTTTGTGTTCTCAGACGATTCCGAAATAAAGGATATCAGTCGAATCCCGGTAATCAAGCCGGCAGGAAGCAAGTATTTCCGCTCTTTTGCAAAAAGTGTGGCGGAGATAAATTCCAAAATAAAGCATTTAGGCCGAATTAAAAAATCTCAATGACAAGGCGCCCTGACAGAATTAAAAACCATGATTTAAAGTTATAAAGCTATGAGCCGAGAAAAAGATAAAGAGCCGATTGACAAACTCCAATTGGGGGAATCGAACAACACTTTGAGTTTTTCCCGGGCGAGCGAGCAGGATGCCGAGGCAATTAATGTCAAAGAGATAACCAAGCTGCTTGATCTTGATATCGAAGACAAGACCATTAACCGTTATTCCCATATAAAGACTATCGGGCTAGGCGGCGTGGGCGCGGTGCTTTCCGCTTATGAACCCGGACTCAACAGGGAAGTGGCGATTAAAATACTGCGTCCCGCTTTTCGCAGCAAGGTGGATGCGTTGAAGCGTTTTGTAAGGGAAGCGCGGGCCACCGCCCATATTGAACACCCTAACATCGTTCCGGTTCATCAACTTGGCGTATTCAGCGATAACGGCGCTTTCTTTTCGATGAAAAAAGTTGAAGGCCGGGATTTGCGTTCGGTAATCCGCAAACTCAACGAAGGCAAAGAGGAATTCATCAAGAAATATACTTTGCGCCAGCTCCTGCAGATTTTTGTGGCTGTTTGCAACGGTGTTGCTTACGCCCATACGAAAGGAATCATCCATCGTGACCTGAAACCGGCCAATATCATGCTTGGTGATTACGGCGAGGTAATGGTGATGGATTGGGGACTGGTCAAATACCGGTCCGAGAAAGATACTTCCGAACTGGAATGGGAAGTCGAGTTCGATCCTGATTTCAAAACGGTCGGCTATGAAGACGCCCTGAGCACCATTCAAGGGTCGGTCAGCGGAACGCCGGCTTATATGGCGCCGGAACAGGCCGGCGGGCGCAATGAGGATGTCGACGAAAGAACGGACCAGTACAGCCTGGGGGCGATCCTTTATTCCATCCTTACCTGGGAAACCGCTCCTTTCGAGTCTCCGATGACCACGAACCAGGTTCTTAATTCTGTGGTTAACGGTGACTTTAAAAGGCCGCGCAAAAGGGCTCCCAAAAGGAAAATTTCACGTGAACTTGAAGCGATCTGCCTGAAAGCCATGTCCCTGGAAAAAGCGGACCGTTATGAAAATGTCGAATCGTTGGTACGGGACGTGAAGAATTATCTTGAAGGCTATCCGGTAACGGCATACCGGGGATCATGGGCGAGGCGTTTCTTTAAAATTGTCCGCCGCCGTCCGCTTATTCCTTCCGCCGCCGTTGTGGCTCTTTTCACGTTTCTCGCTGTTATCGGTATTCTTCATTTTGAAAACGTGTCGCGGGTATCCAACCTGGAACGTTTTGCTGTTTACAGTATCGGGCTGGGGGATAATTATTACTGGAAATCCATTAAGGCTTACCAGAGGATGCAGGAGGAATACGAGAAGCCGGTCGGAGAGGCGTCCTATAATAAGATCAGCCGTTTTTATGAGGATTTTAACCGTTATAAGCTTGAGTTTAACAGCAATTACAGCGTGGGGGTTCAATTCCTGTTTCAGGCTGAGGATCAGGGCGGACCGAGTAAAAAGATTAACCAGGAGTTGCTGAAAGTGCTGAAGCAGCAATTGGATTTCAGTCTGCTTACCGGTAATTATGAGGAAACGAGAAGCCTGGTTAAGCAGTTAAGGCTGCGACGGCACCGGGTTTTTGCCGAGATAATAGGATCGGACCAGGAGATTTACGAACAGATAAAAATGATTATCCGCAATGAAGGAATTATCAAGCTTACTTCCGCGCCGAACGGAATAAAGGTTTATTATGAAGAGTCTAACGACGACGATGGTTTAAGCAAGAAAACCTTTATGGGAACTACCCCGTGTGAAGAAAAACTTTCTGTCGGCAGTTATTTGCTGTTTTTTGAGGGTAAGCGGGGCGTGGTTAAATGTCCCGTTCAGATATCTTGCGGAAGAGTTAATCCCGTTGAGGTGAGCATACCGGACAAAATACCTGACGGCATGTGTTACATCCCCGCCGGGAAATTCTGTTTCGGTGCCAGGAAGAGCCTGAACCGGATGGATGAATATTTCCTGCCTGCTTATTTTATAAGCCGTTATGAGGTGACTGTCGGGGAATATCTGGAGTTCTGGAAAACCTTGAAATCACCTAAGGACAAGAACCATTACCGGGCTCGTTATCTTTTCAGCAACGGCGACTTTAAGTATATTACGGTCTGGGATGAAGACGGGCAATTAAATAAAGGCTTTGAGCCGGATATGCCGATAGTCGGCATTACCGGGAAAGCCGCGGAAGCTTACTGTAAATGGCTCAGTAAAAAGCTCGGAGTATTTTTGCGTCTGCCGACTAACCTGGAATGGGAAAAGGCTGCCCGCGGTGTTGACGGGAGGACGTTTTCATGGGGGAATACGCATAATGTAAAAGCTGCTCTCTGCTGGGATAATAAGGTTGCCAGGGAAAAATACCAGATCGCGGCTCCGGTGGGATCGTTCCCGGAAGACAAGTCGGTTTACGGGGTTATGGACATGGTTGGCAATGTGCATGAATTTACCACGGACCGGGTGGATAACGGAAACGTATTTGTTATCAAGGGCGGCAGCGTATTATCCAGGCTGCTGTTTTCCTATTGCGGGTATTCCACGCACAGTAACGGCGAAAGCGGAAATGATATCGGTTTCCGTTATGTAATGCCGATTGACGAAGAATAATCTTGCGCCGGCACGGCACAGGAAATTTAACTGATGATTGATTTTAAAAGTATCTCCAAACATTACAGCGAACAGGTAATTTTTAACAACGAAAGCTTCAGGATCAACGCCGGGGAACGGGCCGGGATCGTCGGCCCCAACGGTTGCGGCAAGAGTACCCTTTTCGGAATTATAACGGGTGATGTCGAGCCGGACGGCGGTCAGATAATTCTGCCCAAAGACTTGCGGATCGGTTATTTGCGCCAGCATTTACCGAATGACGTTCCCGAACGGAAGCTGATTGAATTCGTTGCCGACGCGGTTCCTGAACTGGCCCGAATCGGCGGAAGACTTCATGAGCTCGAACTCAAAATGGCGGCGGAACCCGCCGGTGACGAGCTTGAACGGGATTTGAAAGAACACGGCGAATTACAGTCCCGTTTTGAGCAGCTTGGCGGTTATAACCTGCGTAGTGACGCCGCTGCCGCTTTGTCCGGATTGGGGTTTGACGAAGATGATTTCGGGAAGCCCATTGCTGAGTTCAGCGGCGGCTGGAGAATGCGGGCCTCACTGGCGCGGGTGTTGATCTCCCGCCCGGACATTCTCCTGCTTGACGAACCTTCCAACTATCTGGACGTTCCGGCGGTTGAATGGCTGTACCGTTTTCTTAACGGTTTCAAGGGAACTTTACTGCTGGTTTCGCATGACCGCTATCTTTTGCAGAAGCTTTGTACGGTTACACTGGAAGTAAACAACGGCATGATAACCCGTTATCCCGGAGACTACGATTATTATCGCCGGGAACGTGAGCATCGGCAGAAAACGCTGGAAGCAGCCAAGCTTAATCAGGATAAAAAACGTGAACATCTCCGGCAGAACATCAACCGTTTTAAAGCCAAGGCCACGAAGGCGGCGCAGGCGAAAAGCTGGCAGAAGCAGCTTGACCGGATGGATGAAATAATCCTGCCGGACGATTTGAAATTCAGCGGCAAAATACGCATTCCGAATGCTCCGCCATGCGGCGCTGAAGCTGCCCGTTTTGAAGGAGTTTCATTTTCATATCCGGGTGGTTATGAGGTTTTTGCGGACATTGACTTGCAGGTCAATTCCGGTGAAAAAATGGCGTTTATAGGTTATAATGGCGCCGGGAAGACTACCTTGCTGAAACTGTTGACCGGCAGATTAAAGCCGGATGCCGGAAAAATAGTGCTTGGACACAACATTATTCCGGGGTACCAGGCGCAGGAATTCGCGGATATTCTGCCGGATGACCGTTCGGTTTATAACGTTGTCAGGGAAATGGCCCGAAGCAGCGAACAATTGGCGGCGGTGCCGTCCGTACTTGGCAGTTTCGGTTTCAGCGCCGGCAACGTAGATAAAACCTGCGGCGTATTGAGCGGCGGCGAAAAAATAAGACTTTGTTTCGCCCGTATTTTCATCAATCCGCCCAATCTGCTGATTCTGGATGAGCCGACGACTCATCTGGATATCGCTGCCCGTGAGGCGTTGCAGGAAGCTTTGGCGCAATATAAAGGGACTGTCTGTCTGGTCAGCCATGATATTGAATTTGTCCGCCGAACAGCGGATATTATCGTTGCCGTCAGGGAGCATGGAATCCGGAAGTATTTCGGAAATTATGACTATTACCTTGAAAAATCCGCCAGGGAGCGCCTGGGCGAAAAAGAAGAAAATATCGTTACCGCCGAGTCCGTTAAAAACGGCGGCGGCCGTGAACGCCGCCGGGAACGCGCGCTCCGGCGGCAGGAACTGGCCGCTTCCAGGAGGAAAGCGGAACAGGTCTTGAAAAAAATAGAAGAAAAAATAGAAAAACTTGAATTCGAAAGAGCGGAAACAGTAGAGTTGCTGGCAGGGGACAGGAATGTCGATTTCGCCTCGGTGAACCGACGCCTGGCAGAGCTTCAGTCCGAATTGGACAGATGCAATGCCGAATGGGAAAAAGCCATGGAAGACTTCGATGAAATAATGGAGTTAAACGCTGCTATTAACGCTTGATTTTTTTAATAGTTACTGCATAGTAACGTAACCCAAAAGGAAATTTAAAAAAATGAGTTGTCTTCCGGACAAAATGTCCGCCTGGCCCCTGTTCGGAGCCGGTATGGATAAGCTTGGCAAAAATGATCAGGTCTGTAAAGTTCCGGTCCCCGAACCTTCAGATGATGAATTGCTGGTCAGGATCGATGCGATAGGACTTTGTTTTTCAGACGTGAAACTGATCCGGGCCGGAGAGGAACACCCGCGAGTCGTATCGGAAAACCTGGAAAACGATCCGGTTATTCCCGGCCACGAGGCTGTTATGACGGTGGTTAAGGTCGGTAAAAAACTCCAGGACAAATTTAAATGCGGCGAACGTTTTATTATCCAGGCTGACATCTATGTCGAAGGTAAAGGTTTTGCCTACGGTTATGCGATAAACGGCGGTATGGCGCAGTACAGCCTGCTGGATCAGCGGGTGCTTAACGGTGATGAAGGGTGTTACCTGCTGCCCTTGAAAGCGGATACGGCCAGTGCCGTTGCCGCTTTAATGGAACCTTGGACTTGCGTGCAGGCCAGTTATATGATTAAAAACCGCATTGTCCCGAAAAACGGCGGAGACGTTTTGATTGTCGCCGAAAAGGGCAATGATAAGATATACAGCGCCGGGGAGCTTCTGAAAGCGGCTTCTCCGCTTAAAATATCCGCTTTCAATCTTTCTGCCGCCGCGGTGAAAGCTTTGTCCGCGGAACTTGGCTGCCGGATAGAAACGGTTTCCGGACTGCCGGAAGCTCAGTTTGATGATATCTTCCTCTGCGACTGCGGAAGAGCCCTGGCCGAAAAAGCCGGAAAGCTCGGAAAGCGCGGCGCGCTTATCAGCCTGGTCGGTGAATATCCTGACGAAAACTGGAACTTTGACGTCGGCAGTATTCATTACGAAGGCTGGTTTTATCAGGGAACTGCCGGAACCTGCTTGTCAGACGCTTACGGACGCAACGTGCGCAGCGTTTTGAAAAAAGGCGGTTCATGCTGGCTTCCTGGGGGTGCCGGGGCTATGGGGCAGATGCATACCCAGATGGCGGTTGAATCTGAAAACGGCCCGTCCCGTATTCTGGTTTCGGATATGGATGACGCGCGCATCGAAAACGTCCGCAAGCTGCTTGCCGACGCGATCGCCAGGCGCGGGATCGAATTCAAGACTGTAAACCCAGGCAAAATAAGCCGGGAGGAATTTGAAAAAGAGCTTAGGAAATTTGCTCCCGCTGGCTTTGATGATATTGTTATGCTGGTTCCTGTGGTGCCGGTATTGAATGCTTCCGCCGCGTTCCTTGCAAAAGACGGCCTTATGAACATCTTCGCCGGTATTCCGGCCGGCAAGGAGGGGGAACTGAATGTTAGGGCTATCGCTGCCGGCGGCGCCCGTTATATTGGTTCCAGCGGCAGTAAAACCGCTCATCTGCGTTATACGCTTGAACTTGCCGAGTCCGGGAAACTGCAACCGGTGACTGCTCTTGCGGCGATTGGCGGCATGAATTCCCTTAAAGAAGGCTTGCAGGCGGTTATAGACGCGAAATTTCCGGGTAAGACGGTGATCTTCCCGAACTGTCCTGACATGCCTTTGACGTCGGTCAGTGATATTTCCGCCCTGATGGACGGGATCGAAAAAACATTGGATAAAAACGGTTTTTATACTCTGGATACTGAGAACGAGTTGTTCAAAAAGTATGCGGAATAATAAATAGAACGGGAAACGCGGAAGCCATGCGGAGGCTTCCGCGGGGTCCCTTGAAAGACAACAGGAGAGGGTAATTGGGCAGGGTGCTTAAAAAAATTGGATATGCCGTTATTTTGTTTTCTCTGGCGTATCGGCTTGGCGCTTTTGATTTAAGTTTCGACTTTGACAAAAAATCAGGCCTGAATGAACTCCGCAATGTCAAAGCCGACCATTGGAGTTTAGTCGGGAAAAATATTATCGTCAAGGGGAATGTCCACATTCCTTATGGTGAATATGTTGTGTATGCCGACCGCGCGGTGGTGAATTTCGAAACGAAAGACCTTGAAGCCATCGGCAATATCCGTATCTCCCAGTTGAAAGAGGAGGAAGCCACTGTTGATCTGGACAGACTGGCCGAACTCAGCGCCTACCCGCGGGCTTCGGTGAATATCCTTGATTATGTTATCGACACCAATGGCGTCCCGAAGGCAAAAGTCAAAGTTCTTTACCGGGGCGGAATGTTAAGGGCGGATAAAGTAACCGGCAACCTCAGTTCCGGTTATTTTAAGATAAATAACCTCAGGGGTACTTACAAGGATTTTACGATTAAGGCGAAGTCCGGCGTCCGCATGCCGGGCGGCAAAGTTACGGTTAAGAACGCCGAGTTCAGTACCTGTTCCTACTTGGAAAATGACAATGCGCATTACTCTATAAAATGCAGTTCCGCTACTTTGAATCCGCAGCTTACCAAAGGGTTTGGAGTGGCCGGCGCGAATTCGGATCTCGGCGAACACAGCATTTGGGCTAAAAATTGCACCTATAATATTTACGGCATCCCGGTCTTTTGGCTTCCTTATGTTTATAAACCCAAAGACGAAAGTCTCGGCCTGCTCCAAGTGCAAGCCGGTTATAATAGCTACTGGGGAGCATTCTTCCTCTTTTCCAAACGTTATAAACTTTCGGATTCTCCTTATTCTTCAGTCAGGGTAATGGCGGACTATTATACCGCCCGCGGTTTTGGATATGGGGCTGATGCTCAAATTGTTACGGAATTTTCAAAAACCAGGATTCTGGGATACAGTCTTTATGACATTAATCCGTATCTGACTACCGAGGAAACGGATTTGCACCGCCTGACGATTCCCCATGCCCGCTACAATGTCAGGTTGAACAATGTTACTCACTTGACTCCGCGTTTGGATTTCCGCGGCCAGTTCCAGCTTCTCAGCGATTACTATTTCCTGTACGACTTCTTCAAAGCCCAGTACAACAACAATCCCGAACCCAGTACTTACGGCGCTTTCGAATATCAGTTCGACCGTTTCACCGCTTCCATATTCACCAGGGTCCAGACCAACAGTTTCTTTAACACGGTTGAGGAACTGCCGACATTCCGCTTGAATTTTCCGCGTCAGGAACTTTTCTCTAAAATTTATTGGGAAGGCCAGACTTCTCTTGGATATAAGAGTATGAAATGGCGTCAGTTTGACGAGCCTCGCGTGTTGGGCAACGGGGTTGAACCCAAGGATTACCAGTCGCTGCGTTTCGATACCGTGAATATGTTTTTCTATAACCTGAACTTTGAAAACATATCCATTATTCCGCGCGCCGGTGTGCGTCTTACCTACTACAATCGCTCGTCAAAGCAAAAGGTTTCCTCCAAGGATTTGCTGGCCATGTGTGCGGTTGCGTCTCCTGAAGGCGATTCCACCGCCGATGTCGTTAATTATGACGCCAAAGGCGGCGGGCAGGTGCGTTTCATTGGTGAAATCGGCGT
>Ga0172377_10006885_pt1 | contig 11726 bp, 11 predicted proteins | sample Pumphouse3metaG_FD_119749 | JGI IMG/M metagenome (GOLD analysis project Ga0172377, IMG submission 119749) | Leachate microbial communities from a municipal landfill in Southern Ontario, Canada - Pumphouse #3 metaG | ecosystem: Engineered > Solid waste > Landfill > Unclassified | place: Canada... | reverse complement strand
GTGGTCTCCTTCATCCAGACCATGACCGGCGATTCCGAGGAAGTGGAAAAGGGCTTGTACGCCATCGTTGCATGCCATGCAGCCATCAAGGCTGGGGACAAGGTGGACCGGATGATGGCACTTGCCCTGCTGGACAAGGTCTTCAGCATGGAGGAACCGGTGTGTCCCCACGGGAGAACATTCGTGGTGCGTTTGGAAAAGAATGAGCTGGCGAAGGCGGTTGGACGAACCTAGGGTTCGATGCGGAAGAACAAGCCTTCCTCGGGGAATCCGACAAGCAGGCGCTGAATGGTTGCAGGAATCTCATAGACAGTGTCACCCTCAAGGGCAATCCTGCTTCCCTCTTCATCATATGCCTCAACGACGGCCAGCGGTGAACGTACCGTCAAAGTACGCGTCTTTTGCTCGTAGCTTACTGCATCCGAGACAGCTGTCCTCGGGATGGTGACGGCAAGGGATTCGGCAAGGGTTTGCCCATCCTTGTGCAACACATCCATGGTGTAGGAACCGGCGGGCAGATCGATGCCTGCACCAAGCGAGAGAGGCGGTAGGTGGTAGTTGCCTTCCTCATCAGCCTCAGCAGCAACAATCCATTGCTGCTGCTTGTCCGGGGTTTTCACCTGCACCTGCACCGTCTTGCTTTCAGAGGCGAGGGTGAACGAAATGTTCAGCGTGGAAGTCTGCTCGTTGGAAGGCACATCAATCAGGCGATGCACACGTGAGGCAACGTTCAGCAACCTAAGCTCCTCCCGACTGCAAGAACAGAGAAACAAGCACAGGAGGAGCAGGAGAGCAACGCTCCGCTTAGGATTGCTGAGCCGCAAGATAGGACCTGACAGGGTTGGCATAGGCGTTGAGCGCGAAGGCACGCACGTCCTCACGGACTCCCTTGAAGCGATACAGGAACGCTTCCTTGTCGAAATCCTGATAGGAAGAAGCGAAGCGGGTGCTGTTCTCAAGATAGTCGTACGCGAACAGATTGGTCGGCCAGAGACGATACAGTGTATGGATCTGGCGATCCACCTCCTGGGCAACCTGCTCGGAGTTTTCGAACTCCCCTGCGATCGGTTTGCCGAAGGCAATATGCACATTGCCCTTGTGGCCTTTCATACCACGGGAGATGGAAATGAGGTCCTCATAGCGCTTCTTTGCATGTTCGCCCCGACTGAGTCTGGCAACTTCCTCCCCTGCCTTGATCAAATCACAGGGATCATACTCATAGCTGACTGCAACAGGAACGATCCGACAGCTGTTCACCACCTCACTGAAGGAGATGCCCTTCGACTTTTGCGAGAGATGGAGCATCTTGATGATTGCAGGAGTGGTTACATCCAGCCCGTCCTTTGCCCTTCCGCTCTTCTGGGCAACCCAGATGGACTTGTTCTCTTCGGTGATCAGCTCAACAAAATAGGAGCTGAGGCGAATCGATTCCAAGTATTTCTCGCGCATGGGAAGCGTCCGCTTGACCGTTACACCACCGTTGAGCTTGAAGAGGTCGGTGACAAACTGGTTGGTGAGCAGATTGTCCCCAATGGCCATCTCGCAGAGCATCCTGTCACCCTTCAGGAGAGCCATGTCGATCAGGGCACAGTCGAGCACGATATCCCGATGATTGCTCATGAACAGATACGACTGCTCCTTGGTGGTGTGCTCCATTCCACTGAAGCTGAAGGTATCGACGCTCTTCTGGATGATCGCAGGAAGAAAGATTCCTGCAGTGATATACTTCTGGAACTCATCATAATTGGTCACTTGCTCGAGGTTCTTCACGATGTGGTCGGCATACTGGGAAAGCAGCTTCTGCTGTTCCTCCGTTTCTGCAGGCCCTACCGAGGCAAGTATCTTGTGAATGGCATCCTTGTTCGCAAGAACGCGTGTGATGGCGTCACGAACATCCTGCCCCCGATAGGGGGCGATATCCTTATACTGTGTCAAATCCATAGGTCAACCCTTTTGTGCGTCCAGAATTGACTTCATGTACTGCACACGTTCCCACTTGGCGGGGTCGCTCATTCGTTCCTGTGCAAGTTTTCCGTTGAAGTCGGCAATCCTGGAGTAAGCATGCGAATCCATCCATTCTGTCAATTCCTCCTCGATTTTGGCAACAGAGCCCAGGCCCTGCTTGAGGAGAACGGAGCACAGCTGGACAGCCTTGGCCCCGGCAAGCAACTGCTTGATCACAGTGCTGCCACTATAAATGCCGGTGGAAGCACAGATATCGTAGCGAACCTCATCACTCATCAGTGCGGTCCACCTGAGGGAAAGAGCATACTCATCCTTGCTGCTCAGCATCTGGGCAGGCACCAAGGTCATCTTGTTGATATCAATGTCAGGACTGTAGAAACGGTTGAAGAGCACCACGCCATCGATGGAGAGCTCATCAAACTTGCGCATCATATGTGCAAGTGAAGAGAAGGAAGAGCCCATCTTGAGACTGAGCGGCAGTTTGATCTGCTTGCGTGCAGCTTTGACCAAGGAGAGGTACTCCTTCTCGATGGCAGCACCTTCCACTTCCACATCAGCAGCCACCACATAGTGGTTGAGCTCGATGGCATCGGCTCCACATGCTGCAAAGCGGTTGGCATACTCAATCCAGTTGCCGCTTTGGCGGCAGTTGATGGAGGCAATGACAGGAATCTCCAAGGTGCGCTTTGCATCCTCAAGCAAGGTCAGATAGGCGTCGATGTGACGCTCCATGGAGGCACTCTTCATGAAACCATAGGCATCGGCATGGGTCAGATACGCATCATTGAGGTCAGCGGCAGACTCCCCGTCCATCTCGATCTGTTCTTCGAATATCGACTTCAGCACCACTGCAGACATCCCTGCGTCCTCACAACGCTTCAGATTGTCAAGGGAGGCGGTAAGGGGACTGCTTCCTGCGATCAGGGGGTTTTTCAGTTTCAATCCGAGATATGATGTAGACAGGTCTGCCATAGAATGCTCCTCAAAAACAAAGGTAAAATGTGCCTACCGGCACAGTCTGCCCCAGTATAGCATGAAAGAAATCAATTCTCCAGACACCTTGAGCAATTGGCATAAAGAAAGGGTGCCCCGAAAGGCACCCCAGTACAGCAGAAATCTGCAAAAGATCAGAGAATATAGGGAATCTTGAGGTTGTGGGATTGGTATACCACAAACGTCTCGACCTCGGAAATCTCGCTGATCTTATCCAATTCAAACTTGAAGAAATCAAGAAGACTCAACCCTTCTTCTTCGGAAAGCACAAGCTGGACAATGAGATCATAACGACCGGTAACCACCGCTGCGGAGATCACACCCCTGAGTTCACTGAACTCCTTGGCTTTTCGCTCCAGATCGAGTGTCTTCAGCTTCACCCCCATCATGACCACCTGCAAACCAGGAATGGTCTCAGGGTTGATGAGGCCGGAGATCTGCAGAACCCCTTCATCAATCAGCTTGTTGACACGTGCGCGAACAGTGTTCTCGGTGATGCTCAGCTCCTCAGCGATTGCGCTGAAGGGCTTTCTTCCATCACACAGTTGCCGAATGATCGCTTTGTTCGTATCGTCCATCTTCACTTTCATGCCGGCCTACCCATTCTTCCGTTCGAACTCTTTCATGAACTCGGCCAGAGCAACCACATCTTCAGTGGGAAGTGCGTTGTACAAACTTGCACGCAACCCGCCGACGGAGCGATGGCCCTTCAGACCAAGCATGCCCAACTTCTTCGCTTCGTCAACGAACTTGGCCTCAAGTTCCTCACTGGGAAGTCTGAAGACAATGTTCATCTTGGAACGGAAGGTCGGGTCGACAGGACTGCGGAAGAACGGAGAGGAGTCGATGGTCTTGTACAGAATGCCACTCTTCTCGATTGCACGCTTCTGCATTCCTTCGGTTCCGCCATTCTTCTTGATCCACTCAAGCACGAGCTTCACAGCCCAGATGGAGAAGACGGGAGGAGTATTGTACAAGCCCTTTTCCTTGGCATGCAGTGAGTAATCCATGTATGCGGTCAGGTTGGTGTTCTGCTTCTCCAGCATGCTCTTCTTCATGATGATGAAGGTAGCACCGGCAGGACCGAGGTTCTTCTGCACACCACCATAGATCATGTCGAACTTGTTCACGTCGACCGGGCGGCTGAAGATATCGCTGGACATGTCACCGATGAGAGGAACGTCCCCGGTATCAGGGAAGTCCTGCCATTCGATTCCCCCGATCGTCTCGTTCGAGCAGAGGTACAGGTAGCTGGAATTGGCACTGGGTTTGACCGTCTTGGCATCAGGCAAGGAGGTGTACTTGTTTGCCTTTCCGTCATAGTAGTAGTTGACCTGACCAAGCTTGGCGGCATCGTCAGCAGCCTTGTTGGCCCAGGTGCCGCTGCGGATGTAGTCAGCGACCGTACCGGGGCGGAGGAAGTTCATCGGGATCATGGTGAACTGCAAGGTGGCGCCACCGCCGAGGAAGTAGACATCATACTCATCGCTGATGCCCAAAAGCTCCCTGAAGAGACCCAGGCACTCGTCATACATTGACTCGAACATGCCACCGCGATGGCTTGCCTCGATCATGGACAAGCCCTGATTGTTGTATTCGACCATCTGGTCGCGCAGCTGCTCCAATACCTCAACAGGCATTACCGAGGGACCTGCAAAATAATTCTTCTTCCGTTCCATCAGATTTTTCCTCCCTTCTTCAGTTCATCAATGATGTCAAAGGTCTCCTCGCCGATGCGAGCAAGATTCTCTTCGCTGTTTGCTCCGACGTGCGGAGTGAGGGTCACCCTCTCGCAGCCGAGAATCGGATAATCCGGGCTCGGGGGATCGGAGGGATAGACATCGGTGCAGTACCAGCTCACAGAACCCTCGCTGAGCATTGAGACCATGTCATCGGCGTCCACACAGAGTCCACGACCGGTGTTGATGACAACCGGGCTCTTCTTGCAGTGGCTGATCAAAGCCTTGTTGACCATGCCGCGGGTCTCATCGGTAAGCGGAAGGTGCAGGGAGATGTAATCTGCATCCGCAACAGCCAGCTCAGGAGTTGCCACCATCTCGGCGACAGGCGAGGAGGAGACATACTTGTCAAAAGCCACAACCTTCATGCCGAAAGCCTTGGCGCGTTCTGCGACCTTGCTTGCAATATTGCCGATGCCGAACAGGCACAGGGTCTTTCCGTAGAGCTCGGTGCGCTTGAGATTCTTCAGCCACTCGCCCTGCTTCATACCATTGTGGTAGGCAACCAGGTTGTTGGGGGTGCTCAGCATCAATGAGAACGCAAGCTCAGCAACTGCAATGGCAGAGGACTTGGGAGTGTTGCGTACGATGATCCCTTTGCTTTCCGCATAGACCTTGTCGATGTTGTCGATGCCGACGCCACCACGGATGATCAACTTCAGCTTGGGAGCCTGGTCGATGTACTCCTTGGTGCATTTGGTCTTGCTGCGTACCAATACCACTTCGGCTTCGCTGAGGCGGTTCTTGTCGGAGGTCACTTCACCAAAAACGGACAAACGTTCGGGAAGCGAAGAGTCAAAGGCGTCAGAAATGAGAATAAGCATGGTTTTACATTCCTCTCTTTGCAATATGATGGGCTGGAAAGCCCCTTTACAATCTTCTGAGGAAATAATACACCAAAAAAGTGCCTTTTGTCTAATTTATTTTGCGATTTCTGACGTATTTATAAAAATTCCCTCCAAATGTTTCCGAATAAGAAGAATTGGAGGGGTTTTGATAAGAGTTTGCAAAGGTCGGTTAGCAGCGAAAAGAAAAACCGCCGGAGTCCCGGCGGCGTGTATGAAAATCAATAGCCCTTTGAAACATGGAGCTTGCGCACCTTCTTCATCTGCTTGCGTGCAAGAGCTTTCTTCTTCCTGTTGAGGATGGTGGAGGGCTTTTCAAAGTACTCCCGCTTCTTCCATTCGCGGATGATGCCTTCCTTCTCAACCATGCGCTTGAAACGCTTGATCGACTTTTCAAGAGGCTCATTGTCGTCTACTTTTACGAATGCCATATATAAAATCACCCCCCTTCCCGATTACTGGGTTCATATTCACCTGCACTAGAATGCCCGAAAGACGGCAGGTGTGTCAAGTATGCCTAAGCGCTTTCTCCTGAAGACTTCAGGTCAATGATCGTCAACTGCAAACTCTCCTGGCTGCGGAAATAATTCCTGCCCAGGCGGAACACCACATCGACGATGGAACCCTTGTCAAAATCCTTTCCCACACGGTCCCCGGCCTTCCAGAAGACAGCCGGCCACTTGTAGGTGCCGAAACTGAGCGTGAGCTTCACGTGTTGGCTCGAACCCTTGGAGTTGTTCATGAACTGGATGTCATCCACAATGGCTCCCTCCATTTGCAGCACCAGAGGAGGATTCTTCTCACCGTATGGCTCGAAGAACTCAACCACCTTGATGATCTCAGGGGTCATGTACGGTTCAGGGAGTGCGCAGTCGATGACCACCTCGTCCTCAGTCTCCTCAGGCATGCAGTCCATCGTGTCAATCTCATCCATCACCCTCCTCTTGAATTCGGGAAGGTTCTCCACGTCCATGGAAAAACCGCCGGCACACACGTGGCCACCGAAATCAAGGAAGAGATCACTGAAACGAGAGAGAAACTCCCGTGCATTGAAATGGGTTGGACTGCGCATGGAAGCAGAGACACGCGTATCCCCTACCGTTGCCAGAACAATGGCCGGAGCATTGAACTGCTTGAGCAGCCTGCTAGCCATGACCCCGGTAATGCCGCGGGAGAGCTGGGGATCCTCAACCACCACCAATTTCGAACCGGTGGACTCAAAGCTGTGCTTCGCCTTGCTCAGCATCCGATCCCACGCATCCTCACCCAGCTTCTGTCGCTCCTTGTTGAGCTTCATCAGTTCATAGGCCAACTGTTCCGACCGTTCCAGATTCTCACTGAGCAGCATCTCCAAGGCAACCGATGGTTTTCCCATGCGCCCGGAGGCATTGATGACCGGACTGATCTGCCAGGAGATATCGCTGGTGGAGAGCTGCTTGCCCATCAGGTTCTGCATGGAGAAGAGAGGCAACAAGGATTGCCGCTTACCCAGGGTGAGCACCTTCAGTCCCCGCTTGACCAGAATGCGGTTCTCGTCCTCCATCGGCATCAGGTCCGCAACGGTTCCTATGGCAACCAGATCCAGGATTGACTCATACTCCGCATCAAGAGCGGGATAGCGTTTCATGCAGTAGGCATTGAAGAGCGTAAAGAGCACCTGCAGCTCATCCTTGCCGAATGGGGAGTACTTGATCGCCCGACTCAGGTTGGAAAGGGCGAAGAGCCCCTTGCCCTTGATCACCGGCATCACCGCTTCCATCTGGGGCCGCATGTCCATGAGATGGATGTCCACCTGCTTGCCGAAGGCATGGCGCAACTGGGCCAGCTCGCTGGGGGCATCGAGCACCAGGATGGGAAGACCGCAATCGAGGAACTGCAGCACCTTGCTCTGGCTGCTCTTGATGAGGCCGGGATTGATCTCCTCGATCACCCGGTCGATGACCAGCAGATTCTGGATGCGCATCGCTTGGATGATGACCGTATCCTTGCCCGGCTGTGCGTGCAGGAGGATGCACTCCTCCCGGTAGAAATCAGTGTGACTGAACCGAAGTGCCCAGATCACCTTGGCCACCACCCCGCAACCTGCAAGATGCTGGAACGGATAGCCGCTGCCGCTCATCTTCGGATCGATGATCGCAAGGGCCGGGGGAAGCTCATCCCCACTGATATGGTGATCGAGGACAATGGTATCAAGCCCCAGGCCATGGGCATGGGCAATCTCCGCAACATTGGAGATGCCGCAGTCGACGGTAAGGATCAGGGTGACCCCATCTGCATGCGCCTTCTCGACCCCCCCCATGGTCATACCATAGGGATCATCACCTTCAGGCAACTGGTAACTCACTTCCAGCCCCAAGCTGCGCAATTCCGAAACCAGGAGTGCTGTGCTGGTTATCCCATCGACGTCACGGTCACCGAAGACACAAATCTTCTCCCCTTCGGCAACAGCATCGTTGATGCGATCAACCACCTCTTCCATATCGTCGAAGAGGAAGGGATTGTGCAGGTAGGTCAGCTCACTTTCCAAAAAGAACTTCACCTGCTCACTGCTTGTCAGACCCCTTCTTGCGAGAATCGAAGAGCACAGGAGATCCACCCCATACTGCTCGTGCAGATGGCGTATATCCTGCGAAGAAACCGGAGACTTTTTCCAAAGCATATATGTACAACCTTATAAATAATAATCACGTACCTATCCTACGAGCTCACCAACAGCCCATCGCTGAGCGTCTTCAGATAGCCGCCGCACAGAAGCAGGGCATACCTGAGCATATAGGATTTGATGCGGGCACCTGCAGCAGGGTTCAGCTGAACAAGAACCGCATCCTCAAACCGAAGGTCGGCAGTAAGGACAAGATACCGCCTCATTCCGGGGAGAAGCAACAGAGGAGAATCCAAAGAGGCACAATCCTTGCAACAGGGTGAGCCAAGGGAAGAGGAGAACGAGATGATCTCATCCTTTTCATACGGCCGCTCACAGACAGGACAGATGCGGTAGTCCGGACGCAAGCCCAGCAATTCACTCATCTGGTGCACAAACTGGATCAGGACCTGGTTTGCCTGGTCTGGCAGGGATGCAAGCAAATCCAGAGCCTTGCTCAACAGCGCATACGCCTTTTGGCTATCCCCTCCGTTTGTTTTCATCATCATCTCACAAAAGAAGAGAGCACGATAGGTTTGCATCAGGTCCGAGCGAAGCACTTCATGCTCATCAAGCACCTTCAGGTCCTTGAGGGTGTACTCCTTCTTCACCGGATTGTAGTAGAGGAAGAACTGGCCATCGGTAAGCACCTCGGCCTTCACCGCCTTCAGCGATTTGCGCGCCCCATAGCTGACGACGTCAATGATGCCAAAGTCCACGCTCAGCAAGGTGAGCTTCCGGTTCAGCTGACCGTACCGCTGACTGTGAAGCACAATGCCCAAAGACGATACGTTCCGCTCCATGCATCCTCCAAGAGCAAGAGTAGAAGGAACAAGGCAAAAAATCAACTGGTTGGAAGTTGGGTCAGCCTGTGATAAGCTATCGCTCATGAAACGTCCCCTACTCATGCTGATGGTGCTGCTTCTCATCGCCCCGCTCTGGGCCTTGAGCATAGTCCCGCGTGTTACCGAACAACCTTTTGACAGCGTCAAGGAACTGGGCGCCGTGGATTTTTCCAAGCCGCTTGCACCGAATCAACAAGCCTGGGTGGACAAAACGGAAGTGCAGCTGCTCACCGTCGGCCCCGGCGACCCGCTCTATGCCTGGTTCGGGCACAGCGCACTCATCGTCACCCAACCATCGGGAACCAGAATCATGTACGATTGGGGCATATTCGACCCAAACCAAAAGCACTTCTACCTGAACTTTGCCCAAGGCAGGATGTACTACTACGTGGTGGCCAGCGAGGCAGGGTGGCGAATCGAAGAGGCACTGGAAGAGAACCGTGATGTGAAGCTGGCGAAGCTCGACTTCCCTCCCGAAGCAAAGTTTGCGCTCATCTCCTTTCTGCAGCGGCATATCAAAACCGAATACAGCACCTATCTCTACCACTTCTACTATGACAACTGTGCTACCAGGATTCGGGACATCATCAACGCTGCCACAGAAGGCGAGTTCCAAGCGTGGGCTGAGGCCCAGGCAGCAGAGGACTCACTGCGTTCTGTCACCCTCCCCAACATGATTCACAGCCCCCTGGTCTTCTGGGTCCTCGATTTCTTGCAGGGAAAGACCATCGACAAACCGATGAACCGCTATGAAGAGCTCTTTCTCCCCGAGAAATTGCACCAGGCTGTGGTGGACTTTGCCGCGGAACAGCAGGAGGGGTTTGCAATCTCAACAGAGGTCTTGCAGGAAGTGGATGATCAAGCGGTCAGATTTCCCGTCCAGGAAGGAAAGGGTTCTTATGTGTGGGCATATGCGCTTGCAGGCCTTGGGAGCGGAGCACTTCTGCTTCTGCTCAAGCGATGGTTGCCCAAAGCCATGCGACTGCTGCTGGGCTTGCTGCTGCTTGCCCTGGCAGTGCTGGGAACCCTTCTGCTGTTCATGATGCTCTTCTCAGACATGGATATGACTTACTTCAACGAGAACATCCTCTTTGTCCACCCGCTGCTTGCAATCCCCGCCTTCGGCTTTCTCTTTCGCAAGAAGGATCAATCACGCATGTTGGGTTTCTCTGTCCTGGTGATGGCACTCTTGGTGGCAATGAAGCTGTTTGTTCCCGCAGCAACCCTGCAGGACAATCTCAGAACCATTGCCCTGCTCTTGCCCATCTACTGCTCAGGGGCGTCCTTTCAGCGCCGTTCCAAGAGTCAGAAGGCCTAGGTCTTCCATCTCAAGCCGTCGGGCGACCAGAAGGGCGGGAAACCCATGTTTCTGGGCGTTGTAGTAGGCCGCCTTCTCATGATACAAGGCAGCAGCAGCAACCAGCTCCTGCTCTATTGCATACAGCTGTTCAAAGTAGGATTGGTAGACAGGGTATTCGCTTTTCCTGAAGAGGTTTGGCTGCAGGATGGCCAGTTCCTCGTCCAGCCGGCGATAGGCAAGGCTGAGCTCTTCAACCGAACTCTCCTTGTCAAAGAGCCTGATTGCTTCCATGAGGGACTTCGCCTGTTCGGCAGAGTCGAGAACCTTCACCAAAGCCTCGGCATACAGAAACCGATCCTCAATGAGCGCACGAACATCCTCCTGTGCCAGGAGGGCTTGCTGTTCGTACCGGTTGAGCCGGTTCACATTGTTTCGGTCTATGGCCAAAACAGCGAAGGCCAAAAGGGATATGACCACCGCAATGCTGATCACAGCACTGCGGCGGTTGGGAAAGTAGGGTTTCCTAGAGGACAATCTTGGTTCCCTTGCCCTCATAGAGCGCGCCATAGATATTGGCTGGATCGGTGATCAAGCCCATATTGCCGGTGGAGCGCACGAAATCAACAATGGCCTGTACCTTGGGGAGCATGGAGCCGGGGGCAAAATGCCCTTCGGCAATGTACGTCTCCGCCTCGGCTGTGGTGATGGTGTCCAGACTCTTCTGGTTCGGCTTGCCATAGTTGAGGCAGACCTTCTCCACTGCGGTGGAAATGACAAACAGATCGGCATTGAGCTGCTTAGCCATCAGGGCGGCAGCCAGATCCTTGTCGATGACAGCTTCCCTTCCGCTGAGCATTCCCTTCTCATCACGCACGACAGGAATACCACCGCCGCCGCCTGCAATGACGATGATCTTGTTGTCAAGCAAGCTCCTGATGGTATCAATCTCAACGATGGCCTTCGGCTTGGGACTTGCGACAACCCTGCGGTAGCCACGTCCAGCATCCTCAACACAATTCCATCCATCGTGTTCGGTGTGATAATCGGCATCTTCCTTGGTCATGAAGGAACCGATCGGCTTCGAGGGTTTGCCGAAGGAGGGATCGTCATCACTGACTTCCACCTGGGTCACCACGGTAGCCACATTGGGCTTGAGCCCGATTTTTGCAAACTCATTGTGCAAGGCCATCTGCAACTGATAGCCGATTGCTCCCTGGGTATCCGCCACACAGCTGTCCAACGGGACCGTGTGAAGAATGGAACGGGAGAATTCAGCCCGAAGCAGGATGAATCCCACCTGCGGTCCATTGCCGTGTGCAATCACTACGCGATGACCAGCTTTTACGAGCTTGGCGATATGCGCCGCGGTTTTGCGTGCCGCCTCATACTGGGCGGTAC
>Ga0172377_10006883_pt1 | contig 11729 bp, 8 predicted proteins | sample Pumphouse3metaG_FD_119749 | JGI IMG/M metagenome (GOLD analysis project Ga0172377, IMG submission 119749) | Leachate microbial communities from a municipal landfill in Southern Ontario, Canada - Pumphouse #3 metaG | ecosystem: Engineered > Solid waste > Landfill > Unclassified | place: Canada... | reverse complement strand
AGTGTGGTTTTTCCTGCACCACTCTTTCCCTCAATACTCACAATCTCTCCCTTCTCTATCGTTAGGTTGATACCCTTCAGTACTTCTAATGCTCCAAAATGTTTGGTGATTCCTTCTAGTTTAATCATGTTGGCTTAATTTCCGGATAACATATTCTGCTAAATAACAACCAAAGATTGCTGGCATATAGCTAATGGTTCCTGCTGTTGATTTCTTGTTCTTTTCGCTGACAAGAAGAATACTATCTATATCTGCTTTCTCTGTACTAAAAACCACAGGGAGTTTACGTCGAAACTTCATTCGCTTAAATCGTTTGCGCACAGCTCTACTCAGTCCACAATGATAGGTCTCCCATAAATCGCCAAACCGTACTTGGGTAATATCTTTTTTGGCACCAGAGCCCATACTAGAGATGATGGGTATCTTTCTGGTTAATGCTTCGTAGATAAGAGCACATTTGGGACTAAGGGTATCGATGGCATCTACAATAAAATCGAATGCGTGTTGCGCCAAGAAATCGGGCAGTGTCTCCTCTGTAATAAAGGTGGCAATGCCCTCTATCTTAATAGCTGGATTAATATCTAGGCAACGCTGTATGGCTAGATCCACTTTACGCTCTCCAATGGTGGAGTGTAGGGCATATATCTGACGGTTAATATTACTATTGGTTACCATGTCCGTATCAATCAGGGTTAATTGACCTATGCCTGCTCGGCATAACATTTCTGCGGCATAACCTCCAACGCCTCCTACTCCAACAATGAGTACATGTGCCTGTTGTAGTGCTTGTAAAGATGCATCTCCTACTAACAGAGATGTTCTTTCATTCCAATTATTCATTACTTGCTTTTCTGTTTTTTCTCCACCATTTTCTCAAATGAATACGTGGCGCATTGTCGGCCTCTAAACGAGGGTCGGTAAAGGATACTAAATTTGCTGGGTCGCCATATTGGTCGGGGAAAATAAGCATGATGCCACAATGTGTAAAGTGTTTACGTAGGGCTGTTGCTGTTTTATCTATCGACCATTCATAGGAGATAGAACCCGGTCTACCTTGAATAACCACGAATAGATGGTCATCGTTGATGGTTTTAGCTAAATCGATAATATTAGCCTCTTTTTCAAATGGAAGGAAAGTGGTGCGCATTTTCGTGTAATAATGCTGTGTGTATTGTTGAATATAGGGGATGGTGTTAGGGTCTGCATGGAAAAGGATGCGACAGCCTAGTTGTTCATCTATACGTGCAATACGGTCAATCCATTTATGAAAGCCCGACTCATATTCTGCACGAGGGGGAACAAGCACCACGATACGTCGTAGAGTGTTCATTGGTATTTGTGCTTTTAGAAGAATCACCTGTTTATGCGTGTTCTTAAGCAGATCTAGGGTAATGGCTCCTAAGTTGGAATCGGTGAAGGATGATTTTTTATGTAGTCCTATAATAATTTCTGAACAATCGTTTTCTTTTAAGGTATGTACAATGCTAACGGCAATGTTTGTGCTTACCCTATTCTGGGCATATAGTTTTACATCGGCCGCTGCTGCATGCTTCATGGCTAGCTCCAGAATCTCTTTGTCTTCGGCAAATTGAACCTTTTCGTCGGTACTGTCAAACATTACGTGTACGCCAATAAGTGGATGATTTTGCTTTGTGCTTCGCATCATCACCGCTGTTGTTACTAGCTCTTCCACGGTTTCTGGATTGGAGAGAGAGAGTAATATTTTTTCTTTTTCTTTATCGACTTTTTTATTAGAAACCTCTTTTTCTGCTAAGGTTAGTTTCTTAGCAGCCATTTCTGTGGCAATAGAACTAATCAAGCAAGATCCCAATATCATGATAACAATACCATTGAGCTCATCATTGTTCATCATATAGGTGTTTTCTGCTATCAAGGTTTTTGTACCAATCATAACCATGGCTAACGCACCTGCTGCATGGGCATTGCTTAAGCCAAACATAATTTGACGCTCGCTGGAGTTCATATGGAAAATTTTCTGTGTTAGAAAAGCAGCAATCCATTTAGTACTTGTGGCAACGGCTAAGATAACAAAAACAACAAATAGGGTATCTCCACCCTCAAAAAGAGTTTTGATATTGATAAGCATACCTACACCAACTAGAAAATAGGGAATAAACAGGGCGTTTCCAACAAATTCTATACGGTTCATTAGAGGAGACACATGTGGAATTAGTCGGTTGAGTACAACACCTGCTATAAAGGCCCCTAAAATATCTTCTAACCCAATCAGCTCTGCTAATGCTGCACTTAAAAAGAGCAAGGATAAGATAAAGATATACTGCATGATGCTATCGCTATATTTTTTAAAGAAATAGCGGGTGATGCGTGGATAAATATAGATAGTACCTACACAGTAGGCAATGCACTTAAGGAGAAACAGTAGCCAGAAAGAGGCTCCTCTTTCTTCGTTGTAATGTCCTGATATAGTGGCTAATATAAAAAGGGAGAGCACAACAGCCACCATGGTTCCTCCAATAGAGATGGAAACGCTGGAGTGTTTGCCCAGTCCCATATTACTTACAATAGGATAGGTCACAGGTGTATGGTCCGCAATGATACAAGCTAAGAGCACCGAGGCAAGTAGGCCATAGCCTAATAGATAGACGCTACTATAGTAGCCCACAACAAATGGAATGGTAAAGGTTAATAAACCAAAAATGAGCCCCTGCTTTTTGTTCTGCATGAATCCTCGAATATCCATCTCTAGTCCCGCTAAGAACATGATATAGAGAATACCAACTTTCCCAAAGAGTTCGAAACTACTATCTCTCTCTAGAATATTAAAACCATATTTACCAATGAGTATACCCGCTAAAATCATTCCGATGATGTGCGGTATTCGTAGTTTTTGCAGTAATAGCGGTGCAAAAAGAATGATGGATAACATAATAAAGAAGATCCATGTAGGATGTGTAATTGGTAGTTGAAAGCTGATGTTGAGTAAAATCATACTGTATTTCTTTTAGAATGAAGACTTCTCTTGCAAAATAACAAAAAAGAACTGACAGTTAGAAAAAAACGGCTACTTTTGTCAAAATAAATTAATAGATAAATAGAGCATGTCACGAATATTTTTAGTTGGCTTTATGGGTGTTGGAAAAACAACGCTTGGAAAGGCACTTGCCAAAAAAGCTGGTTTTTCTTTTTTAGATTTAGATGCATATATAGAAACACGTATGCAGCAATCTATTCGTCAGTTGTATACGGCGTTGCAGGAGGAGAAGTTTCGCCTATTAGAAAAGCAAATGTTACACGAGGTTGCTGAGATGGAGGACGTAGTGATTTCAACTGGTGGAGGAACGCCCTGTTTCTTTGATAATATGTTGTGGATGAATAAGCGGGGAAAAACCGTTTTCTTACAAGCAACGTTGGAGGTGTTGTTTGCGCGTTTAAAAGTTGGACGAGAGACGCGTCCTTTGCTCTCTAATTTAACGGATAAGGAGTTGAAGCTTTTTATCGATTCTCGTTTTAAAGAGCGCCTTCCCTTCTATCAATTAGCTGTTTATTCCTATTCCTCTGACCATCTAGAGAGTTTGGCCGAATTAGATAATTCTGTGGAGGAGCTGCTAGATTTGTTAGCAGAAGGTAAAACTTTAAAATAAGTAGGTGAAAAGATATCTTTCTTGCTTGTAAAGAATAGATTAATGTGTATTTTTGTGCGTTAAAACAACTAATTTTTTTGAAGTAAAAGATAGAATGAGAAAATGGCGTATTGAAGATTCAGAAGAGCTCTACAACACAGTGGGTTGGGGTACTTCTTATTTTGGCATTAATGAAAAGGGTCATGCCGTTGTGTCTCCTAAAATGGGAGCAGCGAAAGTTGACTTAAAAGAGTTAATTGATGAGCTGCAGCAACGAGATGTATCAGCTCCTGTTTTGGTGCGTTTTCCAGATATTCTGGATAGTCGTATAGAAGCCATACATAATTGTTTTCAACAAGCTTCAAAAGAATATGACTATAAGGCTAACAATTACATTATCTATCCCATAAAAGTAAATCAAATGCGCCCTGTGGTGGAGGAGATGATTAGCCATGGAAAGAAGTTTAATTTGGGACTAGAAGCGGGGTCTAAACCAGAGCTACATGCAGTAATGGCGGTTAATACCGATTCCGATTCCTTAATTATTTGTAATGGATATAAGGATGAGGATTACGTAGAGTTGGCCTTGTTGTCGCAAAAAATGGGCAAGCGTGTTTTCTTAGTTGTGGAGAAATTAAATGAGTTACGTTTGATTGCGCGTATTGCTGCACAGTTAAATGTACGCCCTAATCTAGGTATTCGTATAAAACTAGCCTCCTCTGGTAGTGGTAAATGGGAAGAAAGTGGTGGCGATGCTAGTAAGTTTGGTTTAACCTCTAGTGAGCTATTAGAAGCACTTGATTTTATTGCTAAGAACGGGTTAGAGGATTGTCTAAAATTAATTCATTTCCATATTGGAAGTCAGATCACAAAGATTAGTCGTATTAAAACGGCTTTGCGCGAAGCTTCACAGTTTTATGTGCAGATGCATGCTTTAGGATTTAAAGTGGAATTTGTGGATATTGGTGGTGGACTAGGTGTGGATTACGATGGGACTCGTTCTTCGAGTAGTGAGAGTAGTGTTAACTATACCATACAAGAATATGTGAACGACTCTATCTCCACCTTTGTGGATGTGAGTGATAAGAATGATATACCGCATCCAAATATTATAACCGAGAGTGGACGTTCCTTAACGGCCCATCATTCTGTTTTAATCTTTGAGGTGCTAGAAACCGCCTCTTTACCTAGTATGGATGAGGAGTTTGAAGCCACGGCCGAAGACCATGAGTTAGTGCAAGAGTTGTATAATATTTGGAACGACCTAAATCAACAAAGGATGATGGAGGCTTGGCACGATGCACAACAAATACGAGAAGAATCTTTAGATTTGTTTAGACATGGCCTTGTAGATTTAAATACGAGAGCCAAAATAGAGCGTATCTATTGGTCTATTACCCGTGAGATAAACTTGATTGCTTCGCACTTAAAGCATGTGCCCGATGAATTTAGAATGTTAGATAAGTTGTTGGCCGATAAATATTTCTGTAATTTTTCTTTGTTTCAGTCGCTTCCAGACTCGTGGGCAATCGATCAGGTGTTCCCTATCATGCCTATACAACGACTCGATGAGCGGCCCACTCGTCAAGCAACACTACAAGATATAACGTGCGACTCGGATGGAAAGATTGCTACCTTTATTTCTACCAGTAACATTAAGCATGTTTTGCCTGTTCATCCGCTTCGCTCCGGTGATTCCTATTATTTAGGGGTGTTCTTAGTAGGTGCTTATCAAGAGATCTTAGGCGATATGCATAATCTCTTTGGGGATACAAATGCGGTGCATGTAACGGTGAACGAGGAGGGGTATTCTATTGACCAGATTATTGATGGAGAAACCATTGCCGATGTGTTAGACTATGTGCAATATAACCCAAGAAAATTGGTTCGTACCCTAGAAACATGGGTAACAAAATCGGTTAAAGAGGGTAAGATTACACTAGAAGAGGGAAAGGAATTCTTGTCGAACTATCGTTCTGGATTGTATGGATATACCTATCTAGAGTAAGTAAAATAAAAAATAGTATAAATGGTTAGTGCTCTATGAAGTATGAATTGCAGACAACGGAATGGGGCAGATTGTATGTTGTAGAGAACACACGTGCAAAACGTATTGTTGTGCGCTCTTGTGCGGAGGGTTTAAAAGTGACGGTGCCTTGTGGCATCCAGCAAAAAGAGCTCCTTCAGACCCTGCAAAAGATGGAGGCACAGCTTACTAAACTTCGTGATCGTAGTCCTATTTTACATATTGATTTATCCTATCAGATTCAAGCCCCTTTTTTCCAATTAACGGTGAAAGAGGGGGTTGGATCCTCTTTTTTCTTACAACAGGATGGGGCAAAACATCTGCTTGTTTGTCCTGCACAGGTCGATTTCTCTGCAGCAACGGTTCAAGAACGCTTAAAACGTGCTGTTGTTGAGGCTATGCGTGTACAAGCGAAACTTGTTTTACCTACTCGCCTATATCAATTGGCCGAGAAAAATGGTTTCACTTATCAAGCAGTAAGCATCAACTCGAGTAGGGGGAGATGGGGCAGTTGTACTGCTGCAAAGAAAATTAATCTATCTCTTTCTTTACTACTGTTGCCCACGCATCTGATAGATTACGTGTTGCTCCATGAACTGGTTCATTTGAAAGAGATGAACCACGGCACACGTTTCTGGGCTTTGCTCGACCAGCTAACCGATGGTCAATCGCATCGTTTACGCACGGAGCTAAAGCAGTATCATCCTCTTTAAGAGGAGCAGCACTACCTAAAAGCTAGCATTTGTTAATAGGCATGATTGTTTGCATCGTCCATCTCTTGTGTTGTGATTTTCTTTTTATTAATCATTCTCCAGGTATAAAAGATATAGAGAAAGATAAAGGGAATCAACAGGGAAACGTAGCCCATCACGAGTAGTGTGAATTTGCTAGAACAAGCATTGGAAATGGTGAGTGAGCTTTGCATCGTTGAGAGAGAGGGATAGAAGGCCGTTTGATTATACCCCACCGAAACGATTAAGGTGGAAACAGTTAAGATAGTACCTATTGCACTATACCAAATGCTTTTTGTCCATACCTGTAAGCTACTTCGGAAAATACTATATAGCACGAGCAACACACCGATAAGAAAGAGACCCCCTACGATTGGCATTTCTATAAAGTTATAGAGGTATTTATGTGCTTCGAGTCCAATCTGTTGATTACTGTCTATGGCATAGCCCTCCATTAAGAAGAGTTTTCCAATAAAGAACAAGAAGAAGATTAAAAACAGAGCTGCATTTATGCGCACTAAACGAGGGGTTCGTGCAAGCATCTCTTCATGCTGGATGCTGTTTGTAAAATAGTGAAGTGCTAGTATGCGGGATAGAAAGAAGACAGCTAGTCCTAGACTTAGATTATGAAAAACAAGTAGTGCTTCGAGTCCATGATAGGGTGTGTCCCAACTTACATGATTCAGCAAATCGGTACTAAAATGTGCGCCTGTAAAAAAGGTGGCTATCATTGTACCAATAAAGATGGTTCCAATACAACCATTGAGGTAGAGCATCCTATCGTAAACGGATTGTCCCAGCCAGTTGCCTGGTTTACTTCTAAACTGGTAGCTAACGGCTTGTAATACAAAAACAAAGAGAATAATCATCCACATCCAATAGGCCCCTCCAAAGCTGACACTATAGAAAAGAGGAAAGGAGGCAAATATGGCTCCTCCAAACACAACTAATGTAGTGAATGTAAATTCCCATTTTCGGCCTAATGCATTTACTAATAGGGTTCGTTCTTTATTGGTCTTGGCAAGATTGCTAAATAGGGTTTGTCCGCCTTGCACAAAAAACAAAAAGGCGAGAAGACCTCCAAGAATAGCTATAATCAGCCACCAGTAGTGCTGCAATGTGCTGTATGACATTTGTTCAAACATATACTTTCGTTTTATTCGTTGTGTAAATCTTTATTTTTTATTTGTTTAACCATAATGCCTATCTCTGCTATAAGTAAAGTGGTGAATGTAATAGCAAAAAGAACAAAGGTTAGTTTTACAGAATCACTGTCGATACGGGTAACAGCTTGCGCGTTGGTCATAAGGTCTTGAATAATCCAAGGTTGTCTGCCAACTTCGCTAACAATCCACCCTGCTTCGCTCGCCACATAGGCTAGAGGAATGCTTAGGAATAGTATCCATAAAAAGTAGCGCTTATGTTGTAATGTTTTTCGTTTATGAAAGAATAAAACAAGGCTAAATAGAAGTAAAAACCAGAAGCCTAGTAGCACCATGACATGAAAAGAGTAGAAGGTTAGGGATAAGGGCGGGATAACTTGCATACTGTTTTTTAGTTGTATCTGTGGGTCCTCATTGTAATGACTGCCATAGCCAAAGTAGCTAAAGTGTTGTTGCATCCACGCCTCGTCTTCAAACTTGGCACGTAAAAGGGTGGCAGTAGTATCTCCTGCTTGAACGGCTTTCTTATACGATAATAGTGCTTGTTGTGCTATTCGGCCGCGTCTTATCTTTTCTGCAAGCGGTAAGATGTTATAAGTCTCATTCCCTTGTAGTAAATCGTTGATGCCTGGAATATAGGCGTCTCCATCTCCACTGGTCATGTAGGAGAGTAGGCGGGGAATCTTTAATCCTTTAAATGTAGGAAATTGAATGCCCTTGTTTGTTATTTTAGGTTGGTTTAAAATGCCTATGATGTTTAGCTCCACCTCACTGTGTCCGGTATAGAGTGCTTCTATAGCTGCAAATTTCATGGGTTGGGTTTTGGCTATTCCACGTGCCGATGTATCTCCAGTAAAGATGGTTAATAGAACGGCACAGAACCCAAAGACGGCGGCTATTTTACTGCTCTTGAGTGCTAAATCTGTTTTCCGATGTTGTAGAAGATACCAAGCACTAATGCCAATAACAAACACAGCGGCTAGCATATAGCTAGAGAGTACCGTATGGAAGAACTTGTTGAGAGCGGTATTGGAGAAGATAATTTCCCAAAAATCGACCATCTCATTGCGAGCTGTATCTGGATTAAACTGCATTCCTTTGGGATCTTGCATCCACGCATTGGCCACAAGTATCCAAACGGCCGATAGATTTGAACCGATGGCGGTAAGCCATGTGGCGGTAAGATGAAACCGTTTGCTCACCTTTTCCCAGCCAAAAAACATGACGGCAATAAAGGTGGTTTCCATAAAGAAAGCCATCATCCCTTCAATAGCTAATGGAGCTCCAAAGATATCCCCCACAAACCAGGAATAGCTGCTCCAGTTGGTGCCAAATTCAAATTCCAGAATCAGTCCTGTTGCCACTCCAATAGCAAAATTAATACCAAATAATTTCATCCAAAATTTGGTAATGTTTTTCCACTTTTGGTCGCCTGTTCGCACATAGTAGGTTTCCATAATGGCGAGGATAAAACTTAGGCCTAATGTTAGTGGAACAAAGAGCCAATGATACATAGCTGTGAGTGCAAATTGTGCACGAGACCAATCAATTAACGAGGTGTCTATTTGATGAAACATACTTAATTAAGCGTTATGGAGTTAATGATGAAGGATTTGTTGTAGTGATTTGGCGTATGACATGCTCACTTCGTTGCGCATCTGTTTTATAGGTTTGTTGTAGCATGTTAGGAAAGAAGAGCGGCCGTATTATTCCGAAGAAAACAACTATTTTAAGGAGTATAATAATCCACACGATACAAGCCCAGCGCGGCATCGACCGGAAGCCATCTACGTATAGACTGAAAATTGCTTTTTTCATAGGTGTGTTTTTATAGTAGCAGCAAGATAAGCATTATTTGTGAAGTACATATTAATTTATTCTGTTTTTTTAAATTTCACTTTTTTAGTATGAAGTTAACTTTGTATCTTTGCGCGCTTTAATTATAATAGATTACACTATGTTTCCAATTATTTCTACATTTCTTCTTGCCATTGGCGCAGGATATCTCTTACGCCGGCGTACATTGGCTCTTTTGAGTTCATTCATTATGCTATGCGTGGTTATTCTCTTGTTTTGGTTTGGCGTAGAGATGGGCAGTAACCGTATGCTGATGAATAGTTTGCCGGTTCTTGGATTGGAATCGCTGGTGATTACAATAATGGGACTATTGGGCAGTTTGTTAGCTAGTAAGCTATTATGGCACTATCTTTTATCTACGGGGAAATGGAAGAAGAAGCGTTCCTCCACAACAACACTCCAGAGTGATGCTATAACAGCAACTACTTATCAGCTGAGTTGGAAAACGATTCGTAGTAGCTTGCTTATTGTTATATGGTTTGTTATAGGGGGATATGTTGGTTGGTTACATCTCATCCCAACGGAGTGGATGCATCCATCTATTAGTCTCTATCTGTTGTGTTGTTTGTTGGCAATGGTGGGTTGTAGTGTGGGGCATAATAAGAGCTTGTGGCACTCTATCCGACACTCTTCTGCCTATCTTTTTCTGCTTCCTGTTGCTACTGTTTTGGGCACCCTATCTGGTGGACTGGTTTTGAGCCTTTTCTTAGACCGACAACCAACAGAGCTGTTGGCAATAGAATCGGGATTTGCTTATTATAGCTTATCTAGTGTGTTAATCACCCAGAAATTGGGGGTTGAGTTAGGTACCATAGCTTTACTAGTAAATATCTGGCGAGAATTGATTACCCTCCTTTTTGCACCTTTCATGGTGCGTTGGTTTGGTCCACTGTCTCCTATATCAGCAGGGGGAGCTACCAGCATGGATACCACTCTACCAATTATACGGCAGGTTACCGGCGATAGGTTTGTGCCTCTTTCTATTTTACATGGTATGTTGGTTGATTTTAGTGTTCCCTTTTTGGTGGGCTTCTTTTGTTATTTGGCACTTTAGTGTGGTTTGTAATTTTTTTTTATCTTTGATGCGATTCTTATTGTACTACCTCTTTTAAAAGCTGTAGTGTGTGCTAAATACAAAAAGTTGTAACCTTCTAACCTATTTACTATGAAAAGAGAAATTTTGTTGTTACTGTTATGCTTTTGTGCATGGACAGCTTGGAGCCAAGTAACCTTAGTGAAAAATAGTAACGCCAAAGCACGGATTATTGTTACGGGAGACTCGGTGGATTGGCAAGCTGCTCATCTGCTACAAGATTTTACCCATCGGTTGAGTGGTGCTAAACTGCCTATCCTTACGAAAAAAGCGAATTATCTGCCGCGTAAATTGGATGTGGTGATTGGTAATGCTTTTTCTTTACCCAAAGAATTGGAATCTCAACCATCTACTTTAAAAGAGGATGGCTTTCTTTTAGCAACGCACCACCAGATTATGTATGTAAGAAGTGGTGGCGGAAAGGGGAGTGTTTATGCTATTGTAACGTTGTTGGAAAACTTTTTTGGCGTGGATTATTGGGGAAACCATGCGCTCTCTTTTGTGCCAAAAGAAAATTTGATTGTACCCTCTATGAGGCGTGTAGAGAATCCCTCTTTTCGCTATAGACAAACACAATCGTATGCCATAGCTACTGATCCTCTTTATAAAACATGGTTCCGTTTAGAGGAACCAAAGGAGATGTTTGCAGCAACCTACTGGGTGCATACTTTTGACCGTCTTCTTCCTGCTAGTGTGTATGGGAAAACTCATCCTGAATATTATGCTTATTACAATGGTAAACGCCATCCGGGAAAAGCGACTCAGTGGTGTTTAACTAACCCTGAACTCTTTGAGGTGGTGGCACAGCGTATCGATTCTATTTTTAAAGCCAATCCGGGTAAGACTATGATTTCTGTGAGCCAAAATGATGGTAATTTTACACACTGTAGATGTGAAAAATGTAGTGCTGTTGAGAAATATGAGGGGGCTATATCTGGCAATTTTATCCATTTCTTAAATAAATTAGCTACTCGTTTTCCGGATAAGGAGTTTTCTACATTGGCTTATATCTTTACCATGAATCCGCCTAAGCATGTTAAACCATTGCCAAATGTGAACATCATGCTATGCGATATTGACTGTAAACGCGAAGTACCGCTTACTGATAATGTGTCTGGTCAGGAGTTTGTGAAGGCTCTTGAGGGATGGTCTGCTATCACAAAGAATATATTTGTTTGGGATTATGGTATTAATTTCGATAATTATCTTTCTCCATTTCCCAATTTTCATGTGCTACAAGCTAATATGCAACTCTTT